>Ga0209631_10007016_pt1 | contig 11445 bp, 12 predicted proteins | sample COG_08_FD_184752 | JGI IMG/M metagenome (GOLD analysis project Ga0209631, IMG submission 184752) | Pelagic Microbial community sample from North Sea - COGITO 998_met_08 (SPAdes) (version 2) | ecosystem: Environmental > Aquatic > Marine > Neritic zone/Coastal water | place: Helgoland, sampling... | reverse complement strand
AAAGCAGTATCTGCAGCAAGTGATGCTGGTAGATCAGAAGCAATTTCTTTATTAATTATTGATGAGGCTGCTTTTATTGAAACAAATAAAATAGATGAAATTTGGGGTTCATCACAACAAACACTATCAACGGGGGGTAGAGCAATTGTACTATCTACACCAAATGGAACAGGTAATTTTTTCCATAAAATGTGGACTAAAGCAGAAGAAGGAACAAATGGATTTGTCCCTATTAAATTACATTGGTCAGTACATCCAGAAAGAAACCAAGAATGGAGAGATAAACAAGATGATGAGTTAGGTTTAAGAATGGCAGCACAGGAATGTGATTGTGATTTTACAACATCAGGACACACAGTTTTTGAAAATGAACTTATGAAATTTATTGAAGAAACTAATATATGTAATCCCTTAGAAAAAAGAGGTATAGAAGGAGGATTACATATTTGGGAATATCCAGATTATACAAGAAAGTATATAATAACAGCCGATGTTGCTCGTGGTGATAGTAAGGATTATTCTGCTTTTCATATTATAGACATTGAAGAGTCTAAACAAATAGGTGAATTTAAGGCACAAATTGGTACTAAAGAATTTGGCCATATGTTAGTTGCAATGGCAACTGAATATAATAATGCATTATTGGTAATTGAAAATGCTAACATAGGTTGGAATACAATTCAAGTAGTAATAGATAAAGGTTATAATAATTTATATTATTCACCTAAAGGAGAAGCAGCAACAAATGCAGATGCATTTTTAGCTAAAGGATATGATATAACGGATACAACAAAAATGGTACCTGGTTTTACAATGTCAATGAAAACAAGACCATTAGTAATAGGAAAATTAGATGCATATTTAAAAGATAAAGCAATTACCATTCAAGGAAAAAGAACATTAGAAGAAATGAAAACTTTTATTTGGTTAAATGGAAAACCAGAAGCCCAAATAGGATATAATGATGATTTAGTAATGTCTTTAGCAACAGCATGTTATGTAAGAGATACAGCACTTAAATTTGCACAACAAGGATTAGATATAACAAGAGCCACAGTAACAAATTGGCAACGAGATACTACCCCAGGTATTTTTACTGGAGGTATAAATAAGAAAAACACAGGATGGACACAAAATTTAGGAGAACAAGGAGAACAAGATTTGACTTGGCTTCTTGATTAATATGTATTAAAAAACAACAAGATGGCACAAGATATTAGTATTTTCACAAGATTAAAACGGTTATTTTCAAATGACGTTATCATTCGTAACGTTGGGGGGAAACAACTTAAAATTATGGATACAGGTAGGATCCAAAAATATGGAAACCTAGCAACAAATTCACTCTACGACAGATTTACTCGTATGCATAAACCTGTAGGATCTTCATTACAGTATAACCCTACGTTAAATTATCAGTCAATGCGACTACAGCTTTATAGTGATTATGAAGCTATGGATCATGATCCTATTATTGCATCTGCTTTAGATATTATAAGTGATGAAACAACTACAAGAAATGAATATGGAGATGTTTTAAAAGTAAATTCTTCAAACGAAAATGTAAGAAAGGTATTACATAATTTATTTTATGATGTTTTAAATGTAGAATTTAATTTAGCTACATGGGTTAGAAATATGTGTAAATATGGAGATTTTTATTTAAAAATGGAGGTAAGTGAAAAATTTGGTGTTTATAATGTTATTCCTCTTTCAACTTATGAAGTAGTAAGAGAAGAAGGAACCGACCCTGACAACCCATCTTATACTCGTTTTACAATGGACCCAAATGGTTTAGCTAGTGGTGCAACCAATACAATTAGACGAGATCAATTTACATTAGAAAATTATGAAGTTGCACACTTTAGATTACTTACAGATTCTAATTATCTTCCTTATGGTAGATCTTATTTAGAACCATCCAGAAAAGTATTTAAACAATTAATGTTAATGGAAGATGCTATGTTAATTCATAGAATTATGAGAGCACCTGAAAAAAGAATATTTTATGTAAATGTGGGATCTATTGAATCTTCACAAATAGAAACATTCATGAAACAAACCATGAATAAAATGAAAAAAACACCTCATATAGACCAAGCAACAGGAGATTATAATATGAAATTTAATGTTCAAAATATGACAGAAGATTTTTATATACCTGTTAGAAATAATGACACATCAACTCGTATTGATACTACAAAAGGTTTAGATTATGATGGAACAACAGACATTGAATATTTAAAAAATAAAATGATGGCTGCTTTAAAAATTCCAAAACCATTTTTAGGTTATGAGGAAGGAGTAGAAGGAAAATCAACACTAGCGGGTATGGATATTCGTTTTGCTCGCACAGTTGAACGTGTTCAAAGAATTGTAGAATCTGAATTAACTAAAATTGCATTAGTACATTTATATTCACAAGGTTTTGATGATGAAGATTTAATTGATTTTAAATTAGAATTAACTGTACCATCAATTATTTATGAACAAGAAAAAATAGAGTTATTTACTTCTAAAACAGCTGTAGCTCAACAAATGATAGATGGTAAAATAATGAGTAAAGATTGGGTTTATGAAAATGTATATGGTTTATCACCAGATCAATATAACCAACAAAAAGAAGAAATTCTTGAAGATTCAATGAATACTTTTAGACTTAACCAACTTGAAAATGAAGGAAACGACCCAGTAGAATCAGGTATTTCTTATGGTACTCCTCATGATTTAGCATCATTATATGGTAATAAAAGAGATAAATCAGTAGGACCAGCTCAAATACCAACAGGATATGATGAAAAAGACCCAGGTAGACCAGTAGAACGACCTCAAAGATATCAATCTGATAAAAGTAATTTTAGTAGAGATCCATTAGGAAAAACAGGATTAGCTCCAGATAAAGTAGAAAAATTATCAGATGGGAATAAAGTTTCAACACTTGAGGCAGCACAACTTAAAAAATCTCTTCAAAAAATTCGTAATAAAAAACAAATTTTAAAAGAAAAAGATAATAAGGGAATGTTATCTGAAAAAAATATTAAGCCTCAGGAATAGGTTTATATTTATATACGATAAATTCGAATTTATAAAAAATGAAAGTAAAACATTCTAAGTATAAAAATACTGGAATATTATTTGAGCTTTTAACTAGACAGTTAACCTCTGATACTATTGCGGGAAACCAACCAAAATCTCTGTCTTTTTTAAAAAAACATTTTAATAAAAAAACAGAATTATTAAAAGAGTATAAAATATACCATACTCTAGCTACTCAAAAATATAATAAGGACAGTCAAGCTACCATGTTAATTGAAACATTAATGGAAGTACATGAAAAATTAAATAAAAGCCAATTAAGAAGAGAAAAATATAATTTAATTAAAGAAATCAAAGACACATATAATGTAAATAATTTTTTTAAAGCTAAAATCACAGATTATAAAGTAATGGCATCTATTTTTAATTTATTAGAAAATAAAGAAGCTACACCTTTATCTATAGTTAGTTCTAAAACAACTATCTTAGAACATATCACAGGAAAACAATTATCCAATAATAAAAAGAATGTTGTTTTAGAAAATTTTGATAAACAAGATAGAGATACAAGATTACTTACTTATAAAGTTTTACTTGAAAAATTTAATGACAAATATAGTGATTTACAAGATAACCAAAAAACATTACTAAAGGAATATGTTAACAGCGTTACTAACAGTCCTGCTCTTAAGTCTTATATCAACCAAGAAATTAAAGAAGTTAAAAAAACACTTACAAAATATTCTAAGAAAGTTGAAGATAAAGCAATAGAAATAAAATTACAAGAAACAAAAGATCTTATTAAACCATTATCTAAAAAATCATCTGTAAACGATGATAATGTTATTAACTTACTTAACTATTATGAATTAGTAAATGAGTTAAAAACAATCCATGGTTAGTCTTTTAGAAATATATAATATAAAAGAATCTACTTTTAATGAATTAAAAAAGGATAGAGATCCTGCTAGAGGAAATAAAGGTAAAAGCAAAGAAAAAGATTTTTATTTAGTAGATGAACCTGCAGATTCAGAAACAGGGAATATAAAATCTAAAGTAGTATATAAACGTTCTTTTGGTAAAATGGTAGCAGATTTAGAAGCTGAAGCAATTGATTTAAATAAACTAGCAGAAGAAAACCCAGATGATATTGTATTATACAAAATATCTGAAGAACTAAAAGAATTATATAATAAATTCAGGACACATATTAGAAAAAAGTATCCAAACGAATATAAGAAAAAATAATGAAAAAACCATTTAACATACATGATTGGCAAGCTAAACAAACTATAAAACGTTTAACTGAACAGAAAGACATTGATAATATTATGAGAATGAATCCTGATGCTAATAGAGATTCATTAGATAATTTATATCAACCTGACTTATCTGTTTATGGTAAAAAAGATAAAGATGACTTGTATTATATTGATCAAATTAAACGTGATCTAGAAGAACTAGATGATAAAGAAGCTATTAAATATTTAAATGATTTAATTAAAGCAATAGTAGCTCTTCGAGATTCTATTACAAATGAGGATGATTTAGAAGAAGCAAGTATGACAGGAACAGGTGCTTCATTTACTGCAGGATCAGGTGCAGGATATATGACACCAAACGCTTTTAAAAAGAAAAAAAAGAACTAATATGTTACTAACAGAATACAGACCATTTCAAGTAGATAAACAACTAGCAGAACAAGCTATTAAAGCAAATAAACCTTTAGTAGTATCTGGTATTTTACAACGAGCTGAAGCTAAAAACCAAAATGGTAGAGTTTACCCTACAGAAATTTTAAAAAGAGAAGTTGAAGAATATATGAAGGGCCCAGTAACTGAAAATAGAGCAATGGGTGAATTAGATCATCCAGAAAGTTCTGTAATTAATTTACAAAATGTTTCTCACACAATTAAAAGATGTTGGTGGGATGGAGATGATGTAATGGGAGATGTAGAAATATTAAGTACACCTGCAGGAAATATATTAAAAGCATTATTTGCAGCTGGTATTACAGTTGGTATTTCATCTCGTGGTATGGGTTCAGTAAAAGAAAACATGATGGAAGGTACAGTTGAAGTACAAGATGATTTTGAATTATTATGTTGGGATTTTGTTTCAACACCATCTACACATGGGGCATTTATGGCACCTAAAACTAATGTAAGTCTTAATGAAATTAAAAATAAATTACCTGAATATAAATACACTAATGTAAACAATATTGTTCGTGATATTTTATGTGATAATACAGGTGTTTGTAGATTATAATAATTATGAAAAAAATACAACTAACAGAACGATTTCAACAATTAGCAGGTATTAAACCTCTATATGAACAAGATGATGAAGATTTAAGACTCGAACCTGAAGATGGTGAGTATGTAGATGAAATCGAATTAGAAGATTTAGATTTTGAAACACTTAAAGCATCTTTTCCTAAATTTTATCAAAAAGTAAAATTCACACGCCCCCAAACAGGCGAACCTTATTATGAAGATGCTATTTCATTTCCTAATTTAGATGACAGTAGTATGGTAATAGGAGATAAATTAGCATTAGAAGATTGGAAAGACAAAGTACTTAGACGATTTGGAAATGTTACAATGGAATTTAATGATGAAGCAAAAAATTCTTGGGACAGAGTATTTGTACATTCTGATGATTTTAATGATGCAAGAGATGGATTTATTAGAGGAAAAATGTCAGCTATGCAAAAAGACCAAGAATTAGGTAGAAGTATAGATTAAAAAAAGTTATGTTAAAAAAAGAGTTTAAACAAAAAGATGTAAACAGAGCGCGTAATTTAATTATGGGTAAAACTGACGCATCTACAAGTACACAAATAGGTTATAATACAAAACAAAAAGACTATAAAGAGGGTGATGTTTGGACAGAAGGAAGAAAAACATGGACTATTAAAAATGGTATAAAACAAACTATTTCTAAATTAGATAAAATTAAAAAAGAAGTATTTATGCCCTTATGTTGTCCTGAATGTGGCAATGTAATGAAAAAACGTTTAGATAAACCTCACTATAGAATTAATAAAAAATGTTATGATTGTGTTATAGATTTTGAAGGTAAATTAATAGTTCGAGGAGAATATGAAGACTATAAAAATAAATTAAAAGGAAAAAATAGTATTGATATTTTAAATGAATTAGAATCAACTTTATTATCTGCAGTAAATGTGTCTAATTCAAACTTTGTATCAGAAGATGGTGTTGTTGAAAAATGGGTAGGAGGTATAGATAAAGAAAAATTCACTGAAGAAATAAAAACAGCAGCTAAAGCTAAAAGAAAACACATAAATAAACAATTAAATGACTAAGCGACAACTTAGAGAATTAATTAGAAATGCTATAAAAGAATACATGGGTACTGGATCTAGTGGGGGAAATGCTGGTGATGGTAATAGTATACCTTCTCAACGTATGGGCGGGGGATCATTTGCTGATGATGAATCAGAAATGGAATATTATAACAATAAAAATGTAGGTTATGGAGCTATGGGGAACCATACAAGTGGTATGGAAAAACAACAACCTATAGGAAATCCCAATAGAACAAGAAATACAAGATTCTAGCAAAAAAATTTGGTTTTTCCAGATTTTTTTTATATGTATGGCAAACAATAAAGGTTACAAAAACAATTAACTCCTATGAGAGATTAAAAAAAACATAAAGTACTAAGGTACTTCAAAAGCACAAGAACAGTAGTCAGCTGTTCTCGTTTTCAACTAATTAAAATAAATATTAACTAAAAACAAAATTATGAAAAATTTAATTATGACACTAGCTGTAGCAATTCTAACGACATTTGCAGCATCAGCTCAATTTATGGTAGTTACTACTGTAAACACTCCTGACAGCGATATGAACGAAGAATGGGGTACAACAAACTTTACTGACAACATTGGTATCGGGTATATTTACAACGATAAATGTGTTGCTGGTATAGTAAAATCAGGCGAAGATTACGATCTATGGGGACGTTACCTATGGAACGCAAACTTGTTTGTTTCGGTTCAAGCACCAACAGAAGAATTATTAGACAACTTAACAGTTGGACTTGGTTATTCTTTTGATGTGTGGAAAGGACTTCACGTTGAACCTAACTATAGTATGGGTTTAAATGAAGATGAAAATGGTGAAAGAGATGGTACTTTCAATTTAGGTTTATCTTATAAATTTTAAACTAGGTATTAATTAAAAAAAGTCCTGGTAACAGGCATTAAAAAAATGGAAAAAGTATTTTCAATAGTAAGTGGATTTTTAGGTGGATTAGGAGCATTATTTATGGCTTTAATCCCAGTATCAATCCTTTGGTTCGTTTTAACAGGCGGATATGTATTTGGAATGGATGTAATTGCTAACCTAACTTCATTAGTAAATGGATTTGGTAATGGTGGTTTCGTAGGATTAGTAGTATTAATTCTAGTAGCATCTTTCTTTACAAGTAAAAAATAATATTTAATTAAATATTTCATTAAAGGCGCCTATGGCGCCTTTTTTGGTCTCCCCTCCCCTATTATATGTATGTTTGAACATACGCGCTTCTCAATAAGCCGTCCCTGATTATTTATAACCCTATTAAGGATCTTAATATCCTTATTTCCCGTATAACACATTAACGAGACTCGAAAGAGAAAAAACTATTTAAAAATGGCAAACAACATTTTAAAAGAGGCTATCGCTGACGCTAAGGCAGTTCGTGAAGTTGCTCTTGCAAATGCAAAGGCCGCATTAGAAGAAGCTTTTACACCAAAATTACAATCTATGCTATCAGCTAAATTATCTGAAACTTTAAATGAAGAAGAAGAAGAAGAAGAATTAGATGAAATGGTAGATATGGATGAAGAAGATACTATAGACGAAGCAGATACAGACGAAAAAGATACTGTAGATGAAATGGCTATGTATGATGAAGACGATGTAGAAGAAAATTTAGATGAGGAAATTGATTTGGAAGAAATTCTTAGTGAATTAGAATTAGATGAAGATGATAGTGAAGACACAATGGAAGAAGCATTAGACAAAGTAGGAGAGGAAGACGATGACATTAATAATGATGGTAAATCTGATAAAACAGACGAATATCTAGCAAACAGAAGAAAAGCTGTTAGTAAAGCAATGAAAAAAGAATCCACTGAAGACTTTGATTTAGATGTACTCCTTGAAGAAATTAACAATTTAGGTGAAGGTCATTGTGCCGAAGGTATGTATATGACTAAAGAAGGACATTGTATGGAAATGAAAATGAACGAAGTTGAAGAAGAAGAAGAAGTGAAAGAAGCGGTGAATCCACTAGCTGATGAACTTGAAGAAACTAAAGCAGCTTTAGAAACAGTTCGTACTGAACTTAACGAAGTTAATTTATTAAATTCTAAATTATTATATGTTAATAGAATCTTTAAAGCAAACAATTTGAATGAAGCACAAAAACTACGTGTAGTTGAAACTTTAGACAATGCGTCAAACGTTAAAGAAGCTAAATTAATATATGAAACAATTAAGGACACGTTTACTATTTCGAAAGAAAATAAAACAACTCCTAAAAAATCAATCAGAGAAAATTTTGGAATGGCTTCTAAAGCTGCAGGAACATCTACAGCTCCAAAGAAACCAATTCTTAATGAATCAAATGACATGATGGCTAGAATGCAAAAACTAGCAAATATTAAAATTAATTAATAATTCATTTAAAAAATTATAAAAATGAACACAGTAAACAACTTATTAGAAGGCTCAAGCCCTTACCAAGTTCTTTCCGAGCAATCAGCTAAATTAGCTGGAAAATGGGAAAAATCAGGACTTTTAGAAGGAATTGACTCTTCAACAGAAAAGAATAACATGTCAATGTTATTAGAAAATCAAGCTAAACAGCTTGTAAACGAAGCAAATACTACTGGTACAGGCGCTACTTTTAACGCAGGTAATTCAGAAGCATGGGCGGGTGTAGCTCTTCCATTAGTAAGAAGAGTATTTGGTGAAATCGTTGCAAAGGATTTAATTTCAGTTCAACCAATGAATTTACCAGCAGGTTTAATATTTTACTTAGACTTCCAATACGGAGGAGCAGGTAACTTTAAATCAGCAAATGAATCACTTTATGGTGCTACTGCAGATCTTAAAAGAACTGATGGTAACTTTGATAAAGGTCTTTATGGTGCAGGAGAATATGCATTCTCTCAAACTCAATCAGCATTTTCATCAACAGAAGCAGCTACAATAGCAGCAGATAAACATGCTTCATCATCAGCTACTTTTGGTGGTATTTTAAACTTAGACACTGAATTCTCAGCTTCTCATGCGGGTGAATTTGGAGGTGCAACAGGTGCTACTTCAGTAGTTAAAACTATTTCAGTACATACAAGCTCATTAGCTAATTTTGATATAGAAGCAATTAGATCATTTACAATTACTCCTTCAGCTTCAGCTATTATAAAAGTATTCCCTCAATTTACAAGATTAAATACAGCTACTTCAGCTATTGAATTTGTAGTTTCAGGTGCTAATGATGTAGATATAACTACAATTACAGGTAAATACTTTATAGGACCAGATAACTTAAATGATAGAGGTGACTTTGAAGATGCATTCCCAGCAGCAGGATCGGGTACTGTATCAACTCAAGCAATCCCAGAAATCAATGTTCAATTAAGATCTGACACAGTTGCTGCTAAAACACGTAAATTGAAAGCACAATGGACTCCTGAGTTTGCTCAAGACCTTAATGCTTACCATTCAATTGACGCTGAAGCAGAATTAACTTCAATCTTAAGTGAGTACATTTCAATGGAAATTGATCTTGAATTACTAGACATGTTAATTAGAAATGCTGACACAGTTGAAGGATGGAGTGCTACAGTTGCAAAAGACGTAGTTGCAAGCTCTAACAACACAGAAGGTGGTGGTACTAACCCAACATTTACTACATCAATTAATGATGCAGGTGTATATTACACGAAAATGTCTTGGTTCCAAACTTTAGGTATTAAATTACAAAAAGTTAGTAACTTAATTCACCAGAAAACTCTTCGTGGTGGTGCTAACTGGATGGTAGTTTCTCCAAAAGTTTCTACAATCTTAGAATCAATCCCAGGTTTCTCAGCTGATTCAGCAGGAGATTCAGATAAATACAACATGGGTGTTCAAAAGATTGGTGCAATTAATAACAGATATACAGTTTACAAAAACCCTTACATGACAGAAAATGTTATCTTAATGGGTTACAAAGGATCTCAATTCCTTGAAACTGGTGCTGTATTTGCTCCATACATTCCGTTAATTATGACTCCTTTAGTTTATGATCCAACATCATTCACACCAAGAAAAGGAATCATGACTAGATACGCTAAGAAAATGGTACGTCCAGATTTCTACGGTAAAGTATATATTTCTGACTTGAACGATATGTAAGAGTTAGTTTATAACTAAACTTAAAGAGAGCCGCATTAGCGGCTCTTTTTTTATATTTATATATGTAAACAATAATTGGTCGGTATTGTTAAACAATATTAAAAACGGGGAAAATAGCCTCTATGGGTTGACCACTATAGTTGTATCCTCATAATGTCAAAAAAATAAAAATATGGCAATTAGAAATTTATCGTTTTTAAAAAACGAAAACAGAAACTTTGATAGCATACTTGATAGTGTGGTAACAAAAGAGGATTTAGATTTTGTAGGTAACACACATATGGGGTTAGATAGCTCTATATCTTTACCAGAATGTCTTAGTTTAGGATTAAATCCTACATGGAATCTTAACTTTGGTGGATCAGCTTTACAAGCAGCTGATAATGGAGCGGCTTCATCTACATTAGATGTATTAACACCTGTAAACACAATGTTTAGAATGTCTTTAGCTTTAGCTAGATTTGCAAAACAAGGAACAGCAGTAACTGCTGCTCAAGCAAAACAAATCTTTGGAGTTACTTCTAATGCAGGAGCGCTCTTCGATCTTACAGGAAATACTACTGTAACTACTAACATTGTACCAGCAACATTAACTGTAAATACAATATCAGGTACTACGGCAGCAGATTTTACATTAAATGATTCAGCTACTGACTTAGCATCAGCGGGTGACCAATCATTAATATTATTTAATGATTACATACTTGAAAATGGTCATGCTTTAACTATTGGTATGAATGCAGCTAATGAAATGGATGCAGAATCATGTGAGTTTATTGTATCAGATACTGCAGGATTAAATAATTTTGAAAGAGAAGCAGCTACTACAGATCTTCACCAAGATATTATTTTAACTGCAACTAATGATACTACAATTTTACCTGGTTCATTCATATATTTCCACGCTGGAAATAATACAGATGTAATGACTGTTAAAACACTACTTAGAACATCAAATGGTACAATTGCAATTACAACTGCAAA
>Ga0209631_10007015_pt1 | contig 11445 bp, 12 predicted proteins | sample COG_08_FD_184752 | JGI IMG/M metagenome (GOLD analysis project Ga0209631, IMG submission 184752) | Pelagic Microbial community sample from North Sea - COGITO 998_met_08 (SPAdes) (version 2) | ecosystem: Environmental > Aquatic > Marine > Neritic zone/Coastal water | place: Helgoland, sampling... | reverse complement strand
TTGGTACCCGGAGCGGGACTTGAACCCGCACGCCCATAATGAGCAACAGATTTTAAGTCTGTCGTGTCTACCAATTCCACCATCCAGGCAATTGGCCTTGTCACCAAGACCGCGGCAAATTTAGCCTAAATCATCTGAACTCACCGCACGTTGTAAGCGCTTTTCCCAAGCTAGGACAATGCGCTCTGCAGCGCCCCGGTTCGATTGAGCATATGCCTTTGCGCGAGCTCCTGAGTCGTGCACCTCTGAATCCGCATTCCACACTGAATGCAGTCGACTTACCAATTCTTCCTGGTCGCCACATACCTGCAATCCACCTGCTCGTTGAAGTTCCTCTATTTCCCGAAACCGGCTTACGCGGGGGCCCACTGCAATGAAAGCACCGTGCGCGGCAGGTTCCAGTGTGTTATGCACACCCGCTCCAAATCCACCACCGACCAACGCCACATCAGCGACAGCATATAACCCGAGCAATTCACCGATGGTATCTACGATCAACACATCCCCGGCTGGAAGTTCTGCCCTCGAGTCCTCCGTTCGGTTTGCGCTCCAAACAATCGGAAGGGCTCCTACCGCCTCCCATTTCGCACACTCCTGAGCCACCGAAGACGCTGTCCATTCATGTGGCACGACCACTGCACATCGTCCAGGAAGCCAGGTTTCTCGCACAGCCTCGTGTTCCGGGTCCCACGCGCTCCCTGCGACCAAGCATGGTCGATTGCCGACCCAACGTTCCAGGGCTACATCAGATTGGTGCTCATCAACCGCTTGCAAAACGCGATCGAATCGAGGATCCCCCGTTGTTTCTGCAACCAATCCCTCGGCAGAAAGCACGGCCACAGAAGATTCCGTTTGGACTAAAATCAACGATAAATTCGACCAGGCTCGTCGGTGAAATCCACCCCCCATTCGGAAGGGCCAACGTCCCGGAATGACATGCGCAGCGAACAGTCCTGCAGGCACGTAACGCCTTTTCAACTCCTCTATCCAAACAGGCCAAACATCGTATTTGGTAAGCAGAACACCTCGAATATTGGATTCATCTGAGGTCCCATGTGCAGCATCCAGAAATGCCCCAACATGGCCCGGCGTATCAAGAGGCAATGCCGAAACGTGATCAGAATCGCGCCAAGCGGCCATCCCTCTGTTGGCAAATGCATCCCATCCCGACGGACTGTAAAAGGTCAATAAAAAAGCATCCATTGGATGACGGACTCGCCAGGCTTCCATCACAGGTCGTGCCTGTTCAAACTCACCGACAGAAGCGCAATGAAACCACATCCAACGTTGGCCGCTTGATAAATTGGCCGTTGCTTGCGTGAGCTTCGAGAGCGCATCGCAACGCATATTCAACCATCCGTTTGCTTTGCGATGTCCGAGCGCTGCCAGCAACCTAACCGTTGACCCGTAGGCGAGCATCGCCAGAATATGAACCAACCGCACCATCAATTCCAATGTTCCGGAGCGGAGCGCTTATACATGTGGAAAACCCAGCCAAATTGGAAGGATGCAAAACCATCTCGTCGTGGCCCATCGTCCACCAGCTGCGTATCAAAATTCATCGGACGCTGGGGCCACGAGCGTGCCTGCCACAACTCCACTCCAGCGAACCAATTGACCAAGCCGTTGTCCGACATGTGCCAGTACCCAATGAATTCACGAACCGCGATCCCCCACGTCAATCGGTCATAACCCGATAAATAAGGATCGGCCAGTTGCGAAATCGGGTTTTCAGTGTTTTCAAAATGAATCCGGTGATGGACCGAACCAACTCCCACCAAGACCAACAGACCGGAATTCGGGTTTCGGCCTGGCAACGAAAACAACTTACCTCCATCCAACGTGAAAAGCCCACTGCGCCCTGATAAAGTGATCAAGGCGACTTGGCCTTCGTTGTCGATGAGCTGGCCCTCAGGTGTCAACAAATTGGACAGAACACCTGGCTCTTTGAGATCCAACCCAAATGAAAAATTGGCATTTACGCCAGCGTACCATCCACTGCGAAATTTCACGTGCGCGCCAGCACCGAATACACCGCCACTCCCAAACCTCAATCCCAAATCACCCGAGCAACTCCCCAGCCCCCCTTGAACATGAATATGCGGCGAGAACAACGCACTGTCTCGGACAGAACGATTTTGAGCAGAAGCCACCTGACTGCCCATAAATAGCAGCCAAACAACACCCAAACAACGTAGCAAATCCAATGTACTTCGATGAACAATCCGTCTCATGCGCCGCAAGTTACCAATGCCGTGTTAGCTTTTATGAAACCTTAGCCAATTTCACCCGTTAAGACAGATTAAATTTGATTGAAATTAAATTTTGTGAGCCACACCATCCACATGGTTGACCTTGTTGGTCAACACGCAAAAATCAAAGCGGAATTGGAAGCAGCCATGGGCCGCGTCATGGAAACCGGTGCCTTCGTGAAAGGTCCGGAAGTAAAAGCCTTCTCGGAAGAACTTGCGGCATTTACAGGTTCCAAGCACGTGATTCCATGTGGGAATGGAACGGATGCCTTGCAAATTGCCATGATGGCATTGGACATTGGACCTGGAGATGAAGTGATCACCACCGGATTCACCTTCATCTCGACGGTGGAAGTAGTCGCTTTGATGGGCGCCAAACCCGTACTGGTGGACGTACATCCTGAGACATTCACCATCGATCCCAAACAAGTGGAGCAAGCCATTACAGCTCGCACCAAAGCCATTGTGCCGGTGCACTTGTTTGGTCAAATGGCCGATATGGATGCTTTAGTGGCGATTTCACAACGCACCGGCATCCCAATCATCGAGGACAACGCCCAAGCAATTGGTGCGGCTTGGTGCGGATCTGATGGACTTCACGGTCAATCTGGCACCATGGGATTGATGGGGACAACGAGCTTTTTTCCTTCCAAAAATCTGGGATGCATGGGGGACGGCGGGGCTGTAACCACTTCCGATGATGCGGTCGCCGCTCGGTGCCGACAACTTGCCAACCACGGCATGTCACGTCAGTACCACCACGATATCGTGGGGATCAACTCTCGACTCGACGGACTTCAAGCCGCGATTCTTCGCGTCAAACTCGGGCACCTTCCTTCGTACCTCTCCGCCAGACAACAAGCGGCAGCTCGCTATGACGATTTGCTTTCGGGCATCAACGCTGTGCAAATTCCGGTCCGTGAATACCGAAGCTCACACGTCTTTCATCAATACACTTTGAAAGTCCATCCGACTCACCGCGACGCCTTGCGCGCGCATCTCAGTGCAGCGGGAGTCCCGACAGGGGTGTATTACCCGGTTCCCGGTCACGCCCAAAAGGCGTTTGAAGAATTCGAATACGATCAGGAGAAATTCCCTGTTTCAGACGCACTCGCAGCATCGGTGATTTCCCTTCCGATGCACACGGAATTAACCGAAGAGCAACAGCGCTTCATCGTTGATTCCATTCGTAATTTCGTGAACAAAGACAAGAATAAATGAAAATAGCTGTCATAGGTACAGGATATGTTGGGTTAGTGACCGGAACGTGTTTTGCAGAAACTGGAAACGACGTCATTTGTGTTGACATAGACCAAAAGAAAGTGGCTGCCATGCAGGCGGGCCAAATCCCCATTTATGAACCGCATCTTGATGTTTTATTTGAACGAAACATCAACGCAGGGCGATTGACATTCACGACGGAATTGGCCGATGCCATTGTTGGTGCAAAACTCATCTTTCTCGCCCTTCCTACGCCTCCCGGCGAGGACGGTTCAGCCGATTTAAGCTACGTCCTTGGGGTGGCCGATGAGCTGGGTAAGATCATGAAAGACTACAAGGTCGTCATCGATAAAAGCACTGTACCCGTTGGAACGGCTGACAAAGTCCATGCCGCCATAGCCCAGCATGCAACGGTCGATTTTGATGTGGTATCAAATCCTGAATTTTTACGCGAAGGTTTTGCAGTCGATGACTTCATGAAGCCTGATCGCGTCGTGATTGGTTGCTCCAGTGCCCGTGCCCAAAACCTCATGGAGGAACTTTACAAACCATTCGTGCGCCAAGGAAACCCCATCCTCTTCATGGATGAAAAAAGTGCGGAGCTTACGAAGTACGCAGCCAATTCATTTCTCGCTACCAAAATCACCTTCATGAACGAAGTCGCTAACTTCTGTGAACTTGTTGGTGCGGATGTAGACAAGGTGCGAAGAGGCATGGGAACCGACACGCGCATTGGTTCACGCTTCCTTTTTCCAGGCATCGGATACGGAGGAAGTTGCTTTCCTAAAGATGTTCAAGCATTGCACAAAAGCGGACAAGAAGCGGACTTTGATTTTGGAATATTGACCAGTGTGATGCGAGCCAATGAAGCTCAGAAAACCATTTTATTCGACCCTTTGAGGGACTATTTCAGCGGATCGCTTCAAGGAAAACGCATCGCACTCTGGGGATTGGCCTTCAAACCAGAAACCGACGACATCCGCGAAGCTCCCGCTTTGTACATGATTGAAAAACTCACCGAAGCAGGGGCAACCGTCATCGCATACGACCCGGAGGCCATGGAGAATGTACGCGGCCGTATCGGAGATCGCATCGCATATGCCGAAGATCACATGGAAGCCCTGGACGGCGCCGATGCTCTCCTGATTTGCACTGAATGGCAAGTCTTCCGCAACCCCAACATGGACGATGTGAAAAATCGACTGGCGACACCGGTGATCTTTGACGGGAGAAACCTTTACGATTTGGAAACGATGCAAAATCACGGATTCTACTACAAAAGCATTGGAAGATCAACTATTCACCCAATCAGCTAATATGGAACGTGTACTCATCACCGGAGCGGCAGGTTTTCTGGGTTCGCATTTATGCGATCGCTTCATCAAAGAGGGCTTCCAAGTCGAAGCCATGGACAACCTCATCACAGGCGATCTAAAAAACCTCGCCCATTTGATGAACAATCCAAACTTCGCGTTTCACCAACACGACGTGACGGAACACATCGATTTGCCGGGAGAATTAGATCACATTCTTCATTTTGCCTCGCCGGCGTCTCCCATTGATTACCTCAAAATCCCGATCCAGACATTGAAAGTGGGGTCCTTGGGGGTGCACAATTGCCTTGGGTTGGCCAAGCACAAAGGCGCCCGCATCACGATCGCCTCCACCAGTGAGATTTATGGAGATCCGGAGGTTCATCCCCAACATGAAGAATACTTTGGTCATGTCAACACGATCGGTCCACGCGGGGTCTACGATGAAGCCAAACGTTTCCAAGAATCAATCACCATGGCCTACCATCGGTACCATGGCGTAGAGACGCGCATCGTGCGCATCTTTAACACCTATGGGCCGCGCATGCGACTAAACGATGGCCGGGTGTTACCAGCTTTCATCGGCCAAGCTCTGCGAGGCGAGGACCTCACGGTGTTTGGTGACGGATCACAGACGCGTAGCTTTTGTTTCGTAGACGATCTCGTAGAAGGCATCTATCGGTTGCATCATTCTGACGAAACCCGACCAGTCAATGTGGGCAATCCAGATGAAATCACCATTGGTGATTTTGCAGAGGAAATCATGGCATTGACCGGCACCGACCAAAAAGTGGTGTACCGCGATTTACCAGAGAACGATCCCAAGCAGCGTCGGCCGGACATCAGCCGAGCAAAAGAAGTGCTTGACTGGACTCCAAAAGTGGGCCGAGCAGAAGGACTCAAGCTCACCTACGCCTATTTCAAGACGTTATCGCCCGAGGAACTCAACAAATCCGAACACAAGGATTTTGAAGCATTTAAAAAAGCTTAACGTGGAATACCAAGCACATGAATCCGCTGTCATTGATGTCGGAGCTGAGATCGGACCCGGATGCAAGATTTGGCATTTCAGCCACATTATGCCTGGCGCTGTTTTGGGACCACAGTGCAACATTGGCCAAAATGTTGTAGTCTCGCCGGGGGTGCGCCTCGGGGCCAACGTCAAGGTTCAAAATAACGTGTCGATTTATGAAGGTGTAACATGCGACGACGATGTTTTCCTCGGACCGAGCTGTGTATTCACCAACGTAACCAATCCGCGCAGTGCCGTGAACCGGAGAGGGCAATATGCGCGCACCCATGTGGGCCTTGGGGCGAGCATCGGAGCCAACGCAACGATTGTTTGCGGAAATGACATCGGACCCTATGCCTTCATTGGAGCGGGAGCCGTGGTCACGAAAAACGTCCCTGCTTATGCCCTTGTCGTGGGCAACCCTGCTCAACACGTGGGCTGGATGTCGGAATTCGGCCATCGACTCAACTTTGAAAGCAACAGCACACCCAAGGCGACTGCGGTCTGCCCAGAAAGTGGCGATCACTACTCAATTAGTACAAATTCCGAGGGCACGCAGACGGTCGAGAAAACATAACTTTAGAAAAGAATTGGAGAAATGGGAATGTTTGAAAAACTGATTGCAAAGGAAGCCACCATGAGCGTGGTTGGACTGGGCTACGTGGGGCTACCCATCGCCCTGGCCTTTGCCAAACACGTCAAGGTCATTGGATTCGACATCAATGCAGGACGGGTGGAGATGATGAAAAATCGAATCGATCCTTCCGAAGAATTGGAGGCCTCAGACTTTGAAGGGTGTGACATCTCGTTCACTGCAGACGCAGAGGACCTCAAAGCCGCTCAATTTCACATTGTAGCCGTGCCCACCCCCATCAACCCGTCCAATCACCCAGATTTGACCCCACTTTTGAGTGCTTCTCGGACGGTAGCATCCGCCTTGAAGCCTGGTGACTATGTTGTTTATGAGTCCACCGTTTACCCGGGGTGTACGGAAGAAGATTGCGTGCCCGTGCTGGAAGAAATCAGCGGGTTGAAGTTCAATCAGGACTTCAAAGTGGGTTACAGCCCGGAACGAATCAACCCCGGTGACAAAGTCAACACCATCGAGACCATTGTCAAAGTGGTCAGTGGTTCTGACGGAGAAAGTGCAGAAGACATTGCTCGCACGTATGACCTGGTCGTCAAGGCCGGCACACACAAAGCATCCAGCATCAAGGTCGCTGAAGCTTCTAAAATCATCGAAAACACCCAGCGCGATGTCAACATCGCTTTGATCAATGAGTTGAGCATCATCTTCGAACGAATTGGAATCAACACCTATGAAGTACTCGAGGCGGCAGGAACCAAATGGAATTTTCTGAAGTTCAGTCCGGGACTTGTGGGCGGGCACTGCATCGGCATCGACCCCTATTACCTCACCTGGAAATCCGATAAACTCGGCTACAATGCCCGTGTTATCAATTCGGGTCGCTATGTCAACGATGCCATGGGTGCCCACGTGGGCAAACAAGTCGTTAAGCGCATGCTTGCTCAGGGACGTAACCCCTTGGAATCCCGCGTTTTAGTCATGGGACTCACCTTCAAAGAGGACGTCGCAGACATCAGGAATACCAAGGTTGTAGACGTCATTGGCGAATTGAAGAGTTACAACATCGAAGTCGACATCGTCGATCCTTTTGCCAGCCCCAAGGAAGTGAATCATGAATACGGATTGACACTCAAAGATGCTCCAGAACCGGGAACCTACGACGCCATCATCTTAGCCGTAGCGCATGCGCCCTATCGCAGCATGTCGGAAGCTGATTTCACGAAGTTAATGCGTCACGACAACGGCGTATTTGCTGATTTAAAGGGCCTTTTCCGAGGTAAAATCAATGCGCTCGAATATTGGAGTCTCTAATCTTTAGAAGTCAATGAACAACATGCGAAACTTCAAATCCATATTGGTCACTGGTGGTGCTGGCTTCATCGGTTCCCATGTCATTCGCACGCTCCTGCAGCAACGGCCCGATTCCAAACTGGTCAATCTGGACGTCCTCACATACGCAGGCAACCTGGAGAATTTGCGGGATGTTGAAACGAATCCCAACTACACGTTCGTCAAAGGGGATATTCAAGACAAAGGATTGGTGCACGAACTTTTTGAGAAGCATCGTTTTGACGCTGTCGTGCACTTAGCTGCAGAAAGCCATGTCGATCGCAGCATCGAAAACCCCATGGCATTTTTGGAGACCAACATTCTCGGAACGGCAACGTTATTGAATGCGGCCAAAAACGCTTGGTCTGAAGCTGAAGGAGACCGGTGCTTTTATCACATTTCGACCGACGAAGTTTATGGCTCATTGGGCGACGAGGGACTCTTCACCGAGCAAACACCGTATGACCCGCGAAGCCCATACAGCTCTTCCAAAGCATCGAGTGACCACCTCGTGCGGGCATGGCATCACACTTACGGGCTCCCGATCGTGATCTCCAACTGCTCGAATAACTACGGCGCACATCAGTTTCCCGAAAAACTCATTCCCTTGATGATTCGGAACATCCGTGATGAGCGTCCACTTCCCGTCTACGGAGAAGGGGTCAATGTTCGGGATTGGCTTTGGGTCGAGGATCACGCTTCAGCCATTGACGAAATCTTGCACCGCGGTCAAAACGGCCAAACCTACAACATCGGCGGGCTGAACGAATGGAAGAACATTGACCTGGTGCACGAGCTGATACGATTGGTCGATGCATCTTTAGGACGAGAAGCAGGCAGCTCCATGAAACTCATCACCTTCGTGACCGACAGAGCAGGGCATGACATGCGGTATGCAATAGACGCATCGCGCATCGAGGCTGAACTCGGCTGGAGGCCTTCCATCAGCTTTGAAAAAGGGTTGGCTGCCACGGTTGATTGGTACTTGAAAAATGGGGAGTGGCTTGACTCCGTAACCTCTGGACAATACCAGCAGTATTACGATACGATGTACAGCAACCGCGGCTAATGGCTTGGTGGAACCCCTTCCGTTCAAAAACCTCAGAATCTGATCGTCCGGATTTTAGCGCTCCACCAATTCATTTGGGAAAGCAATTGGTGTACGACGTGCACTCACACCTCGTGCCTGGCGTCGACGATGGTGCTGAAACGCTGGAAGATTCCCTGGCCCTGATCGAGCGACTGGTCAAGCTAGGCTATTCCGGTGCCGTCCTCACGCCCCACATTCATTCCGATATCTACCCGAATTCCGAACGCACACTCCGGCCAGCCTTTGATCAATTGGTTTCTGCGGCAATGGAACGTTGGCCTGCATTCCATTTAAAACTGGCCGCAGAGTACTTTTTGGACGATCATTTCGCCGATTGCATTGCAGCCGATGAGCTCTTGTGGTTTCCTGCCAACGACGAACAGGGCCGTGAGGTAAAATGCGTGCTTTTTGAGTTTGGGTTTCATGAACCGCCTATGAACCACGACCAAGTGATCTTTGATCTGCAAATGGCTGGTTACACGGGCGTGCTGGCTCATGCTGAGCGTTATCCTTATTGGCATCGGCAACAAGAACAATTCCGTTCACTCTCGGACCGAGGTGTTTGGATCACTGTCAACGCGGCTTCTTTAGCCGGTGCGTACGGTCCTCAGATGTACCGGGTCGCTCATCAATTGCTTGAAGATGGCACGGCCAAAATGATCTGTTCCGATGCTCATGGCATCCGCCACATGGATAGCTTGGCGGCTTTGGCAAAGTCTCCCATCGTTCAAAACTGGATTACGAACCACCCCGTACTCAGCCGAAAGATTCGGCCGGAGCATTAATTACCTACCGGGGCAAGCTCCACTTTCAGTCCGTTCAAGTCGTTGCTCAAATGAATCTGGCAACCCAAGCGGCTGTTATCTTCTACAAAAAACGCCTCGTCCAACATGTCCTCTTCATCGTCTGATTTGGGGGGGATTTCATGGCTGCTCTTGACATACATGTGACAGCTTGCGCACATCGCCATGCCCCCGCAAGTTCCTTCAACCGGGAGTTCGGCGCTTTTACAAAGCTCCATCATGTTCATCCCCATATCCGTTGGGGCATCCAAATCGTGCACGTTGCCTTCCCGGTCCGTGACGCTTACGCGAATCATATTGTCTTCCATAGCTTAGCCTTCAAATCCGTTCACCCCGTTGACCGTGGTGTACTTCAAAACTAAGTTTTTGTCTGGATAAATTCGCTTGAACGCGCTCTGAACCATCAACGTCGCTTCGTGGAATCCGCACAGAATGAGTTTTAATTTGCCTGGGTAGGTGTTGATGTCGCCTATCGCATATACACCGGGCACATTCGTGCTGTAATCCAACGTATTAACTTCAACTGCATTTTTGGTGATGTTCAAGTTCCAGTCGGCGATGGGACCCAACTTCGGGCTCAAACCAAACAAGGGCACCCAATGATCCGTTGGCACCGTGTGGACCTCTCCGTCCTTGGTTTTAATCGCAAGACTTTCAAGTTGATTTTGACCTGCGACTTCTACCACTTCGGCATCTGTCATCAAATTAATTCGCCCGCTTGCCGCCAAGTCCATCACCTTTTGAACGCTGTCCAAGTGTCCGCGAAACTCCTTGCGGCGGTGTACGAGGGTCACCTCTGATGCGACGCCCTCTGCCAAAAAGATGGTCCAATCCAGCGCAGAATCACCTCCGCCTGAAATCACAACTTTCTTGTCCCGATAAAATTCAGGGTCCTTGATGATGTACTCTACTCCCTTGTCTTCAAAATCAGCCAACTGAGGAACGGGTGGCTTTCGTGGCTCGAAACACCCAAGTCCACCGGCAATGGCAATGACGGGTGCCCGGTGTTGCGTTCCTCGATTCGTCGTCAAAATGAATTGTCCCTCCGCATCTTTTTCGATTTGTTCCGCCCGCTCGCCCAGCGTGAATCCAGGGCAGAACGGCTCGGCCTGTTCCATTAACCGATCCACAAGTTCACCCGCTAAAATCGAAGGATAAGCCGGAATGTCATAGATCGGCTTTTTGGGGTAAATCTCCGAGCATTGACCTCCAGGCTGCGGCAATGCATCGATTAAGTGGCAACGCAATTTCAACAGGCCGGCTTCAAAAACCGTGAAGAGGCCGCAAGGGCCGGCTCCAATGATGAGGATGTCTGTTTGAATCATGAATGGATGCTCCGTGGGTTTAGCGCTCTAAATTCGGCGCGAAATTAATCATTCAACAAAGAGAATGGGTGGATGTTCGTCAGAATCTCAAGCCGTGGCCCAATTAATGGCCTCTACTTTTTCTACCTCCGGCGCAGCCGCCCGAATCGCTTGCTCTACCCCACCTTTCATGGTCATATGAATCATCTGACAGTCGGCGCAAGCACCGTGCAGTTCAACTTTGACACAAAGCTCTGGAGTCACTTCGACTAAGCGAATGTCCCCACCGTCCGCTTCCAAATATGGGCGCAAACCGGCCAAGGCTCCTTCTACGCGTTTGGCAATCTCAGCTAGGTTGGACATCAGTCGGTTTTTTTACCCAATTTTTCCAGCAAGTTAGCAATCACAGAACGGAATGCTGCCGCCGCAGGGGAGTCCCCTTGTAGGACGGCAGGTCGGCCAGCATCTCCCGCTTCTCGGATCGATTGGATGAGCGGTAATTCGCCAAGAAACGGAGTTTCGAGCGCTGCAG
>Ga0209631_10007010_pt1 | contig 11450 bp, 14 predicted proteins | sample COG_08_FD_184752 | JGI IMG/M metagenome (GOLD analysis project Ga0209631, IMG submission 184752) | Pelagic Microbial community sample from North Sea - COGITO 998_met_08 (SPAdes) (version 2) | ecosystem: Environmental > Aquatic > Marine > Neritic zone/Coastal water | place: Helgoland, sampling... | reverse complement strand
AAATATTGCAAATGATATGAAAGATATTCTTGCAGCTATTCCAAAAGATGAAAATGCAGACTTACCACAATGGTGGGTTGATTTGGTAAGAGAAGTTGCTCAAAAAATGAAACAGGTAAAAGATAATTTAATTGAGCCTAGCCCAGAAAAAGATCAAGATTTAAAAGTTTCAGAGAAGAGTGCCAGCGTGCAAGGCAAACGCTTTTCTGATGAGGTAAAAGATGTTCTTGCAGCATTGAATAACCTCGTTGCCAGAGTTCAATCTATAGGAGAACTCAGGAAAAAGAATAAGAGGAAGTTGGGAGTTTCTACAACTGAAGCTCTCAGAACAGTTCAAGAAAGTGTCCAAGATGCTTTCGAAGAACTAGACAGATTCGTAGAAGAATTTGGAACTGAAGGAGCGTTAGAGATGGAAAGTAATGAAGTCGAAACTGCTGAAGATACAGTTGAAGTAACTGAGAATTCAGATCCTGAATTAGCTACTGAGGAAGTAGCAGAGGAAACTGTAGAGGCGCAAGCTGAAACAGAAGATCCTGCTGAAGAGCCAGAAGTTGATACTGGAGATGAAAGACAAGTTGAAGAACTTGTAAATGAAGCAGAAGAAGTTTCAGAAGTTGAAATTGAAGAAGTTGAAGTTGATAGTGAACTTGATGATCTTTGGTTAGAGAGTCAAAGAATTGCAACAGAAACTTTGTTGACCGACATAGAAATAGAAGATAACGAGATTATTGAGGAGATAGTATGAGCGATGTAAAAGATATTCGCAAAAATATTGCTGAAAAGTCAGAAGAGCTTAAAGGTTTATTCGAAACACTCGAAGGACAAGAAGGCGCTTCTACTCCAGAACAAAAGAATGCAGTCATTGAAAGAAATGAAGAACTTGCATCTTTAAGGGATGACCTTAAAGTAGCTGAAGCTAAATCTAAATTAGATGTTTCAGGTAACGCAGTTGCTAGCATTCCTAACCCATCAGAAGATGCAAAAGATTCTTCTTTTGGCTCAGAGTTCATGAAGTCAGCAGCTTATAAAGGTTATGTAGAGAATGGTGCTAAGAACTTACAAAGCACAATTCAAACAAAAACCAATTTAACCACAACAGGTTACCCACCAGAATCTTTAAGAGGTCCTGGTATTTTGGAAACAGCTCTTCGTGATCCTAATGCAGTAATTAACCTATTTGATCAAATTAATACAGATCAAAATGCGTTTGTTTATTTGGAAGAAACTACTTTCACAAACAACGCAGCTGAAGCAGCCGAGGCTGCAGCAGTAGGCGAAGCAGCATTAGCTTTCACCGAAAGAACTGCTACAATCTCAAAACTTGGCGTAAACATCCCAGTCACAGATGAGTTGATGCAAGATGTTTCAGGTCTAGAAGGATATTTGAATTCAAGACTACAAACCATGATGAGATTAAGACTAGACAGCCAGTTAATATCTGGTAATGGTACTTCACCAAACCTTGAAGGTATCTTAGATGCAGGAAAAACCGATGTTGGATCAACTGCTTATGGATCCTACTCAGGTGGTTTGGGAAGAATCGGAGCTATCTATGGAGCAATCACTGATATTAGAGTGAATGCATTCACAGAGCCTGATGCAATAGTAATACACCCTAACGACTGGTCACAGATCGTTTTGCAAGTCGATGAAGACTTTGCTGGTGATGCTACTGCAGGTTATACAGCTAAATCACCTGTATTCACCCAAGCCGGTGGATATGGTGGTGGCGTTGCTAACCAACTTTGGGGATTAAATGTTGTTGCTTCAACAGCAATTCCTGAAGGCACCATCCTAGTTGGTAAATTCGGTGGTGGAGAAGCAGCTCATGTCGTAATGAGACAAGGTATTGATGTCGCAGTCAGCGATAGTCATGGTGATAACTTTACAAAGAATATCATGGTGATTAGAGCAACAATGCGTGTTGGATTCCCTGTTTATAGACAAGCAGCTTTCCATAAGATCACAAGCGCTTAATAGCGTTACGATTTGAAGTATGGGGGCTATATGCCCCCATATTTTATAGAGTTAACAATTAGTAGGTTTCAAAGCGATATACAGTAAGAGCATACTTAAGCCACCTACTACGATCAGAAAGAAAAAAATGCCTTATCATTCAAAACCAAAACCTAAAAAGAAAAAGCCCAAAAAAAGAAATAAATAAGTTAGGATTAATCATTATGTCAGAAAATTATATAAAACCGGAAAAGTCTATTTGGAAGCTACAAGATGGAACAATATGGGAAGGTCCAATGTCAGAGCTACCAAAAGCAAATGCAGATCTAATTGCTAAAGCAGGTTGGGAATATCCTGAGTCCTGGTTAAAAGAGCAAGGTTGGGGTAAAAAATCTCCTTCGAAGAAAAAAGCTCCAGCAAAGAAAAAAGCAGCTCCGAAAAAAAAAGTAGAAACTAAAGCAGTTAAACCATCAGAAAATAAGTAAGGAGTAGCAATGGCTCTCTGTTCTTATACTGATGTTGAAACTATTGTACAGATAGATCTCAGTACATCTTTACAAACATCTTTAACTAATAGTATTATCCCTTTTGCTGATGCAACAATCAAAACCTATGTCGGATATGATATAGAAGTTGGAAACCAGACTGAAGTAATATTTGGTGATAATAATCGTGAAATACAACTAAAACATCTTCCTGTAAATTCAATAACATCAATTACCGAAGATGATAATGTTCTAACCGAGGGAAATGAAGAAGATTTTGTTTTCCATGAAAATGGTAGGTTAGAAAGGGTACTAAAGCGTTGGTCAGGATCTAGACCAAGAAATATAACAGTAGTTTACAATGCAGGATATTCTACAATTCCTGATGACATAAGGTTTACAAGTGCCAGAGTTTCTGCAAGAATACTAATGTCTGCTTTAAATTTAAGTAGTCAGAGTAAAACAGGAGCTGTGGAGTCACATCTCACAGATAATACCAATGGGGCTGGTATGAGTGTAGTAACACAAGAAAGAATTGGAGATCTAGATGTAACTCTAGTGGATCCGTTAGCTTATTTTGATGGACCAATTCTAAAAGAATCAGATAAGATGCTACTTAACACACACAAGAAGCAGATCTTTGTCTAGTGGACATAGTTACTTTAACTTATGTAATTGGTTTTTTAAATTATCATGGTTTACTTTCTGTCTATTTTAATGAATACACGAGAGAAAAAATTTATGAGGAAAGCCTTATAAACGAACAATTCGCTGAAATTATAAAGGGCGAAGAATGGAATATAAGGAAGAATCTCTAACTAACCTACTCAGACTACAAGAGTTATGGTGGCAAGATGATGCTAATTGTAAAAATGCCGATGCAGATCTATTTTTTCCAGATCGTGGTGCATCTACCCGTAAAGCAAAAGAATTTTGTAATAACTGTAAAGTTCAAGAACATTGTTTAGAATATGCAATAGTGAATGCAGAGAAGTTCGGCATTTGGGGTGGCTTGTCTGAAAGAGAGAGAAGAAAAATTCGTAAAGAACGAGGATTGACAAGGAAACGAAAAAATGCCAAGTAGAAAAGTTCCAAAAGTTGAAGAGGCTTATAAGCTCTTTATAGAAGATCCACATAAACCATTATCTGATTGGGCAAGAGAATGGAATTGTTCACATGAAAGAGTCAGACAATTAAGAGAACAAAGTGGTTTAGAGCCTATTTCAGCAATAGATCACGAAATAGCAATTACTGTTATTGATAGAATCCGTGATGGTAAATATAGTCTTACAGTAAGAGAATTATACGAAGACTTACCTATAGGGCTTGAAAGGTTTATGACTTGGATGCAAGATGATCCTGCTATATGGTTAGGTGTCAAAGAAGCTCAACAATATGTTGAATTACAAAAGTGGAATCCTGAAGAAAAACAATGTAAAAAATGTGGTGTTTTACAACCTATCAAAGAATTTAATAAAACACAAAAATATAAAGATGGTAGGCAAAAAATTTGTAAAGAATGCTTAATTGACAGTAGAGGTAAGTTAGAAAAACTTGACAAGCGTAGAGAAGAACTTAAAAAACTAAAAAACAAATTATCAGACTAAAGTAAGTGTATGTCTTACAATTATCAAAACTATTTAAAAACAAATGTAACTATTCAAAGTATGTCAACCGGTAGTGTAGATGATAGAGGTTTATATAATTCTGATTGGTCTGATGCTACTGACACAGTAGGTAGATTAGTTTCACTAACAAGTCAAGAAGAAGATGGCAACTCGAATCTATTAGTCGATGAATTTAATCTTTATATACCTTCGACAGTGACTGTACAATCTAATAACAGAGTCAAGATAAGTACAGATTATTATGATATAGAAGGTGTGGAAAAAAGAGAAAATCGTTTTGGGGATGATGTAATAAAGGTATTGAGACTTAGAAAGGCAAATTAATGGCCTATCAAGGAGGAATGACTACTCGATTTAGAAGTATTCTTTATAACTTTTCTGCAGGAAAATTTGCATCAGGTGACTTAATTTCTCTTAACATACAACCTCCTGTTTTGAGATCACTAAGAAATGATTTCTTAAATCTATCAAAACATATTGGTGACTTACAATCAGTTGCAAAGAAAAATGTTCCAATTCGTTTACAAAGAAGAGTAGGTGGTAGAGTAGCAGGTAGAATTGGAGGTGCAATTGTTCCTCAAGGCTTCGGTCCATTTAGTCGTTTAGCAAACCGAGCCTATGGTAGGCAATCCTCAAGAGTGATGAATAACTACTTTCAAAAAAAAGAACAAGCTAAATTAACTTTTGATGGTAACAAGCTTACAAAAGAAGTAAGAAAGACTTTAGAACAAAATGATAGAGGTGCAGTAAAAGCGCAGTATATAAAAAGTAAGAGAGATCTGGGTGAATTGGGTATAAATATAAAAGACTTTAATCCTGCTATGGTCATCAAAGAAATACAGTTGTATATGAACGCAAAAGTAACAACTGCTGCTCCAAAGAAAACCGGTAACTTAAGAAGATCTATTATAAATAGAGGTTTCAGTACTAGAGATACAAATTATCTTGCTACCGGTAGGTTGACAGTTGGATCAAGTATGGGTAATTTAGGAAATGTTGCAGACATGGCTCCATATTGGTGGAAAACACTTTATCCTGCATATTATTTCAATGCAGGTGGAAAAAAGTATTTGAGACAACCAACAAATCCTGATTGGTTTGGTAGATCAGTATTTAAAGGTTTACAAAGAACATTAGGTACTGAGGCAGTACAAGGTTTGAGATATGATAAATTACAACCTGCAAATCCAGGTCAGGATAGCTTTGAATTATCAGAACGCAACTTTAAGGATCTAGGGGATCAAGGCGAAATAGACTTACCCTTCTAATTCTTATGTATAATTGATTTATTAAGTTAGGAGAAATATGCCAGGTGTTGACAGCAACATGAATGTACCACCAGATCCAGAAATAGTGGCTAGAGCATGGGCTTTATCTAAATCAAGCATAACGGATATCGTTGGTACAAGAATAGCAACTAGATTACCACAAGGTGCAAGTATGCCTTTTTTAGTAATAGAAAATGGTGGTAGTTCATTATTAGATGAAGACTCACAAGCAGCAGTAAACCTAACAGTAATTAATTTTTCTTGTTATGCAGGTAGGTGGGGTGGATCTGGAAACAAAGCCGAGCCTGACTATACAGCTGCTAGCAATTTAGCTCAAGTAATTTATAAAGAGGCTTTCACAGAATCAAATACACAAATAACAACTTCTTCTGGCATAAAAGCGTGGATCTATGGAATGAGTGTCGCTACAGCTCCACAAAGAATCGAAGAAGATGAAGTCTTATTAGCCAACTTTCTACTGTCTTGTAGAATGACTTATCGCTATTCCGAATAACCCTAAATACATAAAACATCCTCTAATATTACTTTTGAGGTAAATAATGGCAAAAATAAAAGTTAAAGTTAATCCGGTCTATCCTGCCGATGTAATCGGTGATGAAAAAACAGGTTTAACATTTACCAAAAATGAATGGACAGAAGTAACCGGGACTGATTGGAAACGACTAAAAGAATCTCAAGGTAGACTTTGGGATGAGTTCAGCATACCTAGACTCATCGCAGAAGGTCAAGATTGGGAAGTTGTGAAAGTCAATCAAACCACTATGGGAGTGGACAACACACCTATAGATGGGGATGAGGTAGAAGACATTTCTGATGATTGGTATGGATCAGAAGAAGAGTAACTAATGAGAATTAGTTTGCAAACTAATTACAAAGTATAAGTTAGGAGAACTATATGGCTACTACAAGTTATAACACTTCAGGTGCAATATCTGATGTTCTCATCGGAACAGGTGTTCTTTATGTGGGTGCGAAAGGTAGTACTTTCCCTACAGAAGACGCTGTCGATGCAACAGCTTGGGCAGACAACGATGCTGCTTGGACTGATGTAGGATATTCCGAAGATGGATGGTCTCTTGAATATGACAAGACTTTTGAAGACATTATGGTCGCAGAAGAAATTGATCCTATTAAGTCTGTAAAGACTGCACAAGAGATTCGTTTAACAGGAACACTTGCTCAGGCAAGTATGACTGCGATAAAAGAAGCATTCGGAGGTGGTACTATCACAGAAGATAATACTACAGACTTTGCTTCTGGATTTGATACCTATTCACCACCTTCAACTGATGACTTTACTGAAAAATCACTTATGTTAGTGACAGAAGGTCCAGGAGGTGCTGTTAGGCATTTTCATATCCCTAGAGCTGTGAATGTTGGTGCTTTCACAATGGCTCATCAAAAAGCTCCACAAAAAGTGTTGCTTGCTGTTGAGTTCAAGATATTAGTACCGGATTCAGTCTCTACATCCGTAGGAACAACAAATGGTAAAGAAAATCTATTCAAGATTATAGATAATACCAATGCTTCAACCGAAGGAAGTGTAAACTAAATTTAATGCTTTACTAGATCGGAGGAAAATTATGAGTGAGCGTTTTAAAGATTTTGATGCTGCTAAGGATGCCTTAGCTAAAGAAGCGATTGTTGCGAAGATAAATGGTAAGGAATATAAGTTCCCACCCTACTTATCAGCAAAAATCGTTTTGAATCAGTTGACATGGATCAACGATGATGGCACCCTGGCAGCTTCAGATCTTCCAATGTGGTTTAAAACTGTATTTGGAGAAGAAAATTTCGAGGAGATCTCAAGTGATGTTGATTTCCAAACTTTACAAGATGTTTCTGCTTGGTTAATGGAACAATACGGACTTAACCAAACAGATATAGTCAATGATCAAACTGATGGTGAAGTTGAGGGTGATACCCCAAAATAATTTACCGGACTACTGACATTGTAGATCGGTGGTCTTATGTCGAATCTGACTTTAACAAAATCTACAATATTATAGAGCCTCTAGATTTGGAATGGCGCAAATTTTACAGATTACTTAGTACAATGCCTATAGATAGTTCTTTATTTTATCAAGCAAACACTGATCCTGAACAAGAGGTATCAGATGAGCCACCTAAGGGATGGTGGAAAGAAGAGTTCGATAGAAGAAGAGGTAGAAACCGAAGAAATAGAGTTAATACAACTATCGATCAGATGATTGGAGATCAAGATAGAATAGGTAGAAACGATGGAACAAGCAACAGTAGGTAATTTAAGCGTAAATATTGGAGCTATTACTAACTCCAAACAATTAGTTCAAGATGCTAATCAAGTTGCCGATGAAAATATAAAAGCAGTTAAACGATTCCAAGGTGCCATGGGTGCCATATCAACAATGAGCTTGGCAGGTATAACTGCTGTAGGTGTTGCTCTTTTAGGATCTGCTCGTTCAGCTATAGCATTCGAAGATACTTTTGCAGGTATTAGAAAAACTGTTGAAGCCTCAGAACAACAATTTCAAAGTTTAGCAAAATCCATTCAAGAAATAGCTTCCGTTGCTCCTATGTCTGCAGGAGAACTAAATAGAATTGGTGAGCTTGGTGGTCAATTAGGTGTTGCAGTAGGAAACTTACCTGATTTTATTAAAACAGTTTCTACATTAGCTGTGACAACTAACTTAACAGTAGATGGAGCATCATTAGGTTTAGCCAGATTAGATGCTATTGCTCAAACAAATGGTGAAACATTTGATAACTTAGCATCAACAATAGTAGATCTTGGAAACAACTTCGCAGCTACAGAATCAGAAATCATGACAACAGTTTTGCGTATTGCACAGGCAGCAGCACAGGTTGGCGCAACAACACAAGATGCCTTAGCTTTTGCTACAGCACTGCAAGCTATTGGTGTTCCTGCACAAGCCGGTGGTACTGCAGTAGCGCGTGTATTCCAAAGTATTCAATCTGCATTAATTCAAGCACAAGGTGAGACTACAGAATTTGGAAGAATCGCTGCACAATCAGGTCAGATTGCAGCAGATGGTTTTGATGAATTATTCGGAGAAGATCCTGCTAGAGCTGTCCAATTTTTTATTGAAGGTTTAAATAATCTTAACAGTTCAGGAGATGATGTCATCTCCAGGTTAGATAGATTAGGTTTATCACAAAGAAGAACTACCTTAGCTATATTAGGTTTGGCAGAAGCAGGAGATTTAGTTAATAGAACACTAGATACTGCAAGGTCAGCCTTTGATGAAAATACTGCTGCTACTGAAGAGGCTTTGAAAAAATATGGAACTTTAGCATCACAACTACAAATTACTAAAAACATTTTTAATGAATTAGGTGTACAAATTGGTAACAATGTAACTCCACTTATTCAAGAATTAAATCAAACAGTACAAAGAGTTACATTAGGATTTTTGCAAAGTGAAAATGCTTTTAACCATTTAAAAAATGCTTTGAAAGTATTAGGTGTTGCATTAGCAGCAACTATCACACAAATGAAATCATTTCAAGTTTTATTAACTTCTATTGCCAAACATCCTATAATTGCAGCTTTATATGCCATGGGTGCTGGTTATGCTTATTTTTCGGCTAAGAATATCGAGGCAGCAGGAGCTGTAGAACAATTAAGAAGACAACTTAATAATTTTGCAGGAGATGGAGAAGTAACAGCACAAGCACTTGCAGGCATTATTGATCAAACTAATGAATTTCAAAATTTAGGAGAAATGCAATTTTTTAATGCAGATAAAATTAAAGAAGAATTAGCCTTAGGTCTTTCCGGATCTGAAGAAGAAGTAAGAGCATTCAAAGAAAGATTTATAAATGATTTAAATCTTGCCAGATCATTCTCAGCAGGTAAAGATATACTTGCTCAATTTAATGATCAGTTGATGACAGGTAAAGCTACTGCTGAAGACATAATTGCTACTGCTAATGCTTTAGCAGGTGAAAATGGAACAATACAAGATTCGATATTAGATATAGAAGATGTTACAAAATTCGTGGCATTGACAGAACAACAAAGACTTCAAGCGTTAGTTAATGCAGATGCAATAGCATCAGAATATAATAAGATTTTTCCAATATTTGAATTATTAGTAGAGGCACAACAAGCTAATAATACAGCAAAAGAAAAGGCTTTAGAATTACAAGCTAAAGAAGCGCTTGGTCTTACAGATTTCAACAGTCTAACTAGAGAGCAACAACAAGCGTATTTACCTTTGATAGAGGCAATGAAAGAAAAAATAAAAGCAGGAGAAAAGTCTAACGAAGTAACTCAGGATATGATAAATGTTGAATCTGAAGCTGAAACTATATTTGACAGGATTGCAAAAAATACCATAGAATCAGCAGAGCAATTATTTAACAGCTTGGATGAAGTTGGAGATCTTACAGCTAAATCTGCTGAGGAAATCAATAAAGCATTAGCTGACAAAATAAAATTATCTGATATTTTCGATGCACAAATCCAATATTTAAAAGATCAAGGATTTGATGATGTTGCTTTAGAGTTTTCTAAACTTGGACCAGAATTTGCAGCAACATTACAAGGATTACTAAATGATCCTGAAGCATTATCTTTAAGAGAACAATTATTACAACAAGCTAATCTCTCAGAAAGTAATGAATTAAAAGATGCTTTATTTGGAACTGATGAGGAAGTATTAGACAAAACAACACAAGCAGGTAAAGATTATATTAATGGTTATATCAAAGGTATAGAAGAACAAGCTATTGAATTAGATAAAACAGTACAAGATGTTATGTTAAATTCAGTATCGGTTGCTGAAGATGCTTTAGGAATACAGTCGCCTTCTGCTGTCACTAAAGAATTAGGTAAATTTATAATTCTAGGATTTGTCGAGGGATTACAAAAATCATATCCGACAATGGAAAAAGAATTTAAAGGTCAAATGATTGATCTGGTATCCATGGCTAAACAAGCTGCTAATGAAGCAAACAGTGCAATAGGCAGTGCATTTTCTTCACAGTTTAATTTATTTGGTGCAAGTCAAAGTGTTATCTCTAGTGAGCAAAAATTAAACGATTTAATGGAAGAACGAAATAAATTATTAAAAGGTAATACAGCTGCTCAAACTAAAGCAATTCAAGATGCGAGAGATAAAAGAGATTTCTTAAAGATAGCGTATGAAGAAGGAACAATATCTTTAGCTGAGTATCAATTAGCAGAAGAAGAATTAGCTGAAGCTGAAAATGCTAGATCAAGTAGGTTAGCTGAGTTAGACAAAGATATTACAAATGCAAATATTCAACAGGCGCAAAACTTATTTAACTTAGGTCAACAAGCTTTTCAACTATTGTCACTTGGTCCTGATGCAGTAAATATATTTAAGGATCTAGCAAATGTTCTAGGAATAGATTCTAATGTCATTGATACAATTACAGGTAAGACAGAAGAGTTAGCTAATACAATAGGAATGAAGTTTTCTGGAAAAATGGATGAAGTCGCTAATAAGTTCTTCAATACAAATATGAAAATAGAGCAAGAGCAAATAACAATAGATGCAAATAATAATCCTGCCATAACAAGTATTTCAGAAGTTGAACAACAGTTAATTTCACTAATTGGTAAAGATTGGAGAGTAAAACTCGGAATAGATGCCACAGGAGTAGGGGGTAGTTCTACATCATCTACTGGTGGTGGATCTGGTGGAGGTGGACAAACTATTTTTGCCGGTGGAGGTAGATTACCTGCATATGCAAATGGTGGAACTTTAGCTTCAGGGTACGGACTTGTTGGGGAATACGGACCAGAGATAATAAGAGCTATTCCTGGTGGAGGAGTAGATATTACGCCAATAGGAAATACAGGATCATCAAGTATTAATATTTCTAATCTAAATGTAAATGTAACAGGAGTTCCATCAGATCCAATGCAAGCAAGAAAAGCTGCATTAGCTATCAGAAAAGAACTTAGCAAGTTAGATCGAGAAGGTACAATAGGAACAGGTATTAGAGGTAGGTAATGTTTGCAAAAATAAAAGATAATATAGGTTTAATAGCAACTGCTTTAGCTCTTATGGGAACAATAGGAACAGGTTTATCAACTGCTGGTGAAATAGTAAACACTC
>Ga0209631_10007006_pt1 | contig 11451 bp, 11 predicted proteins | sample COG_08_FD_184752 | JGI IMG/M metagenome (GOLD analysis project Ga0209631, IMG submission 184752) | Pelagic Microbial community sample from North Sea - COGITO 998_met_08 (SPAdes) (version 2) | ecosystem: Environmental > Aquatic > Marine > Neritic zone/Coastal water | place: Helgoland, sampling... | reverse complement strand
CCGGTGGTCTAGTGGTAGAATAGTACCCTGCCACGGTACAGACCCGGGTTCGATTCCCGGCCGGTGCAACCTTTTGTTTTTTTTTGGTTTACACTGTTTGGCCGTGAAGGACTCGAGTGAGTTTGCCTTTTAGCCAACCCTAGTGTGGAACGGCCGTCATCACACCTCCTGAACACGTGACATCATGTCTCACCTGAGACACACGCGGCTGTTCGCGTCGGACGCGATCCGCCGCGCGATGAGCTCCGCGACGATGATGAGCACGTCCTCGAGCGCATCGTCCGTAGGCGGGGGGGCCGCGATCGGCGCGTTGGAGAAATCGTTGAGCAACCTCGCCGTCGTCGGGAAAGAGATGATGGGAAAGAGGACGACGACGACCACGGGAAGATTCGGATTCGCGGCGTCGTCCACTGTCACACAACGCTCATCATTCCACACCACCATCTCAAATCAAAAGTCCAGGGACAAGAAGACGATGCCGACCTACCCGGCTGGCTACACCGGCAAGATCAATCCCCGCCCCCGCGGAATAGCCCCCCCAATCACCCCATGGGAAGCCGGCAAACAAAACAACCCCGACCAATGGGGCAAAGCCGGCGGAGGCATGCCCGCGTTCACCCCGACATCGCAGTTGAAGAAGCGCAAGAACTACCACAAGAGGTGCGCGTTCATCATGCAGACGCTGGAGCACGAGAAGATGACGGAGATCGCGGCCAAGTCACCAGTCGTTCCGTTTCGACCCGGCGACGTCGTCAAGGTCAAAATCGAAGTTCTCGAAAACAGACGAAGGGCGAACTACTTCACCGGGATCTGCATCGCGCGAAGGAATCGGGGGATCGGGAGCACGTTCACGCTGCGGACGGTGCTCGCGAACGCGCCGGTGGAACGAACGTTTCCGCTGTACTCGCCGACGATTAAAGAGTTTGAAGTGCTGGAGCGGCGGAAAGTGCGGCGGGGGAAGCTGTATTACCTGCGCGACAAGCCGCTCAGGTTCAGCAGGGTTTAGTTTGAGGTAAAACTCTTGTTTACAAGTAGTCATCGCTCTTTTGAAAAAGGAGATACGAGGTCTTTCATTACATAGTCCACACGTTATAGGGTAGTCATCGGTAGTACTACGTATCGAAAGTGGCCTCTTCAACCCACCGTTCTCTTCAACTTGGTATACACAACCATCGTCATTAACATTGCGAATAAGTTCATCTTAATCATCTCTGAATGTCGACTTGCAACTTGGTGTTCAACTTCTTTGTGCGGCTCGTCAACAGTAAGAGCCCCTCATCAACCGATCAATTCTCTAGCTAGTAGAGAGGCTCTCTCAACTTGGTTCAACCGTCTCCCATTCAGAACGGGAGACGCAGTGGTTCTCACCGGTGCGGTAAGTATTGGTGCGGAAAGTACCCCTGATCGCCGCCTCCGAGGTCGCCGCCTCCGAGGCTCAGGCGATCGAGTCGTAGCTGCCCCGGGTCGAACGACGCGCCGGTTCCGAACGAGATCCCACCGTCGGAGGACTCGGACTCGAAACCCGGCGCGGCGGCTGAAAGTTTCGTGGCAGTTCCACTTCCGTTGGCGACGCCGCGAGGCGCCGGAATGTTCACGGAAGAACCGACGCCGCCTCCCATCTGCCGCCGCTGCTGGAGGAGGAGAAGCTGATGCTTCTTCTGCGCAGCCGCGGCGGCGGCCGCGGCGGCCGCGGCGGCGACAATCTCGGGGTCGGTTCCCGCCGGCAAACTGAACCCGCCGAGGTCGATCCCGCCGCCGCCGTCAAGTCCGTCAGCCTCCCCAATCGGCTGAGCCATCTGACGAGGCATCTGCGGGGTGATCCCTGCGGGGTAAAGACCGCCGGTGTACTGCGAGTAATGAGTGCCCATCGCGTGTGGGTTCATAGAAGGAGCGTGGGGGTAGCGCCCGGGGACCGAGCCCAAGAGCGCCGCCGCCGCGGCGACGGGGTCCACCCCGTTCATCGCGTTGACCCCGTTCGCGTTAACCCCGAATACATTTCCCAAGCCGCCGCCCATCATCCCGGGGACGCCGAACGCACCGCCCGTGGCCGCCCCGGCGCCCTTGACCCCGCCGAGCGCCGCAGCCTGCGGCGCAGCCGACCTCGGCGGCGGCTGGTACGAAAATACCACGCCGCGGATGCGCTGCAACCGCTGGACAAACTCGCCCCTCCTTTTCCCTTCGCAGAGCTCTTTGTACCGTTCCACCGCCTGGTGGATAATCTCGGACGCCGCGGCGACGGAATGGCGCGGGCCTTGTAGACGGAATATGCGCGTCGGCCGGTGGTACCCGCCGGGCTGTCGCTGCTGCGTCCACGACTGGATCACCGCGCCGGTGTGCTGCGTGATCTCCCGGACGCTCGCGCCGGCGCTCCCGATGACAAAGCCGGCCGCGAGTAAGGTGACGCACAGTTGTAAGCCGCCGTTCGGGAGCCACTCCATGGCGACGACGGCCTGCTCCTCCTCTTCCACGCCCTCGCCCGCGCGCCTCGGGCCGGATGGGCCTTTGCGAGGGAAAGGATCCGCCGCGGGGTTCATCGATTGCAAGCCCCCTGGGTTCATCGATTGCGTCGCGGATGGATCCACGACCGGCGCCGGGTAGCCCGTGACCCCGGCGTGGGTGCCCATGCCCCCGCCGCCGCCTTGCATCCGATTCATTAAAGGGTTCGTGTCGGATACATCGGATGGAGCGGTCCATCCGTCGTTGTTCGTCGCGGCGGCGGCGGCGGCGGCGAGAAGCGTCTGCTCCCGCTGCAGCGCCAGCAACGCCGCCGTGGACTCCGCCGGAGACGACACGCCGTTGACTCCTCCGTTGACTCCTACGACGGGGTAGCCCCCGCCGCCCATTCGCGCGTACGCTATGTCCTCTTGCGTGATTTTCGCCGGGGTGCCCGGCCCTGGGGCGCTTCCAAGGCTGAAGCTGCTCCTGGCGCTCGTGTTGGTGTGCGCCCGGCTGGACGCGGCGTAGCTCGGTGATCCCAGGTGCTGTGTTGCCATCGCGTGGTGGTAGGTAACGTTGCCCGGTGACGCGGAGTCTACACGAGGCGGCGAAGATCGGTCCGAGTAGATCGATCCCGGCCCGCCGCGTACGTTCACGGGCGGAATCATCGCATCTGTCGGGAGGTCGGGCTCGAGGAGGTCGCCGTCGTCGGGGAGGAAGACGGGCGCGGCGGCGATGCGGGAAGACGTGACGTCGGTGTCTTCCACGTGGCGGCTCTGGTGCGGATGGAAGTTTGGGTTGGAACGGGCGTCAGTCTAATTACCTACACGAGTGGGAACGAATGTCGACGGGTGGAGAAAAGTTCTTTGGCCGAGCTCGAGGAGCGCGCCTGGGGGCACGGCACCCATGGGTGCCCCGCGCGGTGCCGAGGCGCGCACGGCCGTGCCGCGCGCGTCGAGATGTATCCGACGCGTGTCTCGAATGGAACGGGTGGTGAAGGACCGAGGTCGGGAGGGTCGTCAGGAGATACTCCGCTCCCCGCCGGCCCCATCGCGCGTCGCGGCCGCGCGCGATGGGGTGGAACTTTCTTCTTCGAAGAAGGTTGGGGAAAACTTTCGCGGGCGGGTGCGGCGGGGACCGGCGCGGGCGTACCGTGTCGCGGGGAGCGGGGATGCGGGCGGAGGTCGCGCCGGGGCTCTTTGGCGGTCCCGGAGGGGCGCTCGTCCACGTGTTCGCCTGCGACGATCGTGGAGGTGGGGCCGGGTTCGGGTCAATCACCGAGCGAACCGTTTTCTATGGAGGGCAGTGTTGGTTCATGGGTGGAACCCGGTGGTCGACGGGACGCCCGGGAGACGCGTCGCGGGATGCGACGCGACCTCAACGAACGCCCCGCGATCGCCGTATCGGGTCGATGCGCTCGTGAAGGGAGGCGGGGTGGGGTCAGAGATGGACGTACCTTTCCACGCGCGGCGTCCGGCGCCGTCTCGTCGTCTTCCTCCCGCGTCGTCGTCATTCTCGGTGGCGACCCGGGAGGTGGTTTCCGAGGCGCCGGCAATGGCTTGGCGCGGAGCGGGACGTCGTCGTCCGCGGCGTCGTCGAGCACCCCCTCGGGCAACAGACCCTCGGGAAGGTCCCCGAGGTCGTCATCCTCCCCGTCGTGCACCGAGGACGTCATGCCGGGCCCGGCAGAGCGACGACCGGGGTAGAATAATTCACCCTCGTTCCACACGAGTGCTCGCTCCTTTTTCCTCGAGCGGGGGTGGGGAGGGTGCCGTGTCGCGACGCGGGTGTGCGTATCGAGACCGCGGTCGACACGCGCCCGGGCCCGCGGCGATCGCGCGTCTCGAGGCTACTGGAGCGGTCCGCGCCTTCCTTCCTCCGGCGCCGCCTCCCGCGCTCGGCGCAGGACCAGTGACAACACGGCCGAACTCTCGTGAGATCGAGACCAAAAGGAACTTTCCACCACTCGCGAAATCTCGACCAATTTCTGCGTCCTGGTTTCCGTCTCGGTTCTAACTGAATACGCACTGATTGGTTATCCATTTGCCGTTTGTAGATGACTATTTATATAAGAGATCCAGCCCAGACCCAAACCGGCGGGGACCCAAACCGGGACGGTTCGTATAACACGCCCACACTTCTTTTGGCACATGCCTCTCGACGAGACGCGCCGCGACGACGACGAGCTCGCGTCGACCGATGGCGAGTCCAAGCCGGCGCGTCGACCGCGCCGAGACACCGGTTTCGTCGGCGACGCCATCGACGCCGTGAACAAAGACGAACCGACGCACACGTACGAGGTGGAGGACGCGACGCGCTCCATGTGCCATTTGCGGACGGTCGATGAGGACGCCGAAGGGGAGGAGAGGAGCCCGGCGGAGACGGAGGATGACGCGTACGCCGACGACGAGCACGAGGCGGAAGATGCCGACGACGCGACATCGACGGCCACGCTCCCAACCCTACTCCCGTCCCCGACGACCGCGATGAACGCCGTCAAGGCGGCGACGGAGACGAGCTGGCGGGGCGACGGACGCGTCGCGCGATGGCTCGCCGAGCGCGAGCGCAAGGCGAACAAACGCGCGTTGGGCCCGCTCCGACGCGCGCGGAAGGAGCTGGAGTGGATCGTCAAGCGCCGGTCCGCACAGATCGCAAACTACAGACGCGACCGCAAGATAGAGATCGAGGAACAGCGCGAGGCCATGGCGCAGGCCAAGGTGGCGAGCTACGGCGTCGCGGCCAAAGATCGCAAAGACGCAACTTCTAAAAGCGAAACAAACGCGACCCCGATCGACGACGCGGAGGCAATCATCGAGCGATCCAAGGCCATCTCCCGGCTGCCCCCGCGCGTCAGCGTCCCGGATACAAAGTTCAACTGCCGTTCGAGCGCCGGCGGGCGACGAACCACGCGCGGCGGCCGGAAGAAGAAGACATCCGCCGCGCTGCCCTGGGTCACGGTGCCGAGTACGGGCGCGGGTGCGAAGAATGAAACTTCGGATGACAGCCGCCGCTTCGTGAACCAGCGGAGCGTGTGGGTGGCGCCCGGGGTGTTCGTGCAGATGCGCACGGACGACACGAAGGTACCGAGGGACGCCGCGAGGAGGAACGCGGAGGTGTTCGGCGGCGCGCCGTACGACGCGGGCGAGGAGGAGGCGAGGAAACAGCGAAGGCGATCAGACGTCCCACAATTTTTTAAATGAAATCGTCATCGACAACCTCTCGATCGCTTCTCTCCCGAACACCACAGAGGACCCTCACCGACCGAACCACGCGCGGCCCACCAGCCCGGGTAACGCGCCGAGCTTCTCCCCCGTCGTCGTGTACGCGCGTTTGGTGTGGTTATCGTATCCGTTCTCCCTAACCTTCACCAGCAGCGCCCCGTAAATTTCCGCGGCGGCGAGCACCGGCAGCCGAGCCGCCGGCGCCAGCATCTTGACACCCTCCTGCGCGCGTTCGAAGTGCTCCTCCGCCCTACGAATCTCCCCCTCGATCAAGGACACGTACCGCTCGTCCACGACGCCGTTCAGCACCTCCGTCGGGGTCATCCCGGCAGCCTCGATGGCGTCCAGCGGGAGGTATAACCGACCGCGTTTGGCGTCTTCGCCGACGTCCCTTAAGATGTTAGTCAGCTGCAGTGCGATCCCGAGTTCGATTCCCGGCGTCGCCGCCTGTTCCATCGTGTACCCGTCCGCGGTGCCCATGACCGGCAAGGTCATCAGCCCCACCGTCCCGGCCACCTGGTAGCAGTACCGGCGCAGCGACGGCCAGTCTTTGTAGAGAACCGAGGGTAAGCCGGTTGACGCGTCGACGGTGACGGCGAGGTCCTGGCGCATGCCCTCGATCATGTCCAGGAACGGTGCGGATTCGAGGCCTGGTGTGCGTCGGATGGTGTCCGCGAGCGCGATCGTCTCCGGCGCCGCGGTCGCGTCGCGTGTGCCGGGCGCCCCGGTGGTGGTCGCCCCATCCTGTTCCGCGAACATCGCGCGTAGGTCGCGTTCGATGGCGCGTAGCTTGACGTCCGCGTCCTCTTTCGGGGATTCGAGCGCCTCCACGCCGTCCACGGTCTCGTCCAGTTCTCTGCACCACGCGTAGATGGCCTGCACGCTGCGTCGCTGCTCGCGGCGCATCAGCAGCGTCGCGAAGTGGAACGTGGCGGACGACTCCTTCGTGTTCCGTTCGCATCGCGTGTACGCCGCCTCCAAGACAGCCTCTTCGTCGGCGGGATCGACGCCGTGTGCGGTGGACGTCGCCGACGCGCGCGCTGGCCTCACGCGGCGGCGGCGGTGAGCACCGCGCGGGTGGCGCGCGACCGGCGCCAAACCCGACGCGGACGCGGCGCTCATCGTGTGTGTGTGTTGACCAAACTCCGATGATGTCTTCTCGGGTTTTCTCTGCTGAGTCTCTCCGCGGCTCCACGATTGGGGGTGCCCACCTTTGCGGGCACGCGGATGGACCGGTTCGCGTTCCTGGCGTGCCAGCCGTATCTGCTCCCCCCCGCGCGTGATACGACGACCGGTCACGATACGCGGTCACGTGCCGCCTTAGTCGTCCACGGTGTTCAAGCGGAGGATACCCGCGCGTCCGTGAAGCGCGCTGGACGCGACGATTCGTGGGAGTTTTTCGCGAATGGGGTGCACGAGTCGCGCCCACGCGGGCCCCATCGTTTCGTCGGATGCGCCAGCTTCCACTTCAGCCAGGTGGAGCAGTACGCGCCGTCCACGTCCCCTGACGGAAACGGGTCCCCGACGGGCGCGTGGCGACGGCCGGACATAGTCGGCGCCGCCGCGGACGACGCGCTTCACATCGCGTTCGAGGCCATCGATTCCAACCCGGACCAGGCGCAGCTCCGGTGCGAGCTGACGATCGAGCCCGATACACGCGTGGAGCTGCGACTGGACGGCGCGAGGTTCGAGCTGGACATGAGACAGTGCAGGGCGGTGGTGGAGGGGTTCCCGCCAGGTGGGTCCAGCGACGAGGGCAGCGAGGCGGGCGCAGATGATGCCGATGACGCCCGGGTGAGTTTATTTTATTTCTCGTATGGGCAATTAGTATGACATCGTGTTTTGTGAACAGGGCGATGCCCCGCCGCCGTACGCGAGTTGCGTCTTCTCACACGCGACGCTCAACCTGTACAAACCGATTGGGTGCTCTGGGCAGGCGGAGCGGGATGCGATACGAACCCTGCGGTCCAATCTCGAACGCGCGAGGGCCGTGGCGTGGACACAGCTGGACACGGAACCAAAGCCTTCGCCGGATGACGAGCGCGGAACGGAAGAGCCGCACGCGCAGTGGGTGATCGGCGCGGGGATCCTCTGCGACGCCGTGATGGGGAGCACTGACGGACAGATAGGGAGCGCGCTGACGGACGCGGCGAGTGCGTTGGCGTACGCCGCGGCGAAGAGTCGCACGCGGACATACCCGGGCGACGCGAACTTATGAGCCGAATAAGTGTTAAGTGTTACGCTCACGGCCATCTCTCTATACACAATACAACACGTTAGCAGCGCTAGCTAGCGGGTCCCCTCATCGCGTCATCGCTCGAAGGGAACGCGGAGCATCTCGAACAGGTCCGCGATTCGCACGTGATCCTCCGCGAGCTCCTCCCTGGGTACGCTGGCGGGAAGCCTCGTCTGCGAGAGGTCGAATTGAACCTTGGGCATCGCGCGCCAAAGCGTGATCAACCGTTGCGCGTCGACGATCCCGGCGCACCCGTCGACCGCGCAGAGGTCGCACATCACGTTCAGAAACGACGTCCTGTTGAGTACCATCGCGCCGCCGCCGCCGAGCTTCGCGTCCTCAATCGCGCATAGCCTGCTCAACTCATTCGCCGCCGCCGGGCCCGCGCGACTTAACTTGTCAGCCGTCGATGTCACCACGGCGTTGGCGTCGGACCCCGGGAACTCCTTCGGCCTCGCCTCCATGATGGACAGCGTCGCCTCGTCCGCGGCGTTGAGGCGCATCCACGTGCCCTTGATCTCCAGCATCGCGCCCACGAAGCAGTCGCGTCCTCGGAGAAACACGTTGCTTCCGGCGCTCTTCCGCGAGGGCCGTCGCTCGAGGTACTTACCCCCCGGGTAGCCGCTGTTCATCACGGGTGGCTCGAACACGGCGAGGGAGTTATCCTCGAGGAAAAAGGACACGACGAAGGTCCGAACCTTCTCGTTCTCGGGCACCGGCGGCTTACCCGGGCCGTCCACTAACTTACCGGTGAAACGCATCACCTGGCCTTGGTTCAAGAGCCACTCGTCGAAGCTCACGTCCTTCTTCGGCACCTTCGGAACGAGCCTGTACACGCTGTTCAGGGAATCCGCCTCGCTGCCGATGCCGCTGGAGTTGGGCGGGACGATTCGTTTTGGGATGGGCGGCGGGCCCGCGGGCGCGGGCATGGATGGGAAATCGGCATCCGTCATCCCGCATTCGTCCCCGTACCACGCCTTGGTGTGCTCGTCGCAGTCGCGTATCGTCAAACGAAGCCCAAAGACGACGCATTCGCCGCCGACTCGCAAGTCGCGCCAGTGGTAGTGGCGGTCGTCGTCTCGTCTCTTTCGAAGCGTCTCGTCGCTCGCGGGCCGGATCCCCACGCCGTACCCGTCGGCGCCCCTCTTGGGTAACTTTTGGCGTTTGAGAAATTTTCCGTACGGCTCCCGCCCGGCGTTACTCGGCATCACCTCCAACACCTCCATCGTGTCGTCGGCGAGGTAGTAGTGCAGGACGAAGGACCGCGTGGTACCCACGAGCCTCGCGTCGTCGCCGCCATCCTGTGAACAAAACACACACGGTGGCGTCAGTCAGTGTAATCGCCTATGGCGCTACGAGAATTAAAATGAAACTCACCGGCACGGCGCAAGTCGCGAAGAAGCGGAGGACGTTCCTGTCGTACCGCAGGAACTGCCGCCCGGCGGCTTCTTTAAGTCCCGCGATGGCACTCGGCGGCGCGGGGCGCGTGGATACACGCGTGGATGGATACGAACCGCCGGTGAGTGACGATTCGTGCGCGACGCCGTCGGTGAATTTGACGGTGACGCCCGACGGCGCCGGCAGCCGGGGCGGGGCGTCGGACGCGGCGGGGACGATGCTGGGCGCGGACTTGAACTGGCCTTTGGGCGGCATCGGGTCCCGTTCGTGCGGGAACGGGAGCTCGGGCCCTGCATCGATGCCCTCCTTGGCGAGCCATCTTCGCGTGAATTCGTCGCAGCCGAGGACGTTGTACGTTCGCGAGTGGATGGCGATGGGTTGGCCCACCTTGACGTCGGTGAAGGACATGGGCTGCCCGTTGGCGTTGTTGCAGGGCATGCGGTGTAGCAGGGCACCCTGCACGATGCCGCTGTTGACCTCCCTCGGTTCGCGGACGTCCACGGTGCCGTCCTCGAGGTGGTAGGTGATGAAGCACTTGCGAACGCGCGGCAGCCCCGTGCGCACGGTCGTCTCGAGATCTTCAAAGTATCCGCGCCACTGCAGCTTGACGCCGTCGTACGCCAGCCAGCTGGGTTTACGCGTGGGCACGGCGGTGGCTGGCGCGGGCGTGGAGGACGCCGTGGACGGTCGGTTGGTGCCCCATCGCGGGTCGTGCTTATCCCACGGCGCGGTCGGGCCCGGGGGTTGGGCGGGGCGATTGGTAACCTGCTGGAACGGGATGCCGTCGCGGAACTGCAGCGTCTGCGGGACGCCGCGCGGCTTGGGGAATCCCTCGCCGTTGCCCGAGTAGACGGGCACATCGATGGACCTCATCCACTCGTCGGTGTTGAGGAGGCTCATCTGTTCGTGCGGGCGGCGGGCGGGGACGCTCACACTGCGAGTGACGGGCGCACGGGCGTTTCGAGGTCAACGTGCAACGGTCTCATTTTTGGGGTGACACTGAAATTTTATTTTCGTACAGTACACTAGTATGGGCAATTAGACTGATGACGTCGTGTTTTGTTTCACTTTTACTCGCAATCACGTGTACAGTACGCTCAAGGGTATTTGGTCATGCGCGGCCTTGATGGCGTCGCTGAGCGCGTCTCGTTCGGTTTGGCACTCCTTGCAGTAATGGCGCCGAGTACCGTGCTCGCAGATTGCGGACCCGACGCACTCCTTGCAGAATCGCCGCTCGCGATTGTGCTCGCAGATTCCATTACCGCCGCACTGCTTGCACCGAGCGCGCATACGACCGTGCTCGCAGATTCCCTTCCCGCCGCACTCCACGCATGAATATTTCTGGCGACCGTGCTCGCAGAGTGATCCCCCGCCGCACTCCACGCATCTAGTGCGCCGACGACCGTGCTTGCAGAATGCACCCCCACCGCACTCCTTGCACTTAGAGCGCTCACGGCGGTGCTCGCACACTTGTGACCCGCCGCACTCCTTGCACTTAGAGCGCTCACGGCCGTGCGGGCAGATTTGTGACCCACCGCACTCCTTGCATCGAGAGCGCACACGACGGTGCGGACAGATTGATGCCCCACCGCACTCCTTGCATACATAGCGCCGACGACCGTGCTCACATATTGATCCCCCACCGCACTTATTGCACTGAGAGCGCACACGACCGTGCTCGCAGATTGATACACCACCGCACTCCTTGCACTTAGAGCGCTGACGACCGTGCGCACACTGGTTTTGCTTCTCGAGCGCACAGAACTTGCATCTCGAGCGCTCGTTCACTCCGTGGTCGCAAGGCCCAGACCAGGGAGGCTCAGGGGCTCGCTTCCGCTTAGTGCCCTGCTCCGTCAGCATCCTCCTCCTCTACCACTCTGGGCTCGACGTCGACACCAAGGAGCTGAGCTCCCTGGTCACGATGGGCCGCCGAGCCGCGTGGAGAAAAGTGTGGAACCGTGTAGAACAACCGACAGGCTTCAGTTGTCGGTTATTTTATCGGTCATCTTATTGGTGGTGCTCATATTTAGACCTTCGTATTGGTCAGTAGAACCACACGACCGGTTTTTCGGATTTTCACCCGGTGAAGGCTTCACCCGGTTTTGTGATCCTATGGGCAATCACCCTCGGGAGGCTTGGTCGACACAGGCAAACAGTCAG
>Ga0209631_10007005_pt1 | contig 11452 bp, 9 predicted proteins | sample COG_08_FD_184752 | JGI IMG/M metagenome (GOLD analysis project Ga0209631, IMG submission 184752) | Pelagic Microbial community sample from North Sea - COGITO 998_met_08 (SPAdes) (version 2) | ecosystem: Environmental > Aquatic > Marine > Neritic zone/Coastal water | place: Helgoland, sampling... | reverse complement strand
GGTATGAAAGTCGCGGAGCTCAAGGAGGAGCTCAAGCGACGGGGCCTGCCCACGCACGGTCTCAAAGCCGCGCTCGCCAAGAGGCTCACGGCGGCCGTCGACGCCGAGAATGACGAATCGGCCGCACCGACGGGGCTGAACGACGGGGACGACGAACTCTCCGCCGGCGACGCACCGGCGACGACGCCCGCGCCGGTACGCGAGGCACCACAATCCGAGGATGATGACGTCGACTTCCTCGAGGACGCCCCGAGCGGACCCGCGTCGGGGCCCACGGAGCCTTCATCCCCGGTGCCGACCGTCGTTAGGGACGCGGCTCCAACCGCATCCCTCGAGGAGGAGCCCGAGGAGGAACCCGATTACGAGCCCGAGGAGACTCCCACGCCGCCGCCCAAGCGACCGCGCGAGGACCCCGTCGCGGACGATGACGATGCCAAGAGGCCGAAGGTCACGGAAGAGCCGGCCGACGGGGCGATGGCGCCCGGGGTTGAAAACAACAACAACAACGACAACGACGACGACGATGTTTCACTACCCACTCGAGCGCTGCGCATCGACAACTTCGTGAGGCCGTTCACGTTCAACCAAGTGCGTACGATGCTCGCGCAGTTCGGGGCGTTCGATGTGGACGGCGTGGACACGCCGGTGTGGATGAACCAGCCCGTCAAGACACACGCCATCGTGGTCTACGCGGATGACTCCTCGGCGAATGAGTGCAAGGCTTTCCTGGACCAACGGCGGTGGCCGGAGGAGACGGGGCGGGCGCTGAGGGTGCGGTACGTGAGTTTGACGGAGGCGGCGGAGACGGTGCGGGCGGCGGAGAGCGCGAAGCGGGAGGCGGAGGAGCGCGTCGCGAAGGCTCGATTGGAACGCGGGAACCAACAACGCGGGAGGGCCGGCACAGTTCAGCCGCGACATAGTCATCAACAGAATCAATCAGACGACGCGATGCGGTGGACACGGACGTGGCCGAGGATATCCTGGCGCGAGCGACGAAGGGGGTGATGACTGATGACCACCTCACAGGTGTGTGTTCGGGCGCCTCGCGTGTGTTATGTAATCGACGCTATGTGACGGCTATTGTACACGTCTTTGCAAAAGTTCCACTCGAGGCGATTGAGATTCACATCACATCCATTCGGGTACGGTCACTTACTTACCCAACGCCTTCCCCACGTTCTCGTCGATCCGCCGCTTCACGTCCACGTCCGTGGGCGGCACCTCGAACGTTTCGCCCGTGATCATCTCGTACAGCTTGATGTACCTCTGCGACAGCTCCACCACCAGCTCGTCGGGCGCCGCCGGAATGGTCTCGTCTTTGTACGGATCGCACCTGTCACAAACAAAACACTTGAAGTCAGTCGAAGTGCCCATACGGAAATAAATGAAAAATAGACGTACCTCTCGGCGAACCAGAGTCTGAGAAACTCTTTGTCGATCATGTCGGGCTCCTGCCCGGCGGCGTGCCTCGCCGCGTACGAGTCCTTCAGCCAGTACCTGGAGGAGTCCGGGGTGTTGATCTCGTCGATCAAGCGGATCGTCCCGTCGGCGTCGCGGCCGAACTCGTACTTGGTATCGACGAGGATGAGCCCGCGTTTGGCTGCGACTTTTTGGCCAAACTCGAAAACCTGTTGACACAAAACACGACGTACGTCAATCTAATTGCCCATACAAGTACGAAAAATACGAAAAGTACGAAATGATAAATTACCTCCAGCGTCTTTGCGGCGCAGTAGTCGAGGTCCTCCTGTTCCATCCACCCTTCCTTCACGATATCTTCCAACGAGATTGGGCGATCGTGTGTCTTCTCCTTGGTCGTCGGGGTGACGATGTTCATGGGAAGTTGCTGGTTCTTGACCATGCCGTCGTCCAGCGCGTTGCCGCAGTAGTCGCGACCTCCTGATTTGTAGTGCGTCCACAGCGAGGTGCTTGTGGAGCCGGTGAGGTAGCCCCGGACGACGAACTCGATGGGAAATACGGTACACTTCTTCATGACGGTGACGTTGGGATCTGGCGAGGAGAGCCACGCGTTCGGGACGATGTCCTTGGTCTGCTCGAACCACCAGGCGGAGGTGCGGTTGAGCACGGCTCCCTTGAACGGGATGGACGCGAGGTGTCTGTCGAACGCGGACTGGCGGTCGGTGGTGACGGCGATCATGACGTCGTCGTCGACGTAGGTGTCCCTGACCTTGCCCTCGTATTTCTGGCCGTACTTGAGGTCGGAGGACGTGACGCAGTTGTTCAGCGCGGCGGTCGCGGCCGCCTTGTAGGTCCCATCGGTCGTCTCGGCGACGCCACCGTCGGCGGGGGCGACGCGGGTCGCGACGCGCGCGACGCGCGCGGGAACCCGGGTTCCGGTGGGAGACGCGCGGGGCGGCGGGGCGGCGCGCGCGCCGGGCGCGCGGATGACCGCGCGGGTGGAGAGCGACATCGTGTCTGGGGCTTCTCGCGTCGCTGACGTGTGCGCGGCGCTTCGCGGCGACCTTTTGAAAAATATCAGAAAACCTCGACGCACTTTATCTCGTAACATTAAAAAACCTACGCCCCCGCCGCCTTGTTGAGCGCCTTGACCACCTCCACCGGCAGCGGCTTCCGCCCCGTCCTGTGCTCGAAGTCCTCCGCGGCGGCATCCATCGCCCGCCTGTCCACGAACACCGCCCCGTCCTCCCCGACACGCACAGCCGGCCCATCCGTCAAACCGAACCCAATCGGAATCGTCCCAGGAATAAATCGATGCTCGTCGCTCTTAAACCCGTCGACGCCGTCGATGACGCCAGCCTCCATCCCCTTCTCCACGCCGTCCGCGAGGAACACGAACGCCTCGAGCGCCGCGCTCAGCTTATTCTCCAAGTCCAAGCTCAGCGCCATCGCCCCGTGCGTCTTGGCGAGGTCGAACGGTAAATGGCAGTACGGCTCGACCCGCACTCGCGTCGCGCCGGAGTCGTCCTCGTTGGGCCAGAACCCGGCGACGACGCCGCACGGGAACCCGTCGGTGCTCTGCCAGTGCACCACCACGTCCTGCTCGCACTCCGCGACGTGCGCCATGAACCTGTGCGTGTCAGCAGCCGTGCGCTCGGGTGAATCGCCGTAGGTGACCTCGATGGAACAATTCGCGCTGACCCCATCCGCCATGCGCTCACCGCGGAATCCGGGGAGGAAAAACTCGAGGGCGTCGAGGTCGTTCCACAGCGCGTAGCACGTGGCCGGTGAGGCCTGCACCACGACGTCGCCCCTGAACTCGGACATGACGTCGGAGTACTCCCGTCGGTCCACGAACAGCCGCGCGTACTCGTCCTCCTGGTGCGCCCAGAAATCTTCCTGTTGCTGCGCGTCTCGAATCTCGCCCGGCTTCATCGCGGCAACCTTCTCCTCCACGGCGCGCTGGGCGGCGATTTGCGCGCCGCTGAGCGTGGACGCTGAGCGGTTGAGGAGCTCGAACTCCGCGCGCTCCTTCTCGGAGAGGGGATCGGAGATGGAGCGCGCGAGGACGGCGCGGCGGTTTGTCGCGCGGCGGCGGAGGCGGTCGGGGCGCCCCGACGGCGCGGATGTAGGGTTAGCGCGCGGGGCGGCGCACCATCGAGTGATGGACGCCATGGGATGAATCCGAACGGCTTCCAAACGGTTTTGAACGATCGAAGCGCGTCAGTGCACCGGCGCTCTCGTCCGAGGTCACGTCGCGCGTGTGAGTGCGGCGTCGCTGTGGCCACCGCCGAGGGCGAATTGTGCTTTTTGCTTTTCCGTCATCACTAAAATTTCACAATTTCGCTTTCAACCACGGTTTCAACCGCGATTCGGTGACCGGGAACCTCGATCGGTAAACGCGTTTAGATTCATCGCAAAACTAACGACCGAGCCAGTCGTCACCGCGCGGCGCCCGGCCCGAGCGACCGCCGTCGACTCGGCACAGGCCGTCTCCACAGCTGCGCCTCCACCCCCAACTCCCTCAGCTCCTTGAGCCCTTCCTCAACCTCGAGCGCCTCCCTCGCCGCCGCGAACACCCGGGCGCCACTCCCGCCGCCGCCCACACGCCGGAACCACTCCTCGCACCGGCCCTCCGCCAACCCGGGCTCCACCCGCGCGCCCCGGGCGCGCCACCACACAAACGCGAGCCACGCCCGTCGAAACACAACCTCCGCCGTCTCCGCCTCGCTCAGGGTGATCCAATCCCCGGGCGTTTCATGTAACGGTCGTCCATGCAACCCGTCCGTGTTAACCGGAGGAACCGCGCGAGTCTCGAGCGCGCGGCGTCTGTCGGCCAGCGCGACGAGCACGGACTCCTCGACGCGAGCGGCGGACATGACTCGCATCGCGATCTCCACGTCCACGGCGTCCGCGAGCGTCGTCGGTCTCCACCGTTTGTTATTCTCCAATCCATCCGCGCCTCCACCTTCCCGGACGCCGTCTCCGTCCCCCGCGGCGGCGTACTCCTTGCCGTTGAAGAACTCAATCGCGGTGGGTCCCACCGTCTGCGCCTCCCCCATGGCGCCCGCGTTCGCCGCCCTGCGCATCAATCGCACGAGCGCGTCATCCCCACCCGGCGGTGCCCTTCGTATCCACACATCCGCCTCACCTTTGTACCCGTGCGGCGCCACGCCCAGCGCGAACGCGGCGCGCCAGTACCTGTGTGGGGAACGGGACAGGGATCGGTCAGTATTCGGGTGGTGATTGGGGGTATTCGTGCGCTGGTTTTGGTACGGGTTAAACGAGAACGGGGTCAACACGTACCGCGCGAGGTACCCCGCCTTCATCGCAACCTCCAGCCTCCGCGCGTCGGACAAAGACGCGGCGTCCGCGTCCCTTTGCGACGACCTCGCGACTCGTTCCGCTTCGACCGCTCTTTGCGTCTGGCGTTTTACGGCGGCGAGCATCTCTTCGTTCTGCGCCGCGAACTTTGCGACGGTCGCCTCGAGGTGCCGCGCGGTACCTTCGACGCGTATCCTCTCCGCGACGTCCAGGCGCGAGCGCGCTTCCGCGTCTTCGAGCGCGGTTCGCGCGAGTCGTTCTCGCGCCTCCGCGCCTCGGAGGCGTTCTCGGAGATGAGACGTGTTGCCCGATTCCGACTCTGGCTCGGCGTCGAGCGCGTCGTTTACGTCGTCGTTGACCACGCGCGCGTTGGACCCCGTGCGCGTGAGGTCCCCCCTTCCGGAGGATGCGTCGAAGTCGTGGGTGTGCGAGAGGACGTGCGGGTCGTCTTGGGTTCGCGCGGACTTTCCGCTCTCCGGTGACGCGTTCGATCGGTCTTGGAACATTTGTGTTTGGATCTGACCGCGCTTGTAGTCCTTCTTGGAGGGTGAATGGTACGTCGATCCGTGTCCTGTGGGTCCCCACGAGGGTGCCGACTCGCGTCCCGAGATGCTCCCCGCCGGCGTCTCCGGCTGGGGCGGATTGTGTTGCGTCGCGCCGGTGCCGAGTGGGTGGATCGGGGACGGCGCGGCGGAGTTTGCGAAGGATGACGGCATTCCGTGGACGGCGTCCCACGACGCGCGGGTGTCGTCGACGCCGTTGCGATGCCCGCGGCGCTTGGGGCTCGGCGCGGGTTCGCCGAGGGTTCTCGCCAGCCTACGCGCATCGGGGATACGTCGGTCAGGAACGGGGGGATACGACGCGGGAGGCGGGTGGATGTCCGGGGTGAATTTATTTGATAACGCGTTGTTTGTTGGGGCTCTGTCGAGGGCAATTCGTCGCAATGCGGGGTGTCACGCGCGGGAGACGCACCTCGCGGCCAGGAGGTTGACCTCGCCCTTCCGTCGGGCGCGGGTCTTCGGGCCCATCGCGGCGGGTGGCGTGAAGGACCTCCCGAGAGGACCTCCCCCGTATGCTCGGTACCGATGTGATTTTGACGGAGAGCAATTAGGTATCGGGTCTGGCTGACTAAAACTTCCCGAGCCCGTTGGGTGAAATCTTTTGGCAACCGGGCGCGAGCTCTCGACGGCGACGGGCTCACGCGCGGACGAGGACGAGGACGACCGCACTGCACACTAGCTACGACGCACGTTTACATTCACAAACTCTCTACACCCCACTAAACCCGCGCTATCTATCCGAACACCATCTTGACGAATATCACCAGCACGTTCAGCACCACGAGCGGCACCCGTCCGTACTGCGTCGCGGTGATGACCCCGATGAGCTGCCCGCGCGCGCTCCCGCTCGGCACGTACCCGGCGTTCACCGCCCCTTGGCCCAGGCCGTACTTGTCCAGGAACCGCTGCTCGTTCAGGATGGCGAACGCGTTGAACGTCAGGAGCACCGACTGACAGAACGTCCACAGCGTCATCTCGACGCGTTGTTGCCCGAGGCCACACACAGTGACGGACGGAGGCGACTTGCTTTGAGCGAAGGTTCATCAGCCGTACCCACGAGCCGGACCCACAAACGCAAATACCGGCGGGCTCGTTTTCAAAACACCCGCGCGTGAAACACCCACCGGAAAAAAGGGACTGGCACTACCGTGTACTCCGTTCGATTCGAGGAGTAATCGATTCGAGCCCGTTTGGCTTGATTTTTTGGCGATTGACAAAATGTAAGACTAGATCGTCTGTGCCTCTGGTTTCTCAAAATATAACACCCGCGTGTATTTTTCCACCCACACGCGGGTTTCTCAAATTTCAGTGACTTTTCAGTGTCGACGTTTCATGCGAGCCTTTCGTTTTCTCCGTTTTGGTTCGATCCGCGGGACTCGGCGCGCCACAGTCGTCGACACACCGCACACAAGCACACGCACGCACCGCTCACAGCGTCGTCGCGTCGTCGTTTCACCGCCAAACCTTAAACACACACGAAACAATGTCCGTCCCCGTCAGCACCACCGTCGAAGGCACCAACAAGCCGGCCGAGTACAGCTCCGGCGAGATGAACGCCATGGCTGGCGACGGCACGCGCAAGGTCGCCTTCATCACCGGTACCACCGGCCAGGACGGCTCCTACCTCGTCGAGGCTCTCCTCGCCAAGGGTGAGTGTCTTGTCCCTGATCCCACGTCCTCTGACCCGCTTTTCTCCGTCTGAACCGCCCCCGCGGCGCGCGATCGCGCGCGGGGGGAGGGCTGACTTTTGGTCGGAAATGTTTCGCAATCTTCTCATCCACGGTCGCCGCCTCCGCGACGCGCGGTCCATCGCGACGCCCCTTTCCACGCGAAACTGACCCTCGGTCCCGATCCACGACATCTCAGGCTACATCGTCCACGGCATCAAGCGCCGCTCCTCTTCCTACAACCACCCCCGCCTCGAGCACATCATGGAAGAAGGTGCGTTTGGTGTTACCGATCTCTCACCCGCGTGTGGCCCGCGGCCCCAAATCGCCCCCGATCTGGATTTTCCCCCGACCCCCGCCCGCCCCGCGACCGCGGAACGGACGGGTTCCCGCCCCGTCCCGGCCCCTCACCGCTCGCATCCCGTCTAACCATGATCCCGCGGGGTCGGCGGGGCGCGATCCAGCGCCCGATCGACCCCGCACCCGCCCCGTCGAAAGGGTCGTCCCGAACAAACTCGCAAGATTTGCACGTCCGTCACCACCCGGCGCTTTTCCTGTCGTCTATCCATCCGTCTCGCTGACCACCCACCACCTCACGTCCCACCCCGATTCCATCAGGCTACCCCAACAACCAGAACTTCTACCTCCACTACGGTGACCTCACCGACCTCCACGCCCTCGTCGCCATCATCCGCGACGTCCGCCCCACCGAGGTTTACAACCTCGCCGCGCAGTCGCACGTGCAGGTGTCCTTCCAGATGCCCATGTACACCGCCGAGGTGGACGGCGTCGGTACCCTCAACCTCCTCGAGGCGATCCGCCTCTCCGGCCAGGCCAAGACGGCCAAGTTCTACCAGGCGTCCACCTCCGAGCTCTACGGCAAGGTGCAGGCTATTCCCCAGGATGAGGATACCCCCTTTTACCCCCGCTCTCCTTACGCGGTGGCAAAGATGATGGCGTACTGGGCCGTCGTTAACTACCGCGAATCGTACGACATGTACGCGTGCAACGGCATCCTGTTCAACCACGAGTCCCCCCGCCGCGGTGAGACGTTCGTGACGCGCAAGATCACCCTCGCCGTGGCCAACATCAAGGCTGGCAAGCAGGAGTGCCTCTACCTCGGCAACATGGACGCGAAGCGCGACTGGGGCCACGCGCGCGACTACGTCGATTGCATGTGGAGGATGCTCCAGCAGGACAAGCCCGAGGATTACGTCGTCGCCACCGGTGAGACCAACACCGTGAGGCACTTCGTCAACGAGGCGTTCAAGGTTGCCGGCATGGAGGTTCGCTTCGAGGGCGAGGGTGTCAACGAGGTGGGCATCGAGGTGGCCACCGGCCGCACCCTCGTCCGCGTGCACGAGCGCTACTTCCGCCCCGCCGAGGTTGACCTCCTCATCGGATCCCCCGCCAAGGCCAAGAACAAGCTCGGCTGGGACCCCCGCACCACCTCCCTCGATCAGCTCATCAAGGAGATGGTCGAGGCGGACATCGCCCGCGTCGAGAACCCCAGCCTCCGCATCTAAGCGCCCGCCTCCACAGAGACGCGGCGCCGCGATGAGGTGAAGGCGAACGGGGGTGACGGGTGACGACGGCGGCGACCGTGGGTCACCACGCGTGGACTTTCGACATCACGTACGAAACGACCATTTTTTAAAACTGATAGGCGCGCCCTGCTGACGACGTGAACACGGAACCGTTCCGAGGTGAAATCGAATATTGTTTGACGTAACTAGTTGCAGACACACTTTTGTCAATGACATCCAAGAGGATGTCTCATTTCACTTAAATGTTCGAGTACTCGTATCGCGCGCGTCTATCGGTGTCTATCATCGACGCGAATAAGTATTGTAGTACGTATTAAACATCACGCCATCACGCCATCGCGGCGGTGAACACGGTGAGCCACACCGTGACGAACGGAATCGCTAAAACGTACATTCGAAGCAGTAAACCCGCGAGTCTCGGCGCCAGATGCCGCGTCTCCTCCCTCAAGTTCACCAGCAGCACCAGGTTCTGCGCGGACGGCATGCAGATCATCGTGAGCACCACGAGCGCCACGATCGGATCCGTGGGGTACCACGGCGAATTCACCAGTTTCAGCGCGATGAATCCGACGACGCCAATCGCCGGTAAGATTGCGAATCGAGTGACGCCGGCGATGAGCAGCGCCCGTAGGTCACTCTCGCCCATCTTGAACAGACTCGCCGCGCGTTCAACAAGTTCCCGCGCCTTCACCGCGAGCGTCGTCGTCTGCGGGTGCGTCGCGGAGTCGCACAGGAGCAGTTGATTATGTTTCCGTGCATTCGCCTCGGCTTCCTGCGGCGATGGAATCTTGACGAAGGACGACGCCAGCACCAGCGTCTGCCCTGGCAGCGCGGCGCCCCCGATCAACACCCCGAGCTCGAACAGCGCCTTGGCCACCGCCGCGATCAACGCGAGCTCGGCGGGGAGCTGATCAGGTGCGATGGAGCTCGCGGTGTTCCCGATCAAAACGTGCCTCAGCGGCGTGACTCCTATCAGAGTACCCAAACATATGCCAACCAGCGGCGGGTTGATCAGCTCGCGAATGATCTTGCGACACGTGGCAAACACCGACGACCACTTAGACCCGCGGATCCCTGAAACGTCCCCGGACTCCTTGCCTTTTTCACCGCCGCCGGTCAGCAGCAGGTACCCGAACGTCCACAGCGCGGGCGACCATCCGATCAAGTACAGCGCTATGTACCCCGCGATCCTGTACACAAAACATGACATCAGTCTAATTGCCCATGCGGAAATAAAAAGAAACGCACCTATCCCCGTAGCTCGCGCCCAGCACCTCGACCAGGAACACGAGCGGTAACGTGAACGTGTTCCCGAACGCACTCGCCGCGACCGCGATGCGGTTCATCGGGTCCTCCTTAACCGCGGAAGGTACGCTTCGACCGTGTGGGTCACCGCCCAGGCCGCCCAGCACGCTCTGCGGTATACCCGGCGCGGGATTAAAATTAAACGCGGCATCCGGGGATAGACCCGCGGATCGCGCGATGGTCTCCCCGACGTTCCCCGCCAACACCGCGGGATACCACGTCCGCCGCACCACCCCGGGCACCACGGAGCACACCCACGTGAGCGCCGCGCCGCACGCGCCGCCCAGGATGACGAACAGAGCGGCGCTCACGGGTAGCGCGGCGAGGGACAACGTCAGCGGCGTGGAATTCAGCGTAGCCGCGACTCGCGTGCACATGTAGCACGGTAGCAAAACGTTGAACGCCAGTTTGCTGAGCACCACGGGAGTCTCCCGCGGAAGTGTGTTTGTTCGCATTAGGTTACCTATGATGAAGCAGAGCGCGACGATCTTGAACGTCGCTGTCGTGCACGCGGCGGCTACTCCCGGGTTGAATCCCACGCCGAGGTGCGCGAACTTCCCGACGGCGCTCGCGATTGGTTCGAGCGCCGGGACGCGTTCGGCGATGAGATGGAAGAACCCGGTGCCGGATATCATCTGCGGCAGGTTCCACACGGCGACGGCGAGCGCGAGCGCGATGGCGCACCACGCGTTGGAGCCGATGCGTTTATACCACGGCACCGCCTCGCGTCTCATGCGCTGTAGCATGCCGGGCGCGGCGGGTCGCCGGTCGACGTCGTCGGACTCGATGACGTCGTCGTCGATGACGTCCTTCGGTGGGTCGTAATCGTCGTCGGAGTCCATGTACCCGCCCTGGAAGGAGGAGGCGTGCATGCGCTGAACGTCCCCGCGTCGCGACAAGGGTGCCGGGGACGATGTGTCGAGTGTCATCTTTCCCCGTCTGTGCCCGCGCGTCTCGTTGGATGGACCCGATTTCGATGCACGCGTGCACGTTCGACGCGATTCGCGTCGCGACACGGCGACGCGCTGTGCGGTGCACGTCGCGAATCCCGCGTTGAACGCGCTCATCGCCTCCGTTCCGGCCTCCCGACGAAGAGAGGTGCGCCCTATCCCTATGTCCCGGCGAGATAGACTAGCCAAGAAGAAATGCACTGAGCTCGCAAAACGGCCAGACCGTCCCAAGTCTCCAGTCTATGACTCAAGAAATCTCCACCAATCACAGCGCCGGATTCGATGCAGATGGAGATCTTTGCAGATGGAGATCGATCCGAGCCAAAAGATATCCGGATGCACCCGAACCTTCGCCACTTCACGAACGCGAGAAGCCAGCAGCCATGGCCGCCATGACCGTTTCCGCCGTTTCCATGCGCGCCGTCGCCGCGCCCAAGCGCGTCGCCGCGCCCAAGCGCGTCGCCGCGCGCAAGGCCGCCGCCTCCCGCGCGCAGGTACGACACGCGCCCGCCCGCGATGGGTCCCTCGAGATTGTTTTCCATTCCTTGTTGGTTATTGAGTCTCCTCCGATGAAGTGCTGATCCTGACCTCCCCACCCCCAACACAGGTTCGCGTCTGCGCGTCCGCGTCCTCCATCCCCGCGAAGGTCAAGTCCGCCGTGGAGAAGGCTGCCGTCGCCG
>Ga0209631_10007003_pt1 | contig 11454 bp, 13 predicted proteins | sample COG_08_FD_184752 | JGI IMG/M metagenome (GOLD analysis project Ga0209631, IMG submission 184752) | Pelagic Microbial community sample from North Sea - COGITO 998_met_08 (SPAdes) (version 2) | ecosystem: Environmental > Aquatic > Marine > Neritic zone/Coastal water | place: Helgoland, sampling... | reverse complement strand
GGCCTAACTCTTTGCTCATGCCATATTTTGTTACCATATTTTTTGCCATTTTCGTTGCCATATCAATATCTGAAGATGCTCCAGAAGTAACCTTGTCATGACCAAAGATTATCTCCTCTGCTATTCTTCCTCCCATTGCAACCGCTATGTCTGAATACATTTTTTCTCTTGTAACAGATAATTGATCTCTCTCTGGTAATCTCATAACCATTCCCAAAGCTCTTCCTCTCGGAATTATTGTTGCTTTGTGAATTGGGTCTGACGCTTTTTCATTTAATGCTACAATCGCATGTCCACCTTCATGATACGCAGTTAGTTTTTTTTCATCCTCAGACATAACCATTGATCTTCGTTCAGCACCCATCATCACTTTGTCTTTGGCTTCTTCAATATCAGACATAGTTACAACTCTTTTATTTTTTCTTGCAGCAAGTAAAGCGGATTCATTAATTAAATTTGCTAAATCAGCTCCAGAAAATCCTGGTGTTCCTCTTGCGATGGTCCTAAGTTTTACATCAGGACCGGTACTAATTTTTTTAATATGGACTTTTAGAATTGCTTCTCTACCTATTATATCAGGGTTTCCAACAACAACTTGGCGATCAAATCTTCCTGGTCTCAATAGAGCAGGGTCTAAAACGTCTGGCCTATTAGTTGCTGCTATTAAAATAATTCCTTCATTAGTATCAAAGCCGTCCATTTCAACAAGTAGCTGATTTAGAGTTTGTTCTCTCTCATCGTTTCCACCACCTAACCCAGCTCCTCTACTTCTTCCAACTGCATCAATCTCATCTATAAATATTATACAAGGTGAGTGTTTTTTTCCTTGCTCAAACATATCTCTAACCCTAGATGCACCAACTCCCACAAACATTTCTACAAAATCAGAACCAGAAATTGAGAAAAATGGGACATTTGCTTCACCAGCAATTGCTTTTGCTAGTAAAGTTTTACCTGTTCCCGGAGGTCCAATTAAGAGAGCTCCTTTTGGAATTTTTCCACCTAAACGACTAAATTTTTTTGGATCTTTTAAAAACTCAACTATCTCTTCTACTTCTTCTTTAGCTTCCTCGACTCCAGCCACATCATTAAAAGTAACTTTACCTTGAGCTTCGTTAAGTAACTTTGCTTTAGATCTTCCAAACCCCATAGCACCACCTTTTCCACCTTGCATCTGACGCATAAAAAATATCCAAACTCCAATAAGTAAAAGCATAGGAAACCATGAAAGTAATATGCCTAAAAGAGATGGCATCTTTTCTTCCTTGGGAGATGCTACAATACTAACACCTTTAGATGAAAGCTTGTCGACTAATTCTGGATAATTTGGCGAATAGGTTTGAAAAGTTTTTCCATCAGCTAAAATACCTGAAATATTATTTCCTTGAATTTTAACTTCTACAACTCTTCCAGCGTCTACTTCAGCTAAAAAATTTGAAAATGGAAATGAATTTCTATCTGAATTAACTTTGTTAGGATCCTGAAACATGTTGAATAGGCCTACAGAAAGTAAGACTATTATGATCCACATTATTAAATTTTTTACGTTCATATATTTTAAATAATCATTAAATATAACAAAACAAGTGTATTCTATTAATTAATGGGTTGTAAATAAGACAAAAAGACAAAAAAACTACAAAAAATTAAGTTTTTTCAATTTTTAAGCATAAATTGTCTTTTTCTAAAATAAAAATACACCCCCCAAGAGTAGTTTTCTTAAAATTTCTTTTTCCAATATTTTTAATTAAGTTAACTACTTTTTTAGATCTTGGATTATAGTAATTTTTTTTAAGTCTTTTAATCGACTCGTTAATTAAAGCAATCTTAAGTTCTTTATTATGTTTTTTAAATTTATTGAAATTTAATAAAACTTCTTTTCCACTTTTTTTAATCATATCTTTAAAAATGTTTTTAAAATATCCATCTAAAGTAGCTTTACTTATCGCTAAATTATTTATTGATTTAATAATTTGTTCATATTCTATTCCACTATTTTTTAATGGTTTTTTTAAATTTCTTATTTTAGTTCTTAAATATTTCAAATTTTTGTTTGAGGGATCTTTAAAATATCTACCAAAAGTGAGTTTAGAAATTTTTATTAAAAATTTTTTTTTTATATCTAATAAAGGTCTATATAAAATAATCTTATTTTCTATCGTACTTAAGGTATTCATTGCTGATAAACCCTTTAATCCACTTCCTCTTGAAAGTCTTATAAAAAAGGTTTCTACTTGATCTTCTAGATTATGAGCCGTTAGAAGAGTAATGATTTTATTTTTTTTACAATAATTGGACAGAATACTGTATCTTGTGTTTCTTGCTTGACTTTGAATATTGCTAGCTATTTTTTTTTTATTTAAAATAATTTTGAGATTAATCTTGTTTTTTTTTAATAAATTTTTTACTTGCTTTGCTTCTTGTGCAGAGTTTTTTCTAATATTATGATCAACTAATACATAATGAAATTTTATTTTTTTAATGTGAGAGTATGCTTTGGTTAGTGCTACTAGAGCTAAACTATCAGGACCTCCTGAAACCGCAACTGTATAAGATTTTTTATTTAAATGATTAAGTTTTTGTTGAAAATTTTTAAAAATAACAGATAAATCTTTAAAATCTTTAAAACCGTTTTTAAGATTTACACTTGAATTTTTTTTGCTCATACTGAGCTTTTTGTAACACAGACTTAGCAGCTTTTGGATATTCTTTTTTTAATCCTGATATCATTTTACATCCTTGATCTTTTTCTCCAAGCTGAACCATTGTTATTCCAAGCTTTAAAAGATTTTCCGGGGCTTTCTTGCTTTTTGGATAATTTTGATAGCCATCTAAATAAGCTGTGGCAGCATCAGAGTATAATTGTCTTATTCGAAAAGTTTCCCCATACCAGTATTGTGCACTTCCTGCTAGATCGTGATCTTTGTTTTTATCTAAAAATTCTTTTAATGCAAATTCAGCTGTTTCATAATCACCAATTTTCATAAAGCTTACCGCAAACTCATATTGTTCATCAGGAGGTTTATTTGGTAATAAAGATTCTTTTTTTTCTGGCTCTTCTGTAATAACTGTTTGTGCACTTTCAACTGAATTTATTGATTGTTCTTTTGGAAGGTTGGATGTTTGATATCCAGGCGAAGCTCCAAAGTCTTGTGGTTTAGTCGAGCCGGGTAAAACTGCTTTTTGTTTTTTAGGTAATGTATTAGTTCCGCCTTCTAAATCTGAGAATCTCAATTGAGTATCGGACTGAATTTTTGTTACTCTAGAAGACAACTTGTCTAATTTAAAATTTACTTCTTCAAATTTATTTGTAAGTTTTCTAAATTGATTTTCAATCTCATTTAATTTTAAAAGATGTTTTGTCATAATATCTTCATTTAATCCATCCGACTTAACTGAATTTAAATTAGCTGATGCCGCAATATCTGATTTTTGATAGACAGCTTTTTCTAAAGTTTTTAAATCTTTTGTGATAACTTGAATTTGATCATTAATTGCCTGTAAATAAATTTCCTCATCTTCAGCTAAAGCTATTGAGTTGCATAAAATGACAGTCAGCAGTACAAAAATAAATTTTAAAAACTTAATGCTATTTAACATGATTAATTAATATTGAGATAAAATGGCAAAAAAAAGACCCCTTAGTATTTTCTACCAAGGGGTCTTTAATTAAATTGATTTTTTAGTTTACTTTAACTGTTACTGATCTTCTATTTTGAGACCAGGCTAAAGGTGTTGATGCTGCATTTACTGGTTTTTCTTTACCATAACTAATTACTGAAATTCTTTTTCCTGAAATTCCATATGTCATCAAATAATCTCTGGCAGCATTTGCTCTTCTTTCACCTAATGCAAGGTTGTACTCCCTTGTACCTCTTTCGTCGGCATGGCCTTCGATAGTTACATTAAGTTTTTTGTTTTTTCTTAAGAATGTAGATTGTTTTCTTAAAGTTGCCCTTGCAGCTGTAGTCAATGAAGACTTGTTTGTTGCAAAAAATACTCTGTCAGGGACTCCTGAAGCTAAGTATTTAACTGTTTCTTTTCCTGTATATGCATCGTCTCCAGCTGTTCCAGATTTTTTAGCTGTAGAACATGCACTAAGTAATAAAGTAGTGAAAATTACTAATAGTATGTTTTTTAAATTCTTGTTAAATATCATTTTTTTACCCCTAGGTTTGTTATTGTGTTTTATTTCAAATTATTGATTGTTATTCAAGTACATTTTACATAAATTTCAACCTCATTTAGTTAATAAAGAAGACCAAGATGGGTCTGAAGCGTCAGTTTCTGTTTTGAGCTGTCTTTCATTATAACCTGTTATATCAATTGACCATAATTTAGCTGAAAATCCCTCACCTTTTAACCCTGCTTTGGTTTCTCTATAAAATACTATAACTCTTCCATTTGGTGACCAAGATGGAGCTTCTTGATAAAAATTTTCTGTTAACAGCCTCTCTCCTGTTCCGTCTGTTCTCATTACGCCTATGTAAAATTTGCCTTTTCTCATTTTTGTAAAAGCTATTAAGTCACCTCGCGGAGACCAAACTGGTGTTCCATAAATTCCATTACCAAATGTTATCCTCTTAACTCCACTTCCATCACTTCTCATTACATAAATTTGTTGCAGACCGCTTCTGTCTGAGTTAAACGCAATAAATTTTCCATCTGGTGAAAAAGAAGGAGATGTATCGATTGAAGAATGATTGGTAATTTTTTCAACAACTCTTGTTTCTAAATTCATTGTAAATATATCGGAATTTCCATCTTTAGCAAAACTCATTACAATTTTTTTCCCATCTGGTGAAAATCTTGGTGCAAAAGTCATCCCTGGAAAGTTTCCAACAACTTCTTGAGTTCCAGTTTCAATATCAAGTAAATAAACTCTCGGCATATTTCTAAAGTAAGACATATAAGTCACCATTTGATTGGTTGGATTAAATCTAGGTGTTAATACTAGTTCATTGCCTAATGTGAGATATTTAGTCTTAGCACCGTCCTGATCCATTATTGCTAATTTTTTAACTCTTTGACTTTTTGGTCCACTTTCCGCTACGTAAATTATTCTTGTGTCAAAATATCCTTCTTCGCCAGTCAATCTTTCATAAATTTTATCAGAAATAATATGCGCCACTCTTCTCCAGTTTGATGGCGTGGTCGTAAAAGCTAAGGCTGTCATTTCTTTTGCGGCTGCTAAATCCCAAAGTCTAAATTCAACTTTTAATTTTCCATCTTTAATTAAAAGTTTGCCTGATACGAGAGCTTGAGCTTTAATTAGTCTCCAATCTTCAAATCTTGGTTTTAAATGGGCAATATCTGGTTTTTGAACAAATGCTTCTTTTTTCAAAGGGTTGAACAAACCTGTTCCTTTAAAATTTTTTTCTATTATCTCTGAAATGTTTTCACCTAGCTCCTTTACCTTTATATCGGTATAATTTTCTGATTTTATGTCAACATGTAAAGGGGAGACAGCAATTGGCAGGGGATCTAGATTTCCTCTTGTAATATCAACTTCTATTAACGCATAAGATTTATTAAATAAAAGAAAATTTAATAAAATTATTACAAGCAATTTTTTCATACTAACCTTTTAACATCTCTGTTGGATTAAAATTTAATTGTATTTCTTTCCATTTATCATAACCAGTTGGAGGAACTTTAAGTGGTTGACAAAGTCTTACCGCTCTTAAGGCGCTTTCAGCTAAAACTTTATAAAATTTTTGACCTGGTCTGTTCATTCTCTGATGATCTAAAATTTCTGACTTCGATATTGTTCCATCTTTTTTTAAATTAAGTTTAATTCTTACAAGTAAATCTTCATTGTAAGGTAGCCCTAATGGCACGCTCCAGCAACCAAATATTTGGGCTCTTAAAGCATCTTCTTCTGAAAGGGTTAAACCGGTAGCAAACGAATTTTTTTGATTACTTTGAGTAATCTTGTCTGTTTTTTTTTGATTAATTGCCTCTTCCTCTTTAGCTTTATCAATCAAAGCTGCTATTTGATTTGTATCAACAATTTCTTTTTTTTCAAATTCAGATGATTGTCTAATTTCCGGTTTAACTTCCTCTGGATTTTGTTTTTTTTTAACTATTTTTTTTTCTTCTTTTTTTTCATTAGGTAAAGGGATTCTATCTGGTTTTTCTTTGGCTTTAGCTGATGGGGGGGCTTGTTCTGATACTAATCTTTCTTCTTCTTTTTTTTTAGTTTCTTCAATTATTTTTCTTGCTTTTGGGGCATACGGAATGTTGGTTTTGTCAGAAATTTGGATTAGCTCAACTGAAACTATTGGAGGTAAGTCTATTGGTTCTCTAAGCATAAATGGTAAACTTAAAATAGTTATCAAGATCATCGCAGAATGAAATGTTAAAGAATAAATTAAACTTCTTATCATGATGCATCCTAGTTTTTGTAAGGCTCAGATATTAAGGCAACTTTTGAAAATCCTGCTCCAGATAGTGTCCCCATAACTTCTAACACCCTCCCGTAATTAATATTTTTGTCCCCTCTAACATAAATTCTTGTGTCAGTTCTATTTTTTGCAATAGCTAGTAATTTTGGTATCATTTTTTGATAGTTAACTTGGTGTTCTTGAATATAAATTTCACCTTTAGAATTTATGCTAAGAGTTAATGGTTCTTGGTCATCTGGCAATGAATCGGCTGCTGACTCAGGTAAGTCGACTTGGACACCGACTGTTAATAATGGTGCCGTTACCATAAAAATAATTAAAAGAACTAACATAACATCAACGAATGGTGTTACATTTATCTCACTCATTGGTTCTTTTTTTGAGCGATTAAATTTAAAAGCCATTATTTAAATTATAGATAAAAATCTTTTTGAAAAGTTTTCTATTCTTGAAAAATATCTTTGTGAGTCACTATTAAACTTATTGTAAGCTACTACAGCTGGGATCGCTGCTAACAATCCTAATGCGGTTGCAAACAATGCTTCTGCTATACCGGGTGCAACAATAGCTAGGCTTGTATTTCTTGAAATTGCGATCGATTGAAAAGAATTCATTATTCCCCAAACTGTACCGAATAAACCTATGAAGGGCGCTGTAGATCCAACTGTAGCAAGAAACGTAAAATTTTTTTCTACTTTTTTCATTTCATTATCTGTTGCAATTTCTAAAACTCTTCCTACTCTCGCTGATTGAACAGCTGAAGATTGTCTTTTTGTTTTTAGTAATTCTGCCATTGCAGATTTAAAAATTAAAACTGCTGGATCTTTTGAATTTTGAGGAAGGTTGTTGTTAAAACTTTCTGCGGATTTAGCTTTCCAAAATTTTTTTTCGAAATCACCAATAGAATTGTTAATCTTCTTAAATAATTTAAATTTATCAAATATTAATGCCCATGAAAAAATTGAACATGCTATTAATAAAATAATTACAAATTTTACGACAAAGTCAGCTCTTATAAAAAGCTTCCATAAGGAGAAGTCTGTGGCTCCACCTAGTCCAACTACTTGAGCTGCTATATCTTGTTCCATTAAAGTTGATTACTTTTAGATTGTGTCATGAATTTGGCGTTTTTTATTAATTTAATATTAATTATTCTCTATTAATCTTGTCTCACTATAAAATCTACCTATTAAAATGGCATCAGATTTATTAACATCTTTTTTTTTTGCTAATTGATTAGATAATATCGGATACATCTCTATTACTTTTGTTCTGCTAGCGTCTTTTGAGGAGTTGATTAATTCAAAATGTTTTTTCCATTTTGAAGGTCTTACAAAAAAAATAGGCAATTCTAAAGCTGCACAAACCCCTTTAATTGCTCCAAAAGTTTGACCAAAATTAAACATGCTAGTAACACCTTGGCCTGGCATAGCATTCACTTGCTCAACAACAACAACTATCTCCTCATTATGTTCCATATTATCTTTTAAAAGACTTACTAATTGAGCGCTGTTTAATTGTCTCTTATTCTTTTTTCCTTCCGACATTACAGGCATATCAAAAATATTTAAAACTTTATTATTCTCTAAAATTGCTATTGCACCACTTAATCCTGGGTCAATTCCTATAATTTTCATGATTTAATATTTGCTAAATTTACATTTGTAAAAATATTTTGAACATCATCTAACTCCTCTAGAGTATTCAATATATCTAATATTTTTTTACTTTGTTCTTCGTTTAAATTTATATAATTGTTTGCTCTCCATTCTATTGAGGAATAAGAAAAAGTGTCTATTTTTTTTTCCAGTTCTGTTTTAATCTTATAAAAATCTTCTTTTTCTGTAACTATTTCAAAAATACTATCTAAATTTACACAATCTTTCGCGCCTGCATTTATTGAGACCTCAAAAGCCTCTTCTTCACTTACTTTATCTTTTTCAAATTGAATTATTCCATAATTATTGAACATATGCGTTGTGGAGCCAGACTCTCCTAATCTTCCGCCATTTTTTTGTAATACAGTTCTTATACTTGATGCAGATCTATTTTTATTGTCAGTTAATGTTTCTATAATAAATACTGCATTTGATGGTCCAAAACCCTCGTATCTTAAATTTTCATAGTTTTTATCTCCGCTCATTTCAGATTTACTAATTGCTCTTGCAATATTATCTTTTGGCATATTAGATTGTTTTGCTGCTTGAATTGCAGTTCTTAATCGTGGATTCATGTCTGGGTCTTTATCTCCAAGTTTCGCTGCGACAGTTATTTCTCGAGAGAGTTTTGAAAATATTTTAGATCTTTCTTTATCTGCCCTACCTTTTTTATGCTTTATTCCAGCCCAATGTGAATGTCCTGCCATAATTACTTAGCTAAGCTACCTCCTTTAATTAATCTAGTAACTTTTTTTGCTAATCCGGTTTCTGTATTTGTTTCAACTATTATACCTGACAAAGTTCCATCTCCTTCAGCTGGATAGTGTTTAACTGCATTTTTATCTTTTAAAAATCTTTTAATTGAATTGTCTTTATTCATTCCAATTACAGAATTATAATCTCCGCACATTCCTATATCAGTTTGATATGCGGTTCCTTTTTCAAGTATGCGAGTATCAGCTGTTGGCACATGAGTATGAGTTCCAACTACACATGTAGATAATCCATCAAAAAAATGTCCTATAGCCATTTTTTCACTTGTAATTTCACCATGAAAATCCACAACTAAAAAATCAACATCTTTTTTTAAAACAATTTTTTTACTTATGTTTTGCGCAGCTTTAAAGACATCATCAGTTTTTCTCATAAAAACATTTCCCATTAAATTAATGACACCAATTTTATATTTTTTATTTTTTGACAAATAAACATTATATCCTTTGCCAGGTGACCCCTCTGCAAAATTTGCTGGTCTCAAAAGTCTATTTTCCTTGTCAATATAATTTGATGTTTCTTGTTTGTCCCAAATATGATTTCCTGAAGTTATCACATCAACACCTGTTGAAAAAAACTCTTCCGCTATTAGCTGTGTTATGCCTCTGCCATCATCAGCTGCATTTTCACCATTTGCAATTACAAAATCAATTGTATTTGCCGTAATTATTTGAGGTAGTTTTTTTTTTAAAACTTCTCTTCCTGACGCTCCCATTACGTCGCCTAGAATTAATAATTTCATTAATAAATGCCTTTTTCAGTAAGAATATAGTTTAATTTTACATCCTTATTATTTCTTGGCAGTTTATGAAGTTTTTGAAATGAAAAAGCAACACCAATGGTTAAAATATTTTTAAATTTTTTTAAATATCTGTTTAAATATCGATCATAAAATCCTTTTCCATAACCCAGCCTATATTTTTCTCTATCAAACACTAACAGTGGGACCAACATAACTTCAGGTATATTTTGTTTAGACTTAATAGGCTCCAACATTCCGTATTTATTTACTTGTAAAACTTCATTTTTTTTCCATGGAAAAAAATTCATTGAATTATTTTTTTCAATAACCGGGAGTAATAAATTTTGTTTAGAAATATAATTAAATTCTAATATCTTGAGCACATTAATTTCAAATGATGATGGATAATATAAAGCTAATTTAAATTTTTTTTTTTTTATTTTTGATTTAATTAAGTCAATAAAAGGGTTGTAAAAATCTCTACATACTTCGTAATAATTTTTTTTTCTCAAAAGATAATATTTTTTCCTTACTAAGTTTTTTTGATACATTTACTGTATTTTTGACAGTGCGTTTGTATTAGAAATTATTTTCTCTAACGATTGTGTTGTTTTATCCAACATTGATTCATATAAAGAATTGCTTTCTTCTATAGTTTTTTTGAACCCATCTAATTCTTCGTTCAATTTTTTAATTTCAACATCTTTATCTTCCTTGTATTTAATAGCTAATAATTTTATTTCCTTAAATCTATTAGAAATTATATCTAATTTATTTTTTTGATCAGCTACCTTTTGCTTTAGGTCAAAATACTCATCAATTAGTTGTATGGTAGTAATTAATAAAAGTTTATTTTCTCCAATATTTCCTAATTTATCTTTTAATTCGGAATACTTCTTATCTAGAAATTTTGTTAACTGTTTTAAAGACTCTTCTTGACCATCGTCACAAGAAAGCAAATAATCTTTATTGTTAAATTTAATACTTACATTTGCCATTTGTTTATCTCGCTTACTAAACTTTCTGTTTCTTGACTTAATTCATCAATATCTTGATTGAATTTATCCTCCATTTCAGATTTTTTATTTACTTCTAATTGTAAATTTTCAATTTTTTCCTTTAAGTATTTGTGTTCTCTCAATAATTCTTGGTTTTTTTTTTCTATTTCATTTTTTTGTCTAAATAATTCATTTTTTTCAGTTCTAATTTTTTCAATTTCAAAGGTAGGTTGTGAATAACTCAAAGATAATGAATTTAATTTGTCTATAAGAAGATTTAAATTTTTTTCTTTCTTTTCAATTTTACTCATAAAATTTTATACCATATTATTGATATCATTAGTTTAAGTCTATATAGGTTATTAAAAGTGAGTATAAAATTTAATCAATTATCCAACGCAATTAGATTTTTATCAATTGACGCTGTGCAAAAAGCAAACTCTGGGCATCCCGGTATGCCTATGGGCATGGCAGATGTTGCGACTGTGCTATTTAAATACCACCTGAGGTTTAATCCAAAAAATCCAAATTGGATTAATAGGGATAGGTTTATTTTATCAGCTGGACATGGTTCGATGCTTCTTTATTCTTTACTTTATTTAAGTGGTTACAAAAGTATTTCAATTGAAGATATAAAAAAATTTAGGCAACTTAATTCAATTTGTGCAGGTCATCCTGAATACAAAAAAGGAACTGGAATTGAAACTACAACAGGACCATTGGGCCAAGGTTTGGGTAATGCAGTAGGAATGGCAATAGCGGAAGAAGTTTTAAAAAAAAAATTTGGTTCTAGTGTGATTAACAATAAAACTTATGTCATCGCTAGCGATGGAGATCTAATGGAAGGTATTAGCCATGAAGCTATGAGCTTAGCT
>Ga0209631_10006999_pt1 | contig 11456 bp, 8 predicted proteins | sample COG_08_FD_184752 | JGI IMG/M metagenome (GOLD analysis project Ga0209631, IMG submission 184752) | Pelagic Microbial community sample from North Sea - COGITO 998_met_08 (SPAdes) (version 2) | ecosystem: Environmental > Aquatic > Marine > Neritic zone/Coastal water | place: Helgoland, sampling... | reverse complement strand
GCGTTTGCCTCCGGCGTTTACGTCGAAACCGTGATGTGAATTATTACACTGGGCTCGACGACCCCAACCTCTATGCGAATGACTAAGTATAAACGCCGTTACACCGTGCCGTCCCAATTAGATGATGCCGATCTTGTTAGCCACGTCGAGGGCGTCGTAGTCGGCGGTGAGCCGGACGTAAGCCTTCTTGGCGCCGTCGGGTCGGATGAGGGTGTTGATCTTCTCCGTCTGGATGTCGTACATGCGCTTGACGGCATCCTTGATCTGCTTCTTCGTGGACCTGGCGTCGACGATGAAGACGAGGGTGTTGTTGTCCTCGATCTTCTTCATGGCGGACTCGGTGGTGAGGGGGAACTTGAGGATCTGTTGGTTGATGGGGGGGCGAGTGGGTCAGTTTTTGCGTTCGTCGCGCGGGGGGGGATGAGGGGTGTGGGATCGGGACGCGGGGGGCGCGCGGCATCGATGGTCTCGTGCCGCGCCCGCCCGGGAGCAGCCGCATGAGCGCGTTCGCGGCGGTGACGCCGCCCTCTCGGCGCGTGCACCTTGACCTCGCGCTCATGCGCCGGTGCCCTCTCTCTGGTCCTAAAACCCTAAAACAATGGATGGGTACCCCGCGCGCGGAACGCGCGTCGTTCACGCGCGCGCGATCCCCAAATCGCGAGGGATGAGGCGTGCACGCACCTGGAACTGATCAAGCTTCTGCACGGACGCGACGGACTTGCGAGCGTACTTGGGCTCGCGGGCCTTCTTCAGGGTCTTGGGCCTGTGAGGGTGGGCGGGGAGGAGGGTTTCCGTCAGCGATGCGCTCCGCTTTTTTCCCGAGATGGGCACGGCGGGAACCCGCGGCCTGCCGGTCGTCGCGAGCGTGATTTCGGGGGAATTCTCACCTGTGGAAGACGGGGGAGAAGCGCTTCTTGAGAAGCTTTCCCTTGACCCCCTTCTTGACCATCTTCGCGGCCTTGGCCGCCTTGGCCTTAGCATCCTCTGCGGTACGAGGGAGGGGTGTGGAATTTCGCGGTCAGTTTGTGGGATCTCGGACGTCGCCGGAAACGGGTGCAGCGGTCATCGCGACGCGCGATTCGGCGCGGGAGAGCGCGGCGGGACACATCGTCGGGGACTCACCCTTAGCCATGTTTACTTAGCACGACGCGACACGAGCGAGGTGCGATGTATAGAGGGCTAACTGACCCGCGTCGGGGTGATTTTTATTAGGGGGAGCTGCGGCTCTGAGTTTCTGAAGCGCGCTATGAGCGCTGATGACTGATTTTTTAAGGGATAACAACGTTGTCTCACTATTTGCTATGTGTAAATATGTATATTTGACGTGTAATTCCGTATTTGGTGTGACCTATAAAGCATACGAATGGGCGCCAGAATAACTGCATAAGATTTGAACGATAAACGAGAGGACGTTGGAGGTGCCAACTCGCTCGCTCACAACGGTGGCGCCTCGTGGAGGCGGCGTCGTTCGCGACCATGAGCGCGAACGACAACAAGATCGTCCCCTCGGACCAGGGCAGGTCGCCCGTGGGATCCGAGGGCGGCGAGACGCGGGTGGCCACGCGGGCGTACGCGGTGCGCCAGGGCGACACTACTCGTACGCTCAAGCAAATCAGCTCCGAAAGGGGGCTGGACTACGACGAGGTGCGCCAGCTGAACCCCGCGGTGGCCACACGGAACGGCCTGCTCAAGGCGGGAGACGTGCTCAAGCTGCCGAAGGAGAAAGGATCGAGCGCGGCGAAGCGCGCGGCCGACGCCGTCGACGACACCACGACGGCGTCCGAACCGTCGACGGCACCTCCCGCGACAGCGGACGATACGAACGCGCCGGTCGTCGGAGAGGACATCACGCCGGCCGACGCGCCGCGAGGCGACTCGCGGGATGCACCCGCCGACGATACGACGGGTCCCGTCCACCCGGGAACCGCACGGGCATCACGCGACGGCGACGACGACGCGGGATCCGCGATCGTCGGGGGAAGAGGATCTTCGCGGACGCCACCGCCTCCCTCGTCCACCCCCGGGATGCCCCCCGCCTCCCCCGACGATCGCGCCGACCCGTCCCTCGACGAGGTGCGCGAGGATATGCGCCGCCGGGGCGTCAGCGCGGTCCGCGGCATCGGCGGGGTGGTCGGCGCGGTGGTCAAAACCGCGGGCGCATCCGTGGGCGCCGTGCGCGAAGCAGCCGCGGCGTCGTCCGCGGTGCTGAGGGAATCGAGCGAGGACCTGCGGCGGACGTCGGACTGGGTCAACTCCGAGGTGACCGGGATCGCGACGAAGGCTGGGGAGGAGATCGAGAACCTGCGACGGAGCAGGCCCGCGGGCACGAAGGATTCATCTTTGGATTCATCGGACTCCCCCGTGACTTTGGATGCATCAGACTCCCCTGCCGTGGTATCGACGACTCCCCCGGACGCGGTATCGAAGACTCCCCCGACGCCCCCGAGCTCACCCGCGCGACCCACTCTCGCGGAACGCGTTGAAGCACGCGCGGAACGGAGGCGTGCGGCGGAGGCGGAGTCGTCGGCTCGAAGGGAAAAGTCCAAATCGGTGGCGGACGCGGTCCGGGGGAAACTGACGGAGGCTGGGCAACTGGTCCATAAGATGAGGCAGGACGAGGGAACCGCGCCGGTGCACGACGACGCGAAAACAATCGACGCGAATCGGAAGGATGCGGAAGAGGAGGCTGCGCGCGCGAGGCTCGCCGAGGCGACGGCTAAGCGCCGCGCGGAGGCGCAGGCCAGGGAAGCGGCGCGAGAGGCTGAGCGAGCCAAGCGGAGGGAGCAGCGCGACCGACTTCGCGTGAAACAGGACGAAGAGCGACGCGATTCGGCTGCTGCGTCGGCTGCTGCGTCGGCTAAACAACTCGCTTCCAAACCTGCGGCGGCTGCGGCTAAACCGGCTCCCAAACCGACGAAGCGTAACGACACCGAGGCGCGAGCCGACATCAAGGCTAAGGTTGAAGCCGACAGGTTGAAGGCTGAGCGCGAGAGGGAGGCGCGGCGGAGGGACTTCGAGGCGAGACGGAAGGCGCGCGAGGAGCGTCGCGGAGCGAAGAAAGGCGACGCGTCCAAGCCGAAGCCGACGGAGTCCAAGCCCGCGTTCGAGTTGCCGTTCCAGGTGAGGAAAACGCCGGGTGACCCCGACCAAAAGGACCGAGCCGGGTCCCCCGACTCGGAGCCGCCCGCCGCGAGGATCCGGGCCCTCGTCGACCGAGCCCGAGAACGCCCGGAGGAAACCGCGAGGGTCTTCGCGCTCGCCGCCGCGGGAGCCGTCTCCGGCGCCGTCGCCAGGAAGCTCACCCGTCTCGGGCTCCTCGCCGCCGTCGGCGGCGTGACAAGACGGTTATTCGAGAACAAGGCGATCGCCGCCGCCGGCGGGATTTTCTGGGACGGCGCCGGAATCACCGCGGCGACCCGCGCGAAACACGAGCTCGCCCGGATCAAGGCCGGCGGACCGGACGCGGACTTACCAACCTTCGCGGAGAGCTGCAGGGACGCGAGGGACGCGCGGCGGCTTGACCTACCCGCGCGCGTGGGACCCGCGATTGGCTTTGGGCGGTTTCTCCCGGGGGGCGGCGTTTTCGCGTGCCTGAAGCTGGTGCTCTTCGGCATCGCGGCGGAGGATAGCACAGCCGCCTCATCCGCCCCCGCCGCCGCGCCCGCCGCGCCGCCCGAGGACCATGGCGGTGTCGCCGCGGTCGCCGCGTTGGCAGCCGCCGAGGCAGCTGTCGCGTTAGCGGAAGCGGCCGCCGAGCGAACGCCGGAGACGACGCCGGCTAAGATCTCCCGGCTCTCGCCCGTGCAGCCGAGCTCCCCCGTCACGCCCGTTTTAAGTAACGTCCCGGTCACGCCGGCGACCGACACACCGGGAACTGACCCACGGGGCGATTCCACCCCCGGAACCCCGCCCCCGCGCTCGGCGTACCCCGCCAAGACGCCGGGAAAAACCCGGGGCGAATTGAACGACGACGACGAGACCGATCCGCTCTCGCCGCGGACGCTCGGCGCGATTGGCATGTCCGGCGCGTCGACGCCGCCGCCCACGCCGGGCCCGGCGGCGGGCACGCGCGCGCCGATGTTGAGCCCTCGGCGGCTTCCCGGCGAACACGCCGGGCGCGACGAGTACCGGACGACTGAGTTGAAGCTGGAAGGTCGCCGCGACGCGTTGATGCAGCGGTACGTCTCCATGGAAGCCGCGGAGGGTCGGACGGTGGACCCGGACGCGATCGTGCCTCCGTCGCCGGCGCCGTCGCAACGGTGGCTCACGAAGACCTCGCCGTCCGCGTCGCCCAGCCGCGGGCGCGTCGGGGTGCCCAGGCTGGATCTCAGCGGCGTCGCCGGCGGTCAAAACGACGAGTCAGCACGCGACGTCTCGCCCACCCGAGCGGCTATGCTTGAGGATAGGCCCGTGGCCAACGGGTTGAAACGATTCGAGGATGAGCGCGCGGGTGACGATGAGCTCCGTTTCCGCGTGGAGCGCCTGGACCGCGAGTGCGCGGTGCTCGAGGGCCGCCTGGCGTTTCGTGAGGACCAGAAGACGCGGGAGTTGCGAGTGATGAAGGAGAAGGAGACTGCGGATGCGGCGCGGCGGGTGAAGAAGTCCATCTGGCACTTCGCCACCTCGGTCAAGCGCCGCGCGTTGCTCGCGTGGGTGCTGGAGCTGGACGAGGCGACGCGACGCAAGCGACTGCTCCGCAAGGCTTTGGCGCGGATGAAGATGCGAACGCTGTCGGACTCGTTCGAAGGGTGGGTCGAGTTCAGGCGCAAGGCTAAAGAGCAGAGGCTCGAGCGTAAGGTTGCCGAACTCGAGCGCAGGGCGGCGGCCGCGGAAGCCGCCGAGGCTGAGGCGCAGAGGGAAGGGGAGGCGGCCAGGAAGGATGCGCAGGAGAAGGCTGCGACGCTCGCCGAGGCTGAGGCGCGCGAGGCTGAGGCGCGACGCGAGGTTGACGAGATTCGCGGCGAGGGCGCGGAGCCGTGGTCGCCTTCTTCCGTCGTGAGCCTCACCCCGGGACCCACCCCGAGGACCCCGAGGAACATTGACGACACCGTCGAGGAGAAAATCGTGGAAGACGGGCCGGGAGAGGCGGCGGCGGCTTCAGAGGAGACGCCTTTGCCGCCGTGAATTTGGTACAAGTATTTAGTCGAATCGTCTCGCGTGTATTAGTCGAATCGTCTCGTCGTCTATCGTTGCGCGGTCAGTGCACGAGCGCGGGTCCCTGCTGCAGCGTTCGCAGCCTGTTCGCGAGTGTGAGCGTCCCCGCCTGGAGCTGCGCCACCTGGGTTCGTCTCCTCTCCTCCTCCGCCGATAGACCCGTCTCCACCCCTTCGTCGTCGTCCTCATCCTCGTCCTCCTCGGCGTTGACGTCGTGAGCCACGGGGTGCAGCCCCAGCACCAGCCCTTTCGATACCTTCTTCAGCGCCTCCCTGAGCTCCGGCGGGAAGTCGCACAGGTCCTCATCCGAGCGGTCGCCGTACCTGCCCACGCCTCCCAACGCGGCTCGGGTGATCTCGTCGTCCAGACCGTCCACCATCGGCCCCATCGCCGCCTTGGGCCCCTTCGCCCCCGTGTTCTCCTTATCATCACGCGTCGTCGTCGTCGTCGTCGTCGTGTCACCCTCGTACATCTCCAACCTGTCCGCCCAACGCACGCCCACGTCGATCGCCGCGCGCTTCGTCGCCGTCGCGGGCTCGGAGGGCTCCGTCGCCTTGCGTTTGTGCGCCGTCGGTTGAACCTGCATCGCGCTCGCGGGCGACGGCGGCGACGCGATCGCCGACTTGACCTCCGCGGTCTTCTGCACCGTCTTCGGGGTCTTCGGCGTGACCCCCGAGGCGGGCTTCTGCGCGGACTTCGGGGGCCGTCCCCGTGGTCGCTTATCAGCGACGTTCGGGTCCCTGTCAGCCAGCGGCGACGTAAGGGTGGTGGGCTTACGCTTGACGTCTTTCTCGACGGCCTTCTCGGCCGCCTTCGCCGCGCGTACCGCGGACGCGGGGACGAAGTTCTCGACGCATCGCCTGCATCCGCGCTTAGCGTGGCGGCACTTCGAGCACCCGGGCTCGGTCGGCCAACACTTCACCATCCGTCAATTGATGACGCCCCTTCGCTTTTGCACGTGGTGGTGCTTTTTTGCGATGCGAACGCCCTTCGCCTCCGGCGCGTGTGTCCGGATTGAGAAGGATTGGAAGCGAAACCTCGGACTCGGTCGCCGAGTGCGCGAGTGTGCGCGACTTCGTGCGGCGCGAACTTCCTCCTAGTCGAGCGTGCGCGCGGCGTATTGACACGGAAGGCGGCGGAAACCCTCAATTTCAGGACCGTTGTCATAATTTCGCCTGTTTTCGCGAATTCAAATTTTGGGGTTCGCGAACCGGCGGTCGACTGGTGGGCAGACTGAACACAATTTTTGGGTTGTTTAGCTTTTGTGCCTGCGTCGTCGCCCCGAGCTATGGCTGTGCGTGACTGTCGCGAAATATGCCTTTAGATTGTGAAGAATGTACAACTAAGTTGCTCGGGCCACCCAACAACGTCCTCCCTATCTCTCTCTCTCCCTAAGATTAATGGAATCAAAAGTCCCACACGTGGTGCAGGGTAAACTCGGGGGTGGAGATCCCTTGGGGCGAGAGCACCGCCTTCGCGTTCACGTGCCAGCCCTTGAACTCCTCGGTGAAGTGGTAGGACATGCCCGCCTCCAACTCCCTGGCGACGAACCTCGCGGCGACCTTGCCGTCGAGGTTGTGCTGCAGGCGCCGCCGGGCGCCGAGCTCCATCTCCCACGACTCGCTCGTCACCCAGTTGTTGTCGGCGTTGATGATCCCACCCGCGGTGCTCATGTTCCCGCCGCTCTTGTGCGCATTCTCGTTCGCCACGGCGGCGGCATCGCCAACCTTGGCCTCGAACGCGTACCCGGTAACGCCGTCCCGGTCGATCACCTCGCGGCGCCACGACGCGAGCCAACGCGGCGTCGGCGGCTTCACGTCGCCCAGGAACGACTTGCGCGATCGGCCGCTTCGAGCGCTTCGACCGCTCCGGTTAGAATCCGCCGGGGAGACGCCGCGCGGGGACTTACTCCCCCGGCCCCACAGCGCACGACGCGGGGAGACGCGACGCGGGGTCCCGCGGCCGCCGCCGTCCACGGAGCGGTCCGAGTCGGTATCGTCGTCGCCGGCTCCGCTGTATCGCGAGTCCACGCCGCCGGGTGAGTTCCCGTCTCCGTACCAATCCCCGTACTTGTCCCAGAGCTCCATGTCGTCCTCGTGGAGCCACCTGGAGAGGGTGAAATCGCCGTACGTCGCGTGTGAGTAGTTGAGCTCGCCCTCCAGGGCTCGGAGCACCGCGCCGTCGTTGCTCACGGTGTACCTCGCCTCCCACTCGACTCCGTCCACGGTTTCGCCCTGCATCTCAACCTGCGGGTTCCACTCCGTGCGGTTGTTGATCAGGAACGGGGGGTTAGGGCTCACCACGAGCGTCGGGGCGCCTTTGATCCCGAGCAAGTCGCCGACGTCGAGGGAGAAGCGGGACTTGGACGTGGCGATCGGCTGCAGTGGCTTGAACTCGAACTGCGCCTTGACGGCGTCGCCGAAGGACTCGGGCGTGGCAACTTCCACCTTGGCGTTGTGGATGTCCGGGAATGATCCGCGGAATCGGCCGGGTGCGCCGAAGAACCTGAACCTGGCGTCGGTGTGGCTCTTGTACGAGTTGCAGTGCACCTTCTCCTCCACGCTCTCCAGTCTCAGCGCCTCGGAGCCGGTGAAGGACTTGAGGATGGAGTTGACGATCTGGTTAGCGGGCGGCGCGTCGAGCTTCAGCTGCAGCTCAGCCTTCTCCGTCGCGAGGACGTCGACGGTGTTCTGCAGCCTGCCGATCTCCTGAGCCTGCGCCCGGAGCTGGTTCTGCGAAGGAGGGACGGGACGGGGGGAGATGTGGGGACGGAGGCGTCAGCGCTCGGTGGGCTCGGTTGGGTCGTCTTTGGTTTTTTTGAATCTTTGAAGTGTTAGTTGTGCCTGATCGCGCGCTCCGATCGGCGTCGGGTGCGGGGGATCGCGTGGACGCACCTGCAGAAGGGTCACCGTCGCCTTCATCTGGTCATCTTTATCGCGCTTGTTAAACATCTCGGCGGTGACTTCACCCGATGCGGGCGGCGCCGGCCTGCTCTGCGCGCCCGAGCCGCCCGTCGGCGCTTTCTTTACCAGGCGCCTGAGCCACAATCGCTTCCAGCTGGATATTTTCGAATCGATCCAGTCGACCGTGGTGTGGTTTCGAAGGTGCATTTTTAGGTTAGGGGTTTAATTCCACATTCAGAAAAAGTTGCGTACGGCGCACACCCTGAATTTCGCTAATTGCGCTCGAAACAGGCGCACAACGTGGGTGAAAACATGGCTCTAATCCGCTCTCGAATCCGTGGAAAACGCAGAGCCGTGAAATCTGCAATCGCGGCTGACTCGGACGTGCAAAAAGCGCGGCCTGCAACAGGGTTGGCGCCATTCGAGGGAACGCGCCGCGCCGCGGGGGACGCGCACGCAGGACTAGGAGCCGCCACGAACGCGCGAAAGAAGCGCGGGCACCTTCGATAAGACACACGAAACAGGCGAGACGATGACGACGTCGTTCGGAGTCGCCGGGACGCCGACGCGCGTCCCGAACCCACCCGCACGTGCTTCGCGGTCGATGCAAGCTCGGGGGTCCGACGTCACCGCGTCGCTTGGGCGGTATGCGGCGTCGGCGGCGCGACGACGCGGGGCGCTCCGACGCGATTCGCCGGTGAATCGCGCTCGACGCGGTGGTCACCGCGGTGAAAGGTTCCAGCCGGCCCGCGCCGGGCTGGGCGAGGCGCTCGGCGAGCACGCGGCGCGCGTCAATCTTGAAAACATACCCAACCTGGCATCGTCGACGGTGACGCAGACGCAGACGTCCTCGGTGGATGACTCCGTCGCGCGCCTCTCGACCGACTTCTCCAACGCCATCGCCGAGGTATCCCTAGGCCACGAGCTCGAGTACCTCGCCGCGCATCCCGCGCACCTCTGCGCGCTCGCCATCTCGTGCGGCGCGGTCTACTACATCATCACCCGGGGCCGGCAAAAGATCCGACGGCTCAAAGCGGAATTTCTGTCGCACGGCATCGACCTGACCAACGTCGACGACAGGCTGGACACGCTCACCTACCTGAAGAAGATGCAAGACCAGGGCATGCTGCCGCTGGGTCTGGAGGTGTGCGCGATGAAGCAGGCGGAGATGGAGGTGCTCTTCATGGGAAACGACGGCGTCGCCAAATGGAAAAAGTATTACGCCGAGAGAGGCATCGAGGTCGCGTCAGCGGGTGACCTGGACCGCGTGCGCAAGTACGTCGAGAACCTGCATCACCTGGAGGGATGCCTGCTGGGTATCGACATGGAGGCGCTGTCCAACTGAACGCGCACGATCGATTTATTCACGATTCAAATTCAACGCGAGAACCCGTCACACAGATCTAACAGAGCCTCTGAGCGCAATTAATAAGATGTAAAAAATCCAAAGTCGACTGAAACGCGTCCTCGACGTTAAAGCGACCTGATCACCCTGTCGAGCTTGGGCATCTGCGCCAGAGCGACGACCTGCCGTTGGATCTGTAAGATCGTCGACACCACGATCAGCATGCTGGTGAACCCCACGGAGATACCCACCGTCGCCTTCATCCACTGGTCCATCATCGTGCACGCCACCGCCACGATCCCGAGGAGCAACCCGCCGAAGAACCTGCTCCCGTTCTGCAGCGTCGTGAGGTACCGCACGGTCGCCTCGCCCGGCCGCACCTCCGGGATCCTCGCGCCGATCTTGACCATGTACTCGCTCACGTCCTTCGGCGTGTCCTGCAGATCCAGGTAGCTGAACCCGAACACGATTAGAAAAAAAGTGAGGTAATACATCGGAGACGCGCTCGAAAACACAAACTCCGTCGCCGCGCGGATGAACCCCGGGGGATCCATGACGTTCATCAGCCACACCATCCCCTCACACATGAACACCGCCACCAGCACCGGCTGCACGCCCAGCGGATTAACCTTGAACGGGATGTGGTCCACGTCCTTTCGAACCACCCGCGGCAGACCCGGGATCGACGGACCCTGAAAGTACAGCAGCGGCACCTTGCACGTGCCAACCTGGACCAGCACACTTCCCGCGATGAGCGCCAACCCGGCGCCGAAGAACGGAAGGACCTGCTCGAGCGACGCCTCGAGTAAGGCTGGGGCGTAGTACTTGGCGGAGTTCCAATACGCGCCGCACACGGACATGGTGATGAGCACGCTGGATCCCTGGCCCAAACCAAAGTCCGTCATCTCGTCGGAGAGCCACGCCAGGACGCACGAGCCGAGGACGAAGATGGGCACGATGGTCCAGTAATACCCCAGGGGCGAGATGCCGGCGACGTAGAACTGCCTCAGCTCGGACGCGGTGAGGAAGCTCTGGATGAGGGCGATCGCGAACATGAGGTATCGGGTGTACTGCTGCACCGTGTGCTGGCCAACCGCGTCTTTGGTGAGCTCCTTCATGCTGGGCACGAGCGCGATGATGACCTGCATGGCGATGGACGCCGCGATGATGGGCCCGATGCCGACGTGGAAGAAGGGGATGCCGCTGCCGAGGATGGCGCTGTCGCCCCAGCCCCGCCCCGTGGACGCGGCGACGGGGACGATGGAGTTGACAAACTGGCTGAACACGTTCCCTCCCACCTGCGCGCCGGCCGGGGTGGCGAAGTACTTCATCGGGAACTCCGAGCACAGGCGTATGAGCACGATGTAGAAGAACGTGTTCAACATGCGCCGTCCCCAGTTGTTGGTGATCTCCTTCTGCACATCCTTGAACGCGTTCTCCTGCTTCTCCAGCTCGCGCCCGGATGACGAGGGCGGGGGAGGGGGTAGCTGAACGTCGTCCGTGTCGCCGTCCCCGCTCATGGCCGGGTCCCCGAACTCATCCCCGGACATACCAGCATCGCTGAACACCCTGCGCGAGGCATCGTCGAACCCCCCAGACGCCGCGCACCGGCCGAGCCTGGCGACGCCCCCGCCATCTTTTCGTTTGTCAGTCGGACGCGCGGAGAAAACCCTCGCGCGCGCCGCGGTCGCGCCACAGGTCCGAGCCGCGCGCGGGACGCGGGGCCGCGTCGTCGACGACGCACAGATCGACGCGGTTGACATGTCGATCAAAACCGAACACCCGATCCGACCGTCTCGGCGAGCTTTCGAGTGATCCTGAAGCCCGTGTGCAGTCTACTGAAACTATCAGATTCTCAAACGTGGACGACTTTTCACTCGCGCGAAGGCGTTTACGTACAAGTACTTTTACACGACGAAGCGAAGGATGGGAAAAGAATCGAACAAACCAAACACGTGCCGGCTCAGTACCAAACCGCATCGTCCCCGCCCCCGCCGGTGTCGTAGTCGTCGTCGTAGTCCCCGGCGTACCCGAGGTCGCTATCGTTGTGATAG
>Ga0209631_10006997_pt1 | contig 11457 bp, 9 predicted proteins | sample COG_08_FD_184752 | JGI IMG/M metagenome (GOLD analysis project Ga0209631, IMG submission 184752) | Pelagic Microbial community sample from North Sea - COGITO 998_met_08 (SPAdes) (version 2) | ecosystem: Environmental > Aquatic > Marine > Neritic zone/Coastal water | place: Helgoland, sampling... | reverse complement strand
ACGGCATCTCGCAGGAGGCGATCGCCGCGGGTCGGGCGGATCCCTTCCCGAAGCACACCGCCCTGCTCAAGCAGGTTGGCGCCGTCTGAGCGTAGAGTAGCGACCCCTCGTCGTTGAGAATTATTACAAGAAAGTTCCTCGCGTCCTGTCACAGCAGCACATGATTTTCTGTCGTCTTATCCGGGAGTAGTGCTAACAACAGTCGGGCGACCCCACTGTCTACGGCCTTGAGGTCCTTGACAACCCTAAATCGAAATCAAACGATGGCTGCTATCGTAAACATCGGCGCTGGGACCCGTCTCGGCGCCCCCCCCGCCCCCCGCGTTCGTCGTCACCGCTCCAAACCGACGCGCGCGATCGCCAACAAACAATCCCGGGGATCCCGGTCGATCGTCGCGAAGGCTACCGGAAGCGATTCCGACACCGTGGACCCGAGGCGCGCGATGACCGCGTCCCTCGCCGCGTTCGTCGTCGCCACCGCTGGCTCGTCCGGCTTGGTCGCGTTCGCCGAGGACGCGCCGCTCCTGACTGACTACGTCAGCGACACTAAGGAGATCATCCAGAAGCAGAGGGACCTTTTGCGCGAAGGCAAGGGCGATGTAGAGGCCTATTATGCCAAGGCGGAGGCGTACTTCGCCGGGTACAAATGGGACCACAAGGGCCACACCAACTCGTTCTCCCAGCTCATGAACACCGATATTATCATCAGGACGCAGGACGAGTACCTCAAGCAGACCGGAGGGTCCTGGAGCAAGGACTCGGTACCGCCGAGCGGCACCCCCAAGGCTAAGATCCTCGAGGGTTACCTGCAAAACGCCGATCGATGCATCACGAAGGAGAGCATGGGGAAGTTCAACGAGATGGACCTCGCCACGAGGGAGGAGTGGAAGGCCATCGTATGCACCCAGGGTCTCGTCGCGCCCGCGGACGACCTGTGAGAGAGTCGAGGACCGACGAAGCCGTTCGTGTACATGTTGTATATAATCCGTCACGATACTAATCGCCCTTGCCGCGTCCACCGAAGAACTCCTACTTCGTAGTGCTAACCTTCTTAACCTCATCCTTCGGAACATCAAACCCCAACGTGCCAAACACCGCATCCGACAGTTCCCTCACCGGCAACCGTGTGCCATTCCCGTCGTCCCCAATACCCCTCGCCGCGTCCGTCGCCCCAGCGTACGTGGGCAGCCTCAAGTCGTTCGTCCACGCCAACTTGCGCATCGCGATGGCAACCCCGGCGCCCGCGAGGATCCTGGCGCTCACCGGCGCACCCGCGGCCCTGACCAGCATGTACGTCGTCGCGCCCGTCAACGCGGTGGTGGCGTATATGTCGGTGTACGAGTGCAGGATTCGAACGGGCCGGCGCATCAACACGTCCCGCACTACGCCTCCGAATGTGGCGGTGAACATGCCGCACGCCACAGCCGCCGCGCACGGTACACCCGCACGAATACCGTTCATGGCACCGATGACGCAGAACGCGCCGACACCGATGGCGTCGCCCCAATCCACCCACTCGTCCGTGTCCTTGACCCCGTACGCGCGCTCGAGGTGGGGCCAGGCGAGGAACGTGGCGACGCCCGTGCCGACGCATATCCACAGGTATTCAATCTCCTCCATCCAGAACGCGCGTCGCCCCTTGCCCAGCAGCAGGTCCCGTATGGTCCCACCGCCCACCGCGGTGATCGTGCCGACGATGGTACTCCCCAGTATGTCCATACCCCTGGTCGCCGCCGCGAGGGTACCAGTCATGGCGAACACGGCGGTACCGAACCAGTCGGCGCCGCGAAGTAAACCCGGAACCGTGGGCCCGTCGCTCCACGGGAAACGCGGCATCGAGTCTGGATGGGGCGCCTTGGTGTCAAGGACCGGCTCAGCCGTGTTGACCTTCATCTCCTTGGACGACCGCTTCGGTGCGTCCGTGGAGACCCCGCGCTTGGGAATCGACCACACCGGCGACGTCGCCGGGGCTGGGAGCTGGATGTGCCTCGCGATTGCGGGGAGGCGAGCGAGGTCACCGGCGCGCGAGGCGAACGCGCGCGCCTCCGCGATGGATGCGATTTCCGCCACCGTCCTCTGCACATGTCCGCGCGCGATGGCGGTGCCCGTGAACCTCGTCGCCGCCGTGATAGTCGCGGGCGACGCGACGACTCGCGCGGCGACGGACGCGAGCATCCGGGACCTCATCGAGGACGCGTTCGATACTCGCCTCTGGGGGCGAGGGGGGAGGAAAAGGGACGGACTTAAGTCGCCCGGCGGGCCGAATACGACCCTGTCGTAGAAGCTCGAGCGTTCGAACGGTCCAAACACCGCCCTTCGGTCCACGCGCGGGGGAAGAGCGCGACGCGGTGTGGCTGTGGAACTTGTGGCTCTGATAGATCTGAGCGTTCAGGTAAGTGGTTAGGATCAGGGCGATCGAATCACTAATAAGCCTGCATCGAACTATCTATTTGCGAGTAATCGTCTAATTACTTTCCATCCGGTATGTGCAGACAGTTGTGAACCGCGTTGGAAATAGAGGCGTGAGTCGAAAATAACAAGTTCCCCTTTGTTGACTTCCGGCGAAGGACAGACGAGAGGGCACCAGTGCCGAGACGTCGTCGAGGACGGGTCGCGCGGCGCCATGGTGCTCAACAAAGACGATACGAAGAAGGTGCGCCGAGACGATATCCCAACCACCCGACCGGGACGCCGGTCCGAGACGTACCCCCGAACGAACAACGCTTTTCGCGATGCGGATTCGTAACTGACCCATCCCACGAAACCTCTCCGTATACGCATCACAGGGCGGCGTGGCCAAGGCCACCAAGGTTGCGGCGGGCATCTACGGCTCCACCAAGATCAAACTGGGTAACCCGCGCGCCACGGTGACGAAGAAACCGTTGAAGCCGCTGCCCGCGTGGAACGACGGGTTCAACCGCTCCTCCGCATCCTCCGTTCCCGTCTCCAAGCCCAAGCCCGGGCTCGCCGCCCATCGTGCGAACGTGCGCACCGGGTCGAACAAACCGGCCGAGCGCGCGAACATCGTACGTCACGAGGAGATCCCGAAGGAGCCACCCAAGAAGAAGAAGTACGGGGAGGTGGAGATGAGGGACGACGACGACGACGAGGACGAGGCGGATGAAACCATGCAAACCGCCACGATGACGCTCTCCGACTCCGAGGTTGGCGACGAGGTGGGTGACGTGGACGTCGCCGACTCCTCCGCAGAGACCATGCCAGGCGACCACATCAGACGTGCGATGTACGAGAAAGAACTAAAGAAGCTGAAGGCGCGCGAGGAGAAGCTGAAGGAGAAGATGTTCGCTCAGAGGCCCGACGTCGACTACGAGACCATGGCGGAGGTTCAGCAGGGCTGGCTCACGTCTGACTCACGGCCTGACCCGAGAGCTTCCGAACGTACGGGCCCGAGGGTGATGTACAGTGCGAACCCCAAGTACCGCATCAGGACGGCGGACGGCAAGTACGTCATACCCGAGACGGTTGACTCCACGGTTGGCCCGCGTCCAGAGGTTATCCTGGACGACTTTGACAACGACGAGGGGGAGGCGAAGCCAAGTGCGAAGATGACCAAGAAGGAGCGACTCACCGCTGAGGCTGAAGCGATTCGTATCGCGGAGATCAAGGAGAAGGAAGCGGCGGAGCGAGCCAAGAAGGAGGCTGCCGCGGCCAAGGCGAGCATCATGGAAACGGAGCTCAAGTTTTACCGCGACACCGTCGGGAGGTTGGCCAAGGAGTTCAACGAGCTGAAACGAAACGCGGACGCGAAGGAGAGGTCACTGGAGAAACTGACGATCGATCTCCACGCGCAGGGAGAGACGAACGATCTGCTCGCTAACGACGCGGCTAACTTCCGCGGCGGCGGCGGCAGCATCCAGGGCGTGGAACTGCCCCAGGCGGCGTCCCTCGACGGCGCGGCGGAAGGACCCAGCGCTGAGCTCACGGCGGAGGCGCTGTTGGCGCGTGTTGAGGTTGCCGAGCGCGAAGCTGAGAATGAGACCTTCCGCACCGCGCAGTACGGTCACATGATCCTTCGCATGCGCGAGACGAACCCGACAGATCCGGACCGAATGGAGGATCCCTTTGGGTCTGTTCGCGCCAGCAACAAAAACACCGCCATGGCCGCCGCGGGACGGAAGAAGGGCGACGGACGGAACGATCGCGACAAGTTCGAGAGCAAGGCGCACGTCCCGTGGCTCGACGGTAAGATCAAGTCCATGAACAAGTATCAGGATGCGCTCGACCTGGAGATTGCCGCCAAGACCACCGTGCTGTACAAGGCTGAACAGGAGAAGGACCACGCGGACGCCATGATGGAGCAGGCGAGGTTCAACCTCAAGAACCGAAGGGACCAGTGGGCGGACCAACTCAACCAGAAGAAGTCGTATCTCGTCGCCAGCAGGGCCGAGGATGCGTCTGAGGCGAAGAGGAAGGCTAACTTCAGGCAGCAGCTTGCCAAGGTCCGCGCCGACGCCATAGAGATGGAGTACAAGCAAAAGGGTGGCGTCAAGGGTTTCAAGGGCGTGAAAGGTAACCTCGCCAAGGGTCTCTTGGGCGAGATGGACGGCAAGAAGGTGGCTGAAGAGGAAAACAAGCTCGACGCGGCGCTCAAGAAACTGTCGGGTGTGATTGAAGACACCAGCCCCGACGGTCTCGTCGCGTCGTTCAACGAGCGAATGATGAAGCTGTCCGCGTTCAGGGATAACTCATCCGTGGTCCAGGCCAAGCACGATGACCTGGCCGAGAAGGCTAAGGAAATCGCCGAAGAGCTCAAGGAGATCAAAGACAAGCTTTACCAGGCAGCGGAGGGACGGAAGAGCTCCGTGGAGGGTCGCCCCGAGGACGTGATGGAGATGGCGGAGTATCGCATGAGGAATAAGATGCGGGTGCAAAAGCTGATCCTGGACGAGGCCGAGTCACTGGTGAACAACGTCGGCGCATCCGTCCACAACATGATGGGTACGGTGACCGCGTTCGAGAAGACAATCGAGAAGGTGATTGACGACGGCAAGCCCAAACCCGCCGAGCGAAGGGCGTCCACGACCAGCAGGAATAACAGCAGGAGTAACCTCGCCGGGATGGAGCGGAGGAAAAGCGAATCCGGGAGGTCCACGCCGGTAAATGGGTCCCGAATGAACTCGCGCAAGAACCTACTCGCGGGTGTGGACGAGAAGAAGGACACCGCCGCGCTCGACATGATGAACAGGGAGGCGAGAGAGGGTATGAAGCACCTGACCACCTTCTTCGAGAAAATTGACCAGGCCAACGTCATCACCGCGGCGGACGTTCACAAGGCCAAGATGGAGCGACTCGCGAAGCTCAAGGGAACCAACATCGCGGGTGCTGTCAGAAACTCGTTCAAGCACGGCCTCAAGCTCGAAGATGACGAGGCAGACATGAGCCAGGCGGAGAGACACGCCTCGAAGTTTGGCCTGGTCGCGCCGGCTAACCCGCAGTTCAATCAGAGGGTCCTGACGGCCGAGGAGCAGGACGCGGCGATGGCGGAGGTGATGGAAGACGAAGACATGGGTCCGAAGGAGGAAACCGCCGAGGCTGAGGAGGCCAGGGGTAAGCTCAAGGTTGGCTCGCTCAAGCTTTTCCGCAAGAGCAACACCAAGAAGAAGGACGAGGGCGAGAAGGACTGGGCGGATTTGCTAGAGGCGAGGCTCAGCAAGGCAAAACTGCCCGAAGCCGTCAAGGCTGCCGCTTAGACTATCGTATGTAGACTTTTAAGTACACGTCGCTCGTTATAAGCCCTGTTTCGCTATGTTCTACGCAATCGTTGTTACATGACGTCGCCGTACTCCTCGTCCTTTGTCTGTCACTTTGTCACGCAGCTGAAGGACTGGCCTCCCACGTACCCCCCCTGCATGCTCCTCTTCACGTTCAGCTCAAACTGGCGCTGGTTCTCCGTCAGGTCCCTCGCCGCGTCCTTGTTGAGCGGGTCGTCCGGGTTCGGGTCCATGAACAGGTGAACCAGGCCGTAGATGCACGAGCTGATGGACAGCACCGGCTTCCAGTCCTCTCGGAGGATGTTGAGGCACACGTTGCCGTCGTAGTCGAGGTTGGGGTGGTACACCTTCTGCGTGCACTTCACCTTGGGCGGTTCGTGCGGGTACACGCCGGGCACGTTGAACGAAAACACGAACTTGCCGCCCTTGTAGTATCCCTCGTCGGGCTTGACCGTGACGACGAAGTGCAGCAGGTTGTCCTTCCCGTCGGGGAACTGGATCTGCACGGTGGGTCCAAGGGTGAGCTCCGAGATGTCCTTCGCGAGGCGCATCTCACCGGGGCTCTGCTTCGGCCCCGTCGCCCCGGAGGCGGCCTTCGCCTTGGCCTCCTTCTCTTGCTTGTCCTGCGACGAGGGGGCGAGGGAGGCGAGGGGGGTTTTTCGTCATGGGGTGCCCGATGTTTCGTTTCAAACGAGGAAGGACGACCGCGGGTTCGATGGGGTTGGGGCGATAGAGGACGGGGTTCGACGGTGCACGCACCTTGGCGGAGAATAGCTTGATCATCTTCACACCTGCGTGTCTCGGTCGCGCTTCGCGAGCTACGTGTGCCCTTCCGCGCGGGCCTAAGTGTGGGCGTCCCGTCACCGAGAAAACTCTCAAAACCGGTGACTCGAGCAAATCGGACCGCACTCATCCGAGATCTTTTCTCGCCGGTTGGGGTTTCTCGCCGGACGACCTCGACCACTCCCACAAAAGCCAAGATGTCGGCCTCCGTCGCTGCCTCGGTTTCCATCTCCTCCGCGGCCGCCCTCAGGGCCGGTCGCGCGCAGAAGCGCGCCACCGTCGCCAAGGCTGCTCGCGCGGACGCCAACAACGAGGTGCGTCACCGGAAATCGATTAGACCCCTCTTTATCCACTTTGCCAGCCCGAGAGGTTCCGAGCCGATCGTCTGACCCGTCCGCCCATCCCCCACCGTCCGCAGTCCCGCTATGGCGCGTGCTGGCCCGGCCGCGTCCCCGTGCCCAACGACGTGCCCCTCCTCGGCAACGGGAACATCAAGAAGATCTCCCTCCTCGGTTCCACCGGCTCCATCGGCACGCAGACTCTGGACATCGCGGAGGAGCACCCCGACAAGTTCGAGATCGTGGCGCTCTCCGCCGGCCGCAACCTCGACGTGATGGCCGAGCAGATCAAGAAGTTCAAGCCCAAGATGGTGTCCATCTCGGACGGTGCCGACGTGGATACGCTCAAGAAGATGATCAAGGACATGGACGGGGACCAGCCGGAGATCCTCTTCGGACCCGACGGCATGGTCGAGGTGGCCAGGCATCCCGACGTCGACTCCACCGTGACCGGCATCGTGGGCTGCGCCGGCCTTCCCCCCACCGTCGCCGCCATCGAGGCCGGTAAGAACATCTGCCTCGCCAACAAGGAGACCCTCATCGCGGGAGGTCCCGCCATCGTGCCCCTCGCGGTGAAGCACGGCGTCAAGATCTTACCCGCCGACTCGGAGCACAGCGCCATCTTCCAGTGCATCCAGGGTCTCCCCGAGGGCGCGCTTCGGAGGATCATCCTGACCGCGTCCGGCGGTGCCTTCCGCGACGTGGAGCTCTCCGAGATGCGTGAGTACGCCAAGTCCGACCCCGGGTTCCTCCAGAAGAAGGCCACCACCCACCCCAACTGGGACATGGGCGCCAAGATCACCTGCGACTCCGCCACGCTCATGAACAAGGCTCTCGAGGTCATCGAGGCCCACTACCTGTACGGTACCTCCTACGACGACATCGACGTCGTCATCCACCCTCAGTCCATCATCCACTCCATGGTCGAGACTGCGGATTCCTCCGTCCTCGCGCAGCTCGGCTGGCCCGACATGAGGCTTCCCATCCTCTACACCATGTCCTGGCCCCAGCGCGTGAACTGCAGCGAGCAGACCTGGCCCAGGCTCGACTTCCTCAAGATGGGCGACCTCACCTTCAAGGAGCCCGACGTCGAGAAGTACCCCTCCCTCACCATGGGATACGCCGCGGGTCGCACGGGCGGGACCATGACTGGCGTGTTCTCCGCCGCCAACGAGCAGGCTGTGGCGATGTTCCTCGACAAGAAGATTGGCTACTTTGACATCTACAACGTCATCGAGAAGGCTATGGAGGCGCACAAGAACGATCTCATCCTGGACCCGACCCTGGATGACATCGTCAACTCGGACCTGTGGGCGCGTGAGCACGTCAAGAAGGTTGTCGAGTCCGGCGTGTGCAAGGAGCTCGTCGCCGTGTAAGGAGAGGATGGCGAGACTTAGGACTTATTTAGCGCTTGCATGTTGATCATGTTGATATCTTATTACGATAACTCACGACCGCCGACTACTCCAGCCCCTCGGGGATGACGAACGGGAGCTTGAAGAAGGTGATGATCTTGCTCTTGATCTGCGGCAGCGCGTTCTCTATCCCGTGTCCCATCCCCGCCACCTCCAGCAGCCTCCGTTCGCCCACCTCGATGCCCTCCTTCCCCGTCGCGCCCATTCGCATGTTCACGCTGGCGTCCCTCACCCACGTCAGCGAGTTATCCAGGGGCGCCGCCTCGTCGTCGTACCCGTGCACCACGTACGCGGAGCACTGCACGAACGGATACTCGTCGTGGTTTACAAGATCCTCCCTGAACGCGTCGGTGAACTCCACGCCGAGCTCGGCAGAGAGGGAGTCCAGCACCGACTCGGGCTTGAACACGGGCGCGAGGAGCATCATACGATCGATCCGTCCCGCGTTCACATCCCTGCTCGCGTACACCGCAGCCACGTACGCCCCCATGCTCGACGCGATCAGACGGATTTGTTTGTCCGGGTTGGCCACCTCCGCCTCCTTCACGGCTGCGTCTAAAGCGTTCAGAGCGCTGGTCACCGTGAACTCGTCACCGTCGGGCGCGAGGTTCGGGGTGAGGAGTGGCACGTCGTAGGTGCCGAAGACGTCCCTTAGGTACATGCACGCGAAGGAATCCTCGGGCGGGGACATCATGTTGTGCGCGAAGACGTACACGTAGTCGTTCGGGTCGCCGCCGTACTTGTTGGACCTGTCCTCGGCGTCGGCGTCGGCGTCCTCTTCGCTCTGGTACGTGGTCGATCCGTCGGTTTCGCCGTCGTCGCCGGACTGGCCGACGACCTCCTCGAACGTGCCGGTTCCCGCGTCGCTCTTGTCCCCAAACTTCCAGCCCTTGGCCCGTGGGAAGTTACCCTGCTTCCAGTTGGCGATCCAGTCGTCCGCGGAGTCGAACTCGGCCTGGTTCTTCTCAAACTTCTTCTCATCCGGCTTCTCATCGCCGTCGCCATCCTTCGACGCCGAGACGCGGTGGGATCGACGAAGAGGACGCGAGGGGAGGCGGGCGAATCGCGCCGATCCCGCGGTGCGAGCGCGAGCGCGGATGCCCGCGACACCCGTCGTGAGCGACACCGTGACGGACATCGTGTCTCCGCGCCTGTTCGTTGTGCGATCTCGGATAACTCTTTGGCGCCTTCGAGAGAGACGTGTCAGGTCCGAGAGTGGAAAACCATTTGGAGCCGGGCGCCACAGTGAGACGCGGCGGGGACCACATCCACGTGACGGCATCATCGACGCGAACACGTTCGCGCCGTTCTGTGCCGTTTCATCGAGCCTCCCATCGCTCGTCGCCCCCCTGAAAACTTCGGGACCCGCGCGCGGGCGCCGCCAAGTCCGTCGGTGCGACCCGGTGCCGGTTTTGGCAACGGAGGAGGAGTAATTTAGGTCGGCGTCGTCGTCGTGTGTCGCGTGTGTCGCCGCTGATATGGGTCCCGCCACTAATGAGGACGTGGAGCACACCATGGTGCTCGAGCACGTCAATCCCACCACCCGTCTGCTGGAGAAGCGTCGGTTGATGCGCGAGACCGAGGAGACGCTCGACGCGCGCAAGTCCGAGTACAAGCTGAAGGAGCAAGGATTCAAGCGAAGGGAAGAGGCGCTCAAGCGAAAGGACCTGGAGCTGCAGGAGTCCCTCGTCCGGTTCAGCAAGTTCCTCCAGGAGAACGACGCGAAGAGGACCGCGGCGGAACGAAAGGCGGCGGAGGAGATCAAGGCGAGGCTCCAGAAGGAGATGGAGATACGCGAACTGACCCGGATGCAGGAAGGACTTCGAGCCGACTTGGAAGATGCCAAGGATGAGGTCGAACGGAACCTGCGGTACGAGCGGTACCTGAGCACGGTGCTCGAAGCCCCGGACAGCTCGTACGGGGAGATACAGGACCTGCTAAACAGGCACAAGACCCTGAGGGTGACCAACGAGGACCTTCGCACTCGCGACGCCGCGCTCAACGACGACGCCGACGCCACCCGCGCCAGGCTCCACGCGTACACGAAACGTATGACGGACGAACGGCTCAACCTGAACAACGACATAGCCAAGTTGAAGAAACGTCTGGAGACCGCGAGTTTGGAGGTTGAGCGGGCGCAGAAGGCGTCGGCGGCGGACCAGGCCAGTTCGAGGAACCGGACGCTGGAGCACGGCCGGGTGGTGGCGGCGGCGGAGAACCTGTTCCAGCGGTGTCGGCAGCGGAGTAACGTGCAGTACGCGCGGACCAAGGATCCGATCGAGCAGCTGCACGTCATCGGTGACTACGTGGGCGACATGGGGCAGGTGGTGAAACACAAGGGCAAGGTCTGAGGCTAGATAGAATTGAAACGAGTTTATTGGAACTCATCGGAATCCTCTGCGTCGATTCTCAGCCTTCGCCTCCTTCTTCTCGCGCTTGCGCCTCTCCTCCTTGGTCTCCTTCATCCGCGCGTTCTTTTCCATCTCGTCCTGGGTCGGGGTGAAGATCCACGGCAGGATGATGTCCGCCCACAGCTTGTACGTGGCGAACCCCGGGATGATGAGCGCGACGAGCCAGAACCAATCGCTGAACGCGGCGGTGGTGATCAGCACGAAGGCTGAGACGTAGATGATGTCGTGGTAATAGGAGGTCATGCCGCCCAAACCGAGGTCCGACCCTCCGTCGATGAGGTTACCCGCCGGGTCGTACGTGGGAGCGCCATGGTGGTTCAGGCTCGAGTAGCAGAACCAGGAGCTCGTCGCGGCGGTGGCGAACAGGGGGTAATGGATCCACGCGGACGCGGTCGAGCCCTTCCACACGAGCCTGAGCAGGACGTGGAAAAGGACGGAACCCGCGACGGTACGGAACAGAAGCTTAAGCCGCGCGGTGTTCTTTTCGGCGCGCTTCTTCGACTTGTCTCCGGCCATGGTGCGCCGCTACCTGGACGCGCCCTCGGAAATGCAGTAATTTCGAGCGCTCGAGGTGCCGAAGTGCGAAGCCAAACACCGAAAGTCTATCCACTCTCGCCACAGCACAGTGCGCACACCTCCCGGATCGCTGAGGTATAAACGCGATGCCGTCAATCACAATGTCGTCCACGCTCGTCACGCGTGCCCCCGTGGCGGTATCGAGGCTCAAGCGCCCATCCTCGCGCGTCACCGCCCGTCGCCACGGACCTTCCTCGATCCG
>Ga0209631_10006996_pt1 | contig 11458 bp, 22 predicted proteins | sample COG_08_FD_184752 | JGI IMG/M metagenome (GOLD analysis project Ga0209631, IMG submission 184752) | Pelagic Microbial community sample from North Sea - COGITO 998_met_08 (SPAdes) (version 2) | ecosystem: Environmental > Aquatic > Marine > Neritic zone/Coastal water | place: Helgoland, sampling... | reverse complement strand
TGAGGATGGTAAAGTTAGTGGAATCGCAGATGGATACTTTTTCAACCCATATAGAAATGAAATGCAACATGGTATAATTATTTTTGATAACTTAGAAGTGGGTACAGATCCTGAGGCTACATTTTACCAAGGAGTATATTAGTGAGTGAAAATGGAATCAAGTTAGGTCAGTTGTTATGTGATGAAGATGTTATCACAAAAAGACAACTAAGCAAAGCCTTACAAGAACAAGTCAAAGGTAGGAAAGGTACACTTGGTGAGATTCTTGTAGATATGGGTGTATGTACATTTGAGGATATTACCGATGCTATGATGAATCACAATTCGGATACTCAAAAACACGAAGAGAAACACGAAGAGATTCACAAAGAACCTACACCACCACCTACAGTTCAACCTACACTACAGCCCGTAGTAGAAGAACCAAAGGTAATAGAACCAGTAGTAGAAGAACCTATAGAACTTTCAGAAGAAAAAGTTATGGGTACAAAGTTTACAATGTCCTTGCAAACATTAGGCGCATTGATTAGTGTAATAGCCGCGGGAGTCGGTGGTTACTATATGTTACTACAAGAGATTGAAGAAGCAAAAAATCTTCCCGAACCACCATCTATAGAATCTATATTTGGTGATGAGTATCCATCCAAGCCCGATGGACATAACTGGCCTCGTTCATACGAACAATACAAATCACAAGTAGGTGGTTTGCAAGAAGATATGGATGCCGTCTATGAAATAATAGATGAGTACGAAGAGGCTATTGAAGATTTAGAAAAGCTCGTAGCAAATTTACGAGTTGAAGTTGCAAAGAAAAAGGACAAGTAGGAGTTACTTATGAAATATTTATTAGGATTATTATTATTTCTTTCTGTTACTATAGGACAAGTAAATGATAAGAACTTTAAAGAATCTATAAATGGTGGGATGGCTGTCGTAGTAGTTACAGCAGAATGGCAAGAACAACCATTTGACGAAGATATTCTAGAAGGAGTAAAAGGATATCAGGATTGTAAAATAGTAAGAATAAAAAGTAAAGAAGCTCCAAAGGTTGTAAAGAAACTTAGGTTTAGAAACTTTCCATCTATGGCTTTATTCTATGACGGTTCTAAGAAAGAAACTTGGAAGGCTGATATGGATGGTGAGTTGGACATTGATAGTAAAGACATAAAAGGTGCTATTGATGATGTACTAGCAGAGGACGTGTTCTAAGTCAAAATCTGTAAATATATTCACGTATATCTAATTATTCACACATAAACATAATATTTATTATAGACTAACTGAAGATGAGGAGACTGTTGTGGAAACTAAAACAATAGAATCCCTTATCGGTGAGTATGGTTGGTTATTTATCGCGGGTGTTCTAACCCTGTTATTTCAAAGTACTATACAAGAGGCCGTTGATGGGATAATGGTTTTTTTAGGAAACGACTACAATGAAGATGATGTTGTAGAGGTTGATGGTGATCCAGGTCGTATCGTAAGAGTCGGTATGTGGAAAACTACATTCTTTATATATCATGTCGTAAATGGTAAGATAGTTGGAGGTTCAAAATTAGTAGTGGCTAATTCTAAACTCAAAGATTTGAAAATAGAAAAACCATTACCAAATTTAGATTTGTCCAAATATGATACAGAGTAACAAAAGTTTACATATAGATCGGTAAATTATGTTACACAAGATAGAGTGCTTACGGGCACTCTTTTTTGTTTAAAATAGTTGCTATCGTAAGTCGTTATATATCAACACATAAAATTATTTTTATTTATTTCTTGAATTTAGCATGCTTTGGTATGGTTATTGTAGTATATAAGTAGAATGAGTCATTAGGACAAATTCAAATTGAATAAATAGGGAGGACTGAAATGTTCGATATGATAAAAAGATTTTTCAAAAAACTAAATAAAAAGCTTAGAAAGAATACAGGAAACTCACTTGCTGAATTTGCTGTTACTACCGCTATGATGGCAACACTTGCTACTACAGCTGCTCCTAAGTTTGGTAATGTTGGTGCTGCTGCTAAAGAGAAGAAGTCAATTGCTAACATTGATAAGATATTAACAGTAGCCAACAACTACTACAACCAAGCAGTATCTGAAGAAGGAAAGGGAAGATTTCCTGGACAATCAAAGTATGACCAACCTGTAGGTGGGATTGACTTGTCAGATGGAGCATATACTGATGAAACTCTTGAAGCATACATTGAAACTATACTTGAACAAAAACAATCATATGAATCTGAATTAGGTGAGTTTGTTTATGTATTTTCAGCATCTTCTGATGACGATGACGCTTTACAAGATGATTGGATGAACTTAGAAACATCTGTTGGATTCAATTCAGGTGGAGCACTTGACTTCAAAAAAGACTTTGGTAACAAAGGAATCAAGTCACCATTTCAGGATGGTTCGTATGCTTACTTAGTAATACCAGGAAGTGGTAGTGGAACAGATGCTCAAGCACCTGCTCTTGTCGTAATAGACACAGAGAATCCAGGAATGCTATTTAAAACTTTAGTACCTTAATTTAATAATAGAAACAATAACCGAAAGGAAAGAAAATGAAGAACATACTCAAAAACACAAGTAAGGGTTTTACCTTGATTGAATTAGTAATGGTTACAATCATATTGGGAATCTTAGCGGCTGTAGCAATACCTCGTTATCAACAGACTGTAGATAATGCGGAAGAAGCTGCAGAAAAGACATTTGTCGATATGGTATGGGCTGGATGTGAACAAGAAGCTTCTGAAAGAATAACTGAGACTGGACTTGAGGCATGGCCTTATAATCCACTAACAGTTATTGGTAGAAGTCGTAACATATCAGTTACATTGTTTGAAGGTGTACCCGATGAAGATAACGAATGGCAGTTTAGTGTAGATGCGGCTGGTGAACCAGCAATATTTCATCACAGACGAAACGATGAAATCTATTACTACAAGTACGATTCATTGACATTTGAGTTGGACGAACTACCTACGCTTTATACAAACGAAGGATAATTAATGGGGGAATTTATAACGATTTCCCCTATTTATTATAAAGAGGTATTATGAGATTAAATCTTACAGATGATATTTTAGAACTTGTATTAGGTGGATTAATAATGGTTACTTTAGGGTTCGTATTCTTTAGAAGTGACGAATCCATTAAAGTACAAAAAGAACCTACTATTGATGACTTTTATGAGTTCCCACTACAAGCGTGGCAGACCACAGACTTACAAGGTGGAGATTGTATAAAGATTAGATATATGGTTACTAAACCAAAGACTCGTTTGATTATGAAAAGCGCTGATGGAATAAGGGTACATATGCAACCAATATCTTTGAGTCCGAGAAAAGGTGAAGATAGAATAGAAACTTATGTATGGAAACTATATCGTACAGAATGGACAGATAAAATATCACCAGGTGAATATCTTATAATAGTAGGAACCGACCACGATAGGAGACCATCCAAAACAAACTTATCAATAAAGGTAGATGTATTATGAAAAAAACCTTGACTTCTATATTTTTGATGATAGTGATAGTGAACAATCCAATATTTTCACAAGAAATCAAACGGACATCAGAGTTCAAAAGAGATGTTGCATATGGAATAGAATGTGATGATACAGAATACAGAGATTACAAAGGCTCGCCTGCTTGGAAAGGATATGGTGGATGGATATCCGAATGCGATTCAATTCGTACAACACGATTAAATGCTGAGTTTGCTCTTAGGTCAAAAGAAAGACAAAGACAAAAAGCAATTCAAGATAGCATAGATATTGCAACAGCATCTTTTGATGATATAGACTTAGATGTTATGTGGGAAAATACAGTGTGGGAAGAGATTGACGAAATTACAGAAGTATACGGCGAAGTAGAACAAATAACTGCTGTTGCTGGAGTTCGTGGTGCTGAAGCAGAAGATGAAGCATTGAATCATTTATACTATAGAAGAAGTATGAAAGGCTTAGCTCTAATAGATTTACAAAAAGCTTATGGCAAGTTATCAATCAAAAGGGAAAATCTTATAAAGATAAATCCAAACCATCCTAAATTGGAGAAGATAGACAATCTTTTATCTCAATTAAAAATAAAAATGAAAAAAGTATAAAAAAAATGCGTTTTGAGAATTTTACTATATACATATATATATAAAGTTTTTTGACAATTTGAAAATTTGAAAAGTGCAGAGAGTAATTAACTCTGTATGGGATTGGTCGAATAATGAGTATACTTGAAGCTCATAAGACAATCTAATGTGAGTTGTGGTGACTTGGAACTCTGCTGAATGTAGTAGAGGTGTAACGGTCCTCATAGACATATGACACATAATGTACTTTCAGAAATAACAAGATGATTCTTGGACTTTGTTGTGGGTAAGGATAAAACTGAAATCCCACCTTGTGGCTGAATAATTTAGTCTCAGAAGAGATAAGGCAATAGCACAGACATTGTAGTCGCTCTAACGTAGAACTAACCATCTATTAGGAGAACCAAAGTAACTTTTGGGTGTTAGGTACAAAGTTATAATAAATTCTGAGCTGAAAGTTGTAGGTAATCATTAATCCTACATCCCCCTAATTTTCAATTTTATAAAAAAGGGTTCGATCTGATTTTTAGTTTCCACTATATTACAAACTTAAAAACTTTTATGAACCCTTTTTTTGCCTTGACTTATATGCGATTTCTTTTGTAAGATCTTATATGAATAAATGTAAAAAATGTAATGAAACAATGGATAATCACAGAGCTCATCTTGGTTACTCCGAATGTGTTGAGTGTTCGACAGTAAAGAAATATTCATCGCATACTATATATCCACATAAAACTGGTGGGTATATCCAACCTGTATCAGAAGAACAATCAGAAAATCTAAATAGGTTAGATAGAAGAGGTACATCTGGTAATAAACCAGCTAAAGGTATTGTAAAAGATAATAGTTGGGATAGGTGGTTGAAAGAATACTATGCTCCTAAACCAGAGAAGAAGAAGTTTGTACCTAAGCCTACGACACTACCTATTTATATACCTGTAAAGGAAGCTATGACTAAGGTGATGGATATGTATGAAAATAGGGGATATGATTCAGCATACGAACTAACACAATCATTGTATACCGATGATAAAATTTCACTTATGACTAAATCAAAGATTACTAATGAGATAACTGAGTGGCAATATATGAGTGCTAAACAAAGAAGATGGCAAAAAAAACTGGAAATAAATGCATAAAGTCCTTGTTTATTAGCAAATTTATTCGTAGCTTTATATATAAAGAAAAGGGAAAAGATGAGTAATTCAATAAAACATAATTTCAATCCGATGGCTCTCAGAGAGAAACATTCTGCTGAAAGTCGTACTAACAGCTATTCTTCTTTTTGGTTAGATAATGGTTGGGACAACAATACTTCTATATTTGACGATGAAGAAACTAAAAAGGGTGTAGATTTAGTCGCACTGGCTTCTTATCGTAGGGCTATCAGTAATTTCGTTTCTATCGTTACTGGTGAATCAGACATCAAAGTTACTTTCAATACTTCAGGCGATAGTTATACTAATGGTAAAGAAGTTACTATCTCTTCTAAATTAGATGACAAACTATTTGACTCAACTGTTGGTCTGGCTTTGCATGAGGGTTCTCATATCAAACTTTCAGATTTTGATTTTCTAAAACAACTTGATACTAATATTCCAGCTGAGTATTTCAATAGAGGTGAAGCACTTGGAATGGAGAGATATGAAGTAATTGGTAAACTAAAAAATTTACTAAACTATGTAGAAGATAGAAGAATTGATTATTTTGTCTTTTCAAATTCACCGGGCTACAAAGGTTATTATCATAAGATGTATGAAAAATACTTTCATGCTAAGGTTATTGATAAGGCTTTAGGTTCTAATGAGTATACTTCAGTTGATTGGGATTCTTATGAATTTCGTATTATCAATCTCACTAACAAAAATACTCTTTTGGATGTTCTGCCTGGTTTGAAAGATATCAGAAAAGCTATTTTCAGTAATGTAAAGAATTTAGATTCTACTGCTGAGGCTTTCGCTGTTGCTCTAAATGTCTTTGATATTATTCTTTCTAACTTAGAAGCCCAACCAAAAGTTGATGGTGGAAAAGGTGATGGCGAAGAGGGTGCTGATGGTTCTGAAAGTGGTGGTGATGAAAATGATATGGGTTCTAAAGGTGATGGTAATTCTGATGGTGAAGGCGAGTCAATGAGTGGTAAATCTTCAGAAAATCAGCCTGAGAATTCAAATTCTGATTTATCAGAATTATCAGACAGGCAGAAAAAACAACTTAGTAATGCTGTAAAGAAGCAGAAGAAATTTATGGATGGCGACATCACTAAAAAGAAGCTAACTAAAAAAGATAAAGCTTCTATGGATGCTGTTGAATCTGCTGGAATGAAATATGTAGATGTTGCTAGTGGTGTTACAGATAATTACTATGGTAAAAAAACTCCTACTAAAGTTTTATTGGTAAAGAAATTTACTAAAGCTCTAGCTGAGTCTGATACCATTCGTATGATTCAAACACCAAACTACAGATGGGCTGGTGAAGAAACTAAAGAAGCTATTACTAAAGGTTTGGTAATGGGAACTATGTTAGGTCGTAAACTTCAAGTACGTGGAGAGTCTCGTGAGACTAAGTGGTCTAGAAAAGATTCAGGCCGTATCGATAAGAGATTGATTGCTGAGTTAGGTTTTGGTAACCAGAGAGTTTTTCATACTTCATTTGTAGAACAATATTCAGATGCTTTTCTTCACATCTCAGTTGATGCTAGTGGTTCGATGGGTGGAAAGAAGTGGGTAAATACTCAGACTTGTGTTGCTGCCATCGCTAAAGCTTGTTCAATGATTTCAAATGTTGATTGCGTAATTTCTTACAGAAGTACGCAGGATACTGGAAACTACAGACGTGGTGGTAAGAATTTCCCACTAATGATGATTGCTTATGATTCTCGTGTTGATAAAATCAATAAAATCAAAAATCTATTTCCATTACTTCGTCCGAGTGGAACTACTCCTGAAGGATTGTGTTTTGAAGCGATTATGAAGGAAATTGAACCGGCATCTAAGGATAAGGATTCATACTTCCTAAACTTATCAGATGGAATGCCTATGTTTTCTAATGATGATATTGACTATAACTATGATACGGCAATCAATCACACTAAGAGTATGGTAAATGAGATTCGTAATCGTGGTGTAAAAGTTCTTAGTTACTTCATTGGAGATAGTTATGATAGGGATAGAAGTACTTCTACTTTCAAAAAGATGTATGGCTCAGATGCTGAGTTCATCAATGTGACTTCAGTACTTCCGGTTGCTAAAACAATGAATAAAAAGTTCTTACAAAAATAAAGGAGAGATTGAGTTGAGTTTATTAGCATACAATAAAGAAGTACGAGATGAGATTGAAAAGCTGATTGAAGAGCATGTAAAGAAATCTAGAAGAGGTTATCCTTGGTCTGGTGAACATAAAGAAGTTACTAAAAAGATTATGAATATTTTTAGGAGAACTACTTAGTGTACAAGAAAAAACTGGAAATAATTGCAGAAAGTCCTTGTATATTAGCAAATTTATTCGTAGCTTTATATGTAAACAATGAGAGAAATACTAACAAAAGGAAAAAATAATATGGATAAAAACATAATCGTAAAAATTGAAAAGTCCGGCAATAGATATAATGCTTGGGACAAAGATGGTGTAAAATTTACATCACAGATTGGTACTTCTACCCGAAAGAAGGCTTTTCTAAGTAATATGGCTTTGGAACGTAGAACTGGTAAAGAAGGTAGAATTTACTGGTGGAAAGTTCCTATGGAGATGTTTGAATCTTCAATGGCTCCTGTAATCGATGTTTCATCTGTAGATGTTCCATCAGATCATGCTGAGGTTCTAAACTTCATTCACACTTCTTATAATCTCAAACCACAAGGTTTGGTTATGAAAGAACTGAAGTGGAAGTACTTAGTTCGTTCCGCTGTTCGTGGTAAGAATATTTTGATGACTGGTCCTGCTGGTTGTGGAAAAACTATGGCTGCTAAGTCATTAGTCAACTCACTTGATAGGGCTGACTTCTACTTCAACTTAGGAGCGACACAGGACCCAAGAGCTACTTTGATTGGTAATGTCCACTTCGATAAAAAGAAGGGTACTTTCTTTTCCGAATCAGTTTTTGTAAAGGCTATTCAAACTCCTAACGCTGTTATTTTGTTAGATGAGTTGAGTAGGGCTCATCCTGATGCTTGGAATATTTTGATGACTGTCTTAGATAGTGGTCAGAGATATTTGAGACTTGATGAGGCTGATGGACAACAAACTATCAATGTGGCTGAAGGTGTTACTTTTGTTGCTACCGCTAATGTTGGTAATGAGTATACTTCTACCAGAGTTATGGATAAGGCTTTGATGGATAGATTCATTATCGTAGAAATGGATGTTCTAAACTCTGATGAAGAGCATGGACTACTGAACTATATGTTTCCAAATGTAGATTCAGATTTACTGAAGTCTGTTGCTGAGATTGCTTCTTCAACGCGAAGTGAGTCAAAGTCTGAGGCTGGTAGGTTGTCTGCTGGAATCTCTACCAGAACTTCTGTTGAGATAGCTGGACTACTTTATGATGGCTTTGGATTAGATGAGGCTGCTGAAGTAACTGTCTATCCTCAGTTTTCTGATGATGGTGGGCTTGAGTCTGAAAGAACTTATGTGAAACAACTTGTTCAAAAGTTTGTCTCTGATGGTTCTTCTGAGGACTTGTTCAATGAGGAAGAGATGAACAGCTAAACAAATTCTCTCTGTGATGGTGGCAACTCATTCCACCATCACTATGGGCCTTGAGTTTTAATTTTCCTTTTTTCTCAGGGCCCATTTTCATAATCAAAAGGATGAAGGATATAACATATGAAAAAAATAATAGAAATGGTTTTAGAAAGACACAAAGACAGGCAAACAAATTTAGCATCGGAAGGTGCTAGAAAAGCAATAGCTGCTGAAATAGAAGCTGCTATTCTTAGTAATGAAGGGGATAAATATCCTACAGATAAAGATATAGATAATTATTTAGTAGAACAGTACAATAGAAATAGACCTACTGATGAACACATAACAAATTATTCGGAGATTCAAAAATGACATACGAAGATTTTTTAGTAATGGCTCATAGAAGTACAGGACTTGAACCAAAATATAATGTTTATTTAGAATATGTAGAAGTTTTAGAATTTGTAAAAGCTTACGCTAATAATAATTCTGATGTATTTTCTTATAAGAATACTATTTATAATAAGAAGATAACAATTGGCGAAGCTCAATCAATTCTAAAGAGAACTGAAAAAAAGAAGTTCGATAAAAATATTAGAATTTGTGCTCTCCAATTAGGCCTCAAATTACGATAGGAGAAAAAGTTATGGCTAAGAAACCAGCATCATTTGAGTACAATGGTACTCTAGTAAAAGTTTTAGATGGAGATACAATCGATTGTTTTATCGATTTAGGTTTTGATTTGAAAATCAAAAAGCGAATTAGATATATGGGTATTGATACTTGGGAATCAAGAACAAGAGACTTGGATGAAAAGGCAAAAGGTTTATTAGCTAAAGCTCGTAACAAAGAATTATTAGAGGCTGGAGTTTTCAAAATAGTATCTTACGGAACAGGTAAGTTCGGCAGGGTATTAGGTGAAATCTTTGTAGATCCATCAGCAGTTGGTCATGAAATATCAGAAAATGTTGATAGAAATAAAGATGGTTTGGTAAGTATAAATGACATTCTAATTGAAGAAGGTCATGCTTATGATTATCACGGTGGGAAGAAAAAAGATTTCAAAGCAGAAGCTAAGAAAGAGATTGACGCGGAAAAGAAAGGTAAGTCTAAAGATTTAGTTGACAAGCCATCGGAAGAAAATCAATAAATTATGAAAAATAAAGTAAAGGGAAAAAGGTCACATGCCAACGAAGGAGAAAAAACAGAAGTGTTTGATTCCTGATTTAGAAATAATTCCTAAATTAGATCATATACTAACTGAAGAAGATGTAAAAGTATCATTATTAGAATTGAAGCGGAGAGTGGGTGCTCCAAAAATAAGTTTTAGGAAAAAGAGATGAGTGAATTAGAAGAGTCTGTATTGCGGAGCCAGACAATTCTTATGATGGCTCGTAACGATAAAAATAGTAAGATGGTAAAAAGAATTCTAAAAAGATTTATGAAATTTGTAACTAGCAAATGAGGTTGTAATGTCAAAGAAAAACAAGAGTCAATGGAAAGACTATAAAACATACACACTTAGTGATGGTACTAAATTTTTAGCACGTGATGATAGTGATGCTAAATTGTATCGTTCAAAGGTCGGAGATGAAGGATAAATGTGTAGTCTGTAAAAAAGATTCTCATCACAATAAAGACGAACACATAAAAGTTCGTATCGGATACATCGAAGGTTCAGGACAATTATGCTTGAATTGTTATGATGATATTTATAATATAAAAAAAAGCAGAGGTAAAAATGATAATAAAAATAATAGTACCATACGCTACTGAAAGTTCATCTCAGACTTGTAGATATATGAGGTTTGACAGTGAATAAAAGTAAGTGTGAAGTTTTACAGACAGTAACTACTGTAGACGGAACTCTTTATGAGGGTGAAGTTGTTACTGTTCAAGACAAAGAAAAAAATGGCGATATAAGAGTCAAGGATACTATGGGAAAAATATGGTACATAAAAGATGATATTTTAAAGTCGATGGAAGGAAAATAAAATGACTAAATTTGAAGAAGTAATTCATAATCTTACCAACTTTATAGTTGGCGAACAGAAAGAAGAAGTAGAAGTGTCTGCTAAAATACAAGTAGGATTTACTGCTCCTAAAAAGAAACGAAAGTATACAAGAAGGAAGAAAGTCAATGCCAGCAAAAAGAAGTAGTGATAGAACACCTAAGATCATATCCTTACTAAAAAAAATGGAAAAACGATATGATATAATAGCTGAGTCTTTAGAAAAAATTGAGAAGAAATTGGAGAAAATAAATGAAAACAGCTAAATACTTTAGTGCTGTTTGGTGTGGGCCTTGTAAACAATTCAAGCCTATAATGGAAGAGTTATCTAATGAAGGATATAATATAGAGTTTATAGATGGTGATGAGAACAAACAAATGGCTATTGATGCTAATATTCGTTCAGTACCAACAACGCTTATTATGGATGGTGATAAAGAAGTAAATCGTATTGTCGGTGTGAGGAGTAAAGAAGAAATGATCAAGGAACTTTCATAATGGTATTAGATAGTTTATTGGCTGGTGTAATGCTGTTCAGTTCTTTTGCTGCTCGTACGCCAAATGTACAGCCCAATCCTGATGATTATGAAGTTAGTGTTGGAATAAGTAATGATAATTTTTATGCTAACAGACAATGGGAAAGAGAACTTGGTGAGTTCTATATAGATGAT
>Ga0209631_10006991_pt1 | contig 11460 bp, 9 predicted proteins | sample COG_08_FD_184752 | JGI IMG/M metagenome (GOLD analysis project Ga0209631, IMG submission 184752) | Pelagic Microbial community sample from North Sea - COGITO 998_met_08 (SPAdes) (version 2) | ecosystem: Environmental > Aquatic > Marine > Neritic zone/Coastal water | place: Helgoland, sampling... | reverse complement strand
GGATATGCGGCGGCGGCGATTGGATCCGGCCCGGTCCGCCCGGTTGAAACTCGTGGTCCACCACGGTCGTCTGCCACGCACTCACGGACGCGGCGTAGGAACGCAGGGCGGCGATGATCGTCGCGACGTTTCGTGTCACGTCCGGCCGTTGCCGTTCCTCGATTTTGTCGCGTGATCCGTCCAAGGACCTGCGGCTCATCAATCGATCGATCAGCGCCGAAGCCTTGTCCTGCTCGAGCCTGGCGGCTCTCGCGGCTTCCGTCACGGCCTCTGGGGCGTCCGCCGCTTCACCTTCTGTATCGTCCAGCGCGGTGAGGTCCGTGGTGGATGCCTTGCCCGGGTTCGTTTCCTCGTACGACGCCACGAGTGGCATGAACCGTGAGAGCGAGAAGAGCAGGGTGCCGAGGAAAACCTTCTCCGGGGATCGTTTCGCGGTCACCTCTAGGAGCCTGCGCACCTGCACCACCACGAACTTGACGCAGGCTCTCAGCGCCTCCGCGTCCATCTCCATGAGCGCGGATGTCAACACGCTGATCTCCGCGGCGACCTCCGCGGACGTCGCGCGCGACGCGCCGTCCACCGGCACCTCCGGCGGGCGAAGGGGCGCAGATCCCGTGCCTTCCGCGTGCGTCGCGACGTGCGACCGGCAGCTGTTGCGGAGCTGCCGGAGCGCCGCTCGGACGTGCGGGAGCGCGAGGCGAAGGTGGACCTCCGTCGTGGTCTCCAGCGCGTTCCCGACCCCGTGCTTCGCCTTCGCGGACGTCGCGGGGGGATCCACTCGGCGACCGTCATCGACCCCGTCCACCAGGCGAACCCGGGGCTCCGTCTCTGGAGCCGCTCGCGTATGCGACGGGGTTGCAACGACGGGCGTCGCGGGGCTGGTCTCCATCGCAGCCTTCCTCGCGGCCGCCGCGTAGGTCGGCGTCGGGGATTTCTCCGTCCTACCGACGTCGGCGAGGTCGTGGAAGGAGGCTGAGATCCTCGGAGGGCGCGGGCCCCCGGGAGGGGTCTGCTCCGCCATCGGAAGCTGCGAGGCCGACCGCCAACCCGAAAATATACCTTCCTACGTGACCCGGTCTAAGGAGTCATCTCGCCCTATCGGCTGCGACTCCCGGCGGCTATGTGCTACGTATCCGAACGCTCGTTGAGGTCCCGGGTCGGTCAGCTCCGGTGCCTCGCGCGCCTCTACGTGTGGCACCGCCTCGGCACTGATGAGGGCACCCGAGTGACAGACGACACATTGTCGGCAACTTGTAGATCAAACTGCCCGAGTCCCGAAAGGTCGCGAAGAAAAAAGTTGTCGTCAAAAACGCATGTTCAACAACCTCGCGGGTCGAAGGCCGCCGCTAGGTCACGCGTCTCGGGTCCATCGATCGCCCCGCTCGTCGTGCACATCGTCAACTCTCGTTACATTCGTCTCTCACCTCGCGCCACGTCGTCGTCCTCCCTCAAAGCTTCCTCTCCCACCAAGGCACCCCCGACGCATTTGCATTTGCATTTGCCGATACCTTTTTCCCAGACTGGAAACTGTCGTCGTCCCGCTTCACAAGTTGCGACTTTTTAGCCCCGACCCCGGCGCCGACGTCGCAACTTGGGGTGAACTGAACCTTCCGCGCCGACACCCCAAGGCCCTTACCACCCCGGCCCTTACCCCCGGCTCCACCGAGCCCTCGAGCGGCCGCCTCGAGCGGACCCATCCGCATCGACGGATCCACCTTGGCGCAGACCCGGGAGCGCCCCTTTTTCTTCGACGCGTCCTCGGCGTTGTCGGCCCTCCTTCGCTCGGCGGACACGTCGCGCAGGGGCTCGCGCGGGTGGAGACCAGCCGCCAGCGGAATCTTCGACTCGACGAACGGCTTCACGTTCTCGACGGAACCGAGAAGGGACTTCGGCTTCACCGCCAACCGAGGAGGGGGTTTCTCTGTCTCCTCCTCCTCCACCTCCTTGTCCAGCCGGTGCGCTTCAATCGCGCCCCACGCGTCGTCCCCTTTCCTCTTCTTCTGGACGTTTCTAGACGCGACGGCGATCACCGCACTCTTCATCGGCCTCTCCACACCGCCGCCGTTGCACTCACCGCCCCCGCGACGGCGCCTCAACGCCAAGCCATCGCGTGTGCGTTCCGTGAGGTACCGGACCAGCTCGGGGAATGAATCGCTGTACACAAAACACGATGTCATCACTCAAATTGCACATACGAGAATTAAAATAAACGTACCGGAACTTTGTCTTTGGTCCGGAGTCGCGGACGGCGCCGAAGAACGTGTGCACCGGTTGCGACGCCATGGCCCCTTTCACGATACCCCCGTTCCTCCCGGCGGCGCGCGCGAGGCACCGCGTCCAGCTCTCGTCCGGAGTTGAAGCGCCGCCGGAGAGTCGGCGCTCGATCGATCGGGCGCCCGTGGTGCCTTCATCGAACCCGGGGGAGTCGAACCCGGAGTCGTCCTCTGAGTCGTCGTCGTTGTCCTCTGAGCCGTCCAGTTCGCTTCCTTGGCCCCGCTCCGCGAGCTTCGTCTGCATCGCGACGTATACATCCGGGTCCAGCGATATACTCGGGTCCGTGCCGACGAGCTTATCGAGGGGCCACGCCAACGCCATGGCGCCGCCGTCGGGGCTGGAGACCATACGATCGAGGCAACCGCTCTCCCTCAAACACCCGCGGAGCTCCCGGCTCGGCCCGAACCCGCCGTCGCAGACGCACAGGAGCGCGTCCAGGGGCGTGGACGCTAACGCGCGGACGAGGTGAGCGCGCGAGTGGTGATTGGTCCACGTGGATTTGGTCAAAGGCGCGCCGGGGGCGTCGACGACGCAGACGTTGAAATCGCGTTCGTTTCCACTCATTTCGCCGCCTTCGTCGGTTCTCATTCGCAGCTCCACGAGGACGTCGCCCGCGATGCAACCCCACCTGGACCAATCGCCGTGCGCCACGCGGCATAGGTACGCACGAACCGCGTCGACGACCGCGCCGGTCAACGTCGGGGTTTTCGTGTGTTCTTTAGTCTTGGCGTCCTTGCGAGGCCGCCCCCTTTTCGCCTTGCCTTTTTTCAGCGACCTAAACTCGACCACTCGGGTTTTACCGAGGAGTTCCACGAAGCGGCTCGGGAGGTACGGCTTGGACCTGTCGCGTATCGCGGCCGGTACGTCGCGCGGGCGCACGCCGAGCACCGCGGCGACGCGCCCGAGGTCCCGCGCGGTGAGACCCGACGGGTTGCGGCGAACTTCGGCGTGGGAGGTGTGGGAGGAGGACTCCGCGGACGTGTCCGAGTGCGAGTCCGAGTCCGAGTCCGCGGCTTCTGAGTTGAAGCCCGCGGCGGCGCGTAGCGGGGGCCCGCGTGACTCGCCGTGCGCCAGCCGCGCGCGCTGGATGAGCGCGTGGATCTCCGCCTCGTTCGCGTACGTGACGGAGACGCGCGCGGCGAAGGACGCGTGTTGGGGCGCGGGAACGACGCGGGTCGTGACTCGCGTCGTGACCCCCGTCGGCAACACGCCGCCCCGCGTCGCGACCCGGTTCGCGGTGGCGATGCCGTCGGGGTGAGCGGCGAGGTCGGCGGACTCCTGCGCGGATATCCGCTCGGTGGACGGCATCGCGGCATCGGCACCGAGTGCGGCGCCCTCGAGGAGGTAAGTGACGTCCACGGTGTCTTTGCCGTCCGAGGCGGTCGACTCGGACGGGGTTCCTCGCGCGGTGTCGGGGAGAAAGGACGCGAGTATCGCGTTGGCCATCGTCGTCTTGCCGCATCCCTGCACGCTGGTGACGACGATACACGCGGGGGTGGGCGCGGCGTCGGTCGGGGGCATGGTCGGGGGCGGCGTTGGAGTGCGGTTTGAAACTCTTGCAAACTTTAGAAAGGTCCTGATGACGACACAGCTGTGAAAAAGAGTTGAAGCACTCGCCTCACTCTTCAGGACGGGCATCAGCGCACCCGCATTAGCATCCGAGACGAGACACCGACGCCTTCCTCGCCATGGCGTCGACGCGCACCGAGATCGAGGCCTACGCCTTCCGCCAACTCGTGGCGCATCTCCAGGCGCGGACGGACTCCCAGAACATCGACATGATGAATCTCGCGGGTTTTTGCCGCAACTGCCTCGGCAAGTGGTACCTCAAGGGCGCGCGGACGCAGGGCGACGCGTACATGACCTACGACGAGGCGCTGGAGGCTGTGTACGGCGAACCTTACGGCGATTGGAAGAAGAAACACCAGGCGAAAGCCACGGAGACGCAGATGGCGGCGTTCGAAGGGGACAAGCACCGGCACGCGAAGCACGACGAGGATCTCCTCGCACCACCCGCACCACGACCGGCGGGCGCCGCGCCTTTACCTAAACAATCGCCCACCGTCCTCTCCGACGTGTGCTGCACCCCGGCGGACGAGTGCGCCCCCCCGGGCACGGCGGCATCCGGGCAGCGAACGGGCCCCGTCGCATCACAGATCCGCGGGCCCGTCGCCATCCGACTCGGCATCCTCACCGTCAGCGATCGAGCATTCTCGGGCGAGTACGCCGACGAGAGCGGCCCATCCGTCTTACACGCCATCACCGCCATCGCGAACGATTCCGGGAATCCATCCGCCTTACACGTGGAGTCCACGCAGCGGCACATCGTCCCGGACGAACGGTCGCAGATCGCGTCCAAGATCAAGGAGATGACGGCGACGGGATGCAACCTGGTGTTGACCACCGGCGGCACGGGATGCGCGCCCAGGGACGTCACACCGGAGGCCACCGCGTCCGTGCTGCACAAGCTGGTGCCGGGTATCGCGCACGCGATGACGGCGTCGGCGTTGACGCACGAGCCGCACGCGATGCTGAGCCGGGGGGTCGCGGGGATCAGGGACAGGTGTCTGGTGGTCAACCTCCCGGGCCGGCCCAAAGCCGCGGCGGAGAACGCCGCCGCGCTCGCGCCGGTGCTCGTCCACGCCTTACGCCAGGTCAACGGCGATTGACGTAACAAGTGTTTAGCGGTCTATTTGGTATTTAGCATTTGATATTTAGCACCACTCACTCAGCGGGTGTAAGGCCTGTCGAGTGGCTCGCCCGTGTCGGGGTTCACCGGCTTGCTCCGACCGAAACTGCCGAGCTTTTGCAGCGTCGCCCACAGTTTCCAGCTCGTGTTGGGCGACAACGACGGCTTACCGGTCTGGTCATCGCCCGCCATGATCTCACCCAGCGTCTGGCCGGGGTTACCTTGATCTTTGATACCGAGGACGCGTCGTTCCATTCGCCTGGATTGTTCATCTGGATTGTTTTTATCAAAGCCGGCGTCATCCATGGACACGTCGGATTCATCCCCGTCGTCGTGCGCGTGTGAGCTCTCTTCCATGACGATGCCTTCCGCCGCGAGCTTGGCCCTCAGCACCGCGTCCGTCATCCCTTTCCTGTACTGCCCGCGCACCATCCAACGCACGCTGTTGGCCAGCGTCTTGAAATGAACCTGAGTTGAAAACAAACAAACACGTCAATCAAATTGCCCATACGAAAATAAAAATAAACTCTCTCACCTTTCGCCGGAGCCAAAAGTGGTCCACGATCCACGCCATCGTCGACGTCCTGTAAACAAAACATAACGTCATACTAATTGCCCATACACGCATTAAAATAAACTCACCTGTGCTGCTCCGCCGCTGTCGCGATGAGCACGTTGAGGTTGCGGCACTGCGCCTCCAGGTCGCCCTTCTCCCGCCTTAACTGCGTCACCTGCGACTTGAGCCTGTCCAGCTCCTGCTGCCGCTCCTTCGCCTTGGCCCTGAACCGCGCCGACGCCATCCGGTTCTGTATGCGACGTCGGTACTTTGGATCCTTCGGGTCCAAGTCGCTGGTGTCAATCTGCTCCATCCCGCCAATCTCGAAGCTCTCGCCGCTGTGCCGCCGGCCGTGTCCTTTCTTCCCTTTCTTGTTACCGCTTCCGTCGTTATGTTCGTGGTCGCTGCCGTAAAAGTCCAGGTCCTCGGATGACGTGTTGAGGCCACCCGCGTGGTCCATGTCCCCAGTCGTGTTGGCTCGGTCTACGTCCATTATGTACCCTTGGGGCATGCCAAAGTTGCCGGACTGCCCGAGGACTCCGGCGTCCATCTGGCCTCCGTTGTGTCCTCCGATGTTGTCAAAGTCGAGGACGCCGTCGAGGTTGGCGAGGTCGTTCTCGTCGAAGAAGGCGCCGGCGTCGGCTGGGATGGAGGGCATGCGGCCGAGTTGGCCGGGCGCGGGCGCGACGGAGTGCGAGATGAGGTTGTGGCCGCTTCCTCCTCGTGGGGCGCCGGTGCGGGGTGGGCCGACGCCGCCGCGCGGGGAGTTGAGGAGCGGGCCGAGGTGTTTGAGCACCGGGTCGATCTCCGCCGGGTCGATGACTGCGTGGGAAGGGAAATGGAGTGCGATGTCAGGTGCGCGCTCGCGGTAGAACACGGACGAAACGTTCGACGTGGGCGACGGTGTGGAAAGGGCGGGAATGTGGGGGGCGTCGGGCCCGGGGTTGGGGGGCGCCGACGCCGGGTTCCGTTCGCGTAGGCGATCGTGCGCGCCATCGTGGTACTTACACTCATCCTGGGAACGTCGGGGGGGATCGGGAAGGGCGAGGATGGTCAGCGGGATGGGCGCGGGTGGTGCTGGCGGACGCGTTGTTGGTCAAACCACGGGAGCCCGCGGCCTTCGGCATGCGCCAAGGGACGACGCGGCGGGACGCGCCTCGTTCATCACGGGCGGCGGATTCGCGCGTCGCACTCACCTCTACTCCCATGAAATTGCTATCCATGGGCTGGTCCTTAGCGTTCATTTCGCGTGTTACGGCCGCGTGCGCGCGGGCGCCGTCGGCGGTGCGCGGGAAGCTATGACCCGTGCCGAGTGGGATAAAGTTGCGCTGACTCCGAGAATCGATTTCGATTCCTGTCAGTGGGCGGGGCACCCGGGGTTGCGAGGGATGGCGGGACCGAGGCGTCGGATCAGCCGGCGCGTGCTCCCCCTGCTGCTCATCATCGGGGTCCTGGGGCTCGGCTCGCGAGTCCTGGGGCCGCACCCGGGGGGCGGTGTGGACGGCGACGGCGCGGCGACCACCGCAGATCCTGGGTCCCATCATCGTTCCTCGGCGTCGAACGATGAGAATCTGGGCGTCGCGGTCGTCGAGGAGAAGCGGTTGAAACCTGGTGTGAACGACGACACGGTCCACGTCGATGCCTTCGACTCGCCGCTACCGCCGCTACCCCGACGCGTTCGGTCAAAACCGCCACCCTCTCGGCCCCCCCAACCGGTGGGCGGGGCGGACCGCGGACGAGACACGAAGAAGGATGAGGGCACCACCGGAAGACAAGGCACGAAGAAGCTCGTGGCGGGGACCGCCGCGCTCACGGTCGACCAACGCACCCACGCCGCGGACACCGACGCCGCGAAGGCCATCGCCAACGCGGGGAAACAGACCAGCGGCTACGCGGACGCCCTATCCACCGATAAGATCGTCTTCGCAACCTTCGTGTCGAACGGGTTCCACGAATTCATGCTCAACTGGTAAGTTCATCTTAATTCTCGTATGGCGCGTACGGGCAATTAGTATGACGACGTCGTGTTTTTTACTCAGGTTTGCGCACACCAAGAGGCTCAACGTGGACAACGTCATCGTCGCCGCGCTGGACGCAGACACCGAAACACTGTGCAAACAACACAACATCCCGTACCACAGCGACAAGGACTTAAAGTACACCTTCGACGTCATGGCGACGGGCGGGCAGCCACTGCACGACCCGAACGCCAAGGTGACGATGGAGGGACGCGCGTTTCAACAAATCGGTGCCCTGAAAGCCGCGTTCTTACTCTTCCTCTTGAACCGAGGTCACCGCGTGTTGGTGTCCGACGTGGACACCGTGTGGCTCAACGACCCGCGGGAATGGTTCGAACGCGATGACTTACCGACACGTACCGACGTCGCGGTATCCACGGATTGCCTATCGCACGAGGAGGAAAAAAGGCACAGCGGGTGCTGGGGTCCGGTGAGTTCTTTTTCATTCACGTATGGGCAATTGGATTGACGTCGTGTTTTGTTCACAGGGTTTCAACACTGGGATACTGTGGCTACGGCCCACGGAACCGACGATTAAACTGATGGCCACGTGGAGGGACGCGCTGTTGACGACTACCGATAAGTTCGAGCACGACCAGGATATATTCAACAAACTGCTGAGAAACGAGGACGACGGGTCCCCGGCGCGTTTCACCTCCGTTGAGGGTTCAGACGGGGTTCGGATGACGAAATCGACGTTCGCCGAGGCGGATGGCGACGGCGCCGTGGGCGAGAGGCTCCACATGACACGAGCCGCGCGCGGTATAACCCTGGGCGCGCTGCCCCTCTCGCGGTTCTGTAGCGGGCAGGTGTACTTCGTCCAGCGTCTGCCCGAGCGACTCGGCGTCAAGCCCTTGGTGGTGCACACCACCTACCAGTTCTCGCAGGCGCGGGGGAAACGGCAGCGGCTGAGGGAAGCCGGGTTGTGGCTCCTCGACGACGATTCGTATCGCGGCGTCGGACCGCAGTTTAAGAAGAAAGGGTTCATCGCGATGTTACCCACCGATCAGCCGCCGCTCTCGGTGATTGAAGGCGCTGGGGTGGAGAATCACCTCGCGGCGGCTGCTTGGTACCGGCTCGTCATTCGCAACTTGATTGCAATCGGCGAAGCCACGGATCGCGTGCCGATCATCCCTCGGATCGTGTGTACGTGCGACCGGTGGTGGGGGAACGTGCTGCCTTCTTGTAAGATCCCGGGTTCGGACGTGCCCCCGCCGTTCACGACATGCCCGCAGGATCACATCATGAACCTTCCGAACATGGAACGCGCCGGGGTGGATTGGCGCGAGTGGAGCTTCCCGGACCGGCTACCCGAGGGGGAGAATAACACAGCCGTGTTGGTCAAGCTGGCGCCGGGTGGTGAGTCACCGGGTGCCGAGGGGGGTGCCGACACAGACACAGCTGTGCGGGTCACACGGACGATCGAGTTACCCGCGTATCCCACGGACCGCGAGTGGGTGACCGCGATCGGTGACGCGACGGAGAAGGTTGCGTACGTATCATCCGCCGTCGATTCTTTTTGCACGTTTTCCGATGCAGCCGCGTCCGCCGCGTTCGACGCGAAGATGTCCGTGGCGCTGCAGGCCGAGTCGCACTTCTGCGAGCTCATCGAGGGCACACGGGACGGGCCGAAACGCGCGTGCCACGTCGGGTTCGACATCCCGCGCGGTGTGTCCAAAGATAACGATTGCGCGGCGCTGCGAAAGAAAGCCGGAACTGAGGACGCCTTCCAATTGCGATTCGATCGGCGGCACCCGGTGCTCGGGGGCGAGAAGCGCGCGCCGGCTTAACGGTGACTTAGCGGTTTCACGAGGTGGCGATGTAATACTTCAACTAGGCATTCATAAAGCGTCGACTAATGGTGTTTCACGCGATGTCGGGGAGGCGACGGGGTTGTCGTCAAGCCCCGGGCTTGACGGACGATCCAGGTTCTCCTGACTCGGCTTCGGAAAACAGTTGGGCACGATCGTGGCCATCTGTTGGACTCTATCACGGCCCGATGATGACTGGGTGACCGTGTGCCCGATCAGTCGTACAGGCCGTCTTCGTCCCAGACCTCCACCAGGAAGTCCACCATCTCCACCAAGGGCACCGGCTGCGGGAACGCGCGTGACGACGTGAGTAGATCGTCGTACGTCGCGTCCGCGCTCAGCACCGGCCGTCTCGGTGCGCTCCGCCCGCCCCCCTTCGCCGCCTTGCCCGCGCGGCCCGCGGCGACCCAGTCCGCGCGCTGCCTCTCCCATGCCGCCCGACGGTGGTTGACGAACGGCTCGCCGGGCTTCTGCTCGGGAATCCCGCTCGCCCCGGCGTCGCCGGCGCTCCGTCGCTCCCCGCCGATCGTCCCCTCCATCTTGTTATTCGTGTCAGTCCCCGTTAGGTCTTGGTTTCCTTTCTCCTTCTTCGACTTGCCGAGAATCTTGCCAAAGAACATGTGGTGCAACACGCGCCGGGAGTGTGCCGCCGATCGCCACGGCCGCGATGACCTCTATCGGGCTCGGGTGGTCGAGATACCGCGCCAGTTCCTGGGCGGCTCAAAGTGAATAATCGCACGGGCCGAACTTTCAGATTTCCTTGGTCGAATCTGGGAGACGGTTATTTTACAGGCTGGCGACGACGAGGCTACTTGTATGATGACACTCACGCGTGGACATTCATTCCCTCGAGCCGCCCTACACGAATGCGGCACAAAACACTCACGGATCACACACACTCACGCCTCAATCATCCTCGGCATCCAGCGTGACCACCACCTTGCCCGAGGTTCCCCCAGACTGAAACACCCGGATGGCGCTCGGCAGTTTGTCAAACGTAAACACCTCGCCAACCTTCGGCGCGGGCAGCCCGAGCGACGTCAGCCCTCCCAGCAACTCCCCGAGCTCCACGATCTTATCGAACATCCAGATCAAGTTAAAACCCATGACGGACTTGTTATCGCCCGGTAAGTTCGTCGGGTCCACCATCGGCCGATTGACGTACTTCCACCCAAGCTTGAGCCACCCGAATACGTTCCAGCCGAGGTCGCCGGCGGGGGTCAAATCCGCGGCGCCGTACACGACGTACCTCCCACCGCGCGCCAGGCGTGACCACCCGCCCTTGAAGAAGTCGCCCATCACCGCGTCCATGACCACGTCGCACGTGCCGTCGGTAGATCCCGCCGCGGTCGCCGCCGCCTCGACCTGATCTCCGAATCGCTTTCGCTCGCGAACGATGATCGTCTCCGGGTCCATGTCCGGAAACCTTTCCAGAATGGCTGACACCTTCGTCGGCGATCCCACCGTCGCGATCGGGACGGCGCCCAGCGCGTTGCATATGCCGAGGCCGAATAAGCCGCACCCGCCCGCGGCGGAGTGCACCAACACCGTGTGTCCTCTCCGCACGTCTCCGAGCTTTTTCAACGCGTAAAACGCGGTGAGTCCTTGGACTAAGAACGCCGCTCCTTGCTCGTGGGTCCACCCGGTGGGGAGGGGCCGACACTGGTGTAAAGGCGCGTTGACCGCGCTGGCGTACGCTCCGAAGCGCGTGACCACCATGACGCTGTCGCCGACGGCGACGGGTGGAACGACGGTTCCCTCTGGTAAGTTTTCATCGGGCGGGCCGATCGCCTCGACGACGCCGCAGCACTCCAGGCCCGGGACGAAGGGGCAATCGGGGGTGGCGCCGTAGAGACCGAGGACGCTGAAGACATCGGCGAAGTTCAGGCCGATCGCGCGGACCTTCACGCGGACCTCGCCGGGTCCCGGGGGATCGATCCGGGCGTCGTCCACGCGCACCAAGCCGCTCAACGAGCCGGTCTTCTTGACCTCCCAGACGGACCGGGTGGTGCTTCCCATGTCTGCCGACGCGGCGCGGGTGGGGCGGACGTTGGTTTTGCGTCCGGGGGGTGAGACGCGGCGCGATGCGGGACGTGCGGGCGGAGCGGTGGG
>Ga0209631_10006988_pt1 | contig 11464 bp, 11 predicted proteins | sample COG_08_FD_184752 | JGI IMG/M metagenome (GOLD analysis project Ga0209631, IMG submission 184752) | Pelagic Microbial community sample from North Sea - COGITO 998_met_08 (SPAdes) (version 2) | ecosystem: Environmental > Aquatic > Marine > Neritic zone/Coastal water | place: Helgoland, sampling... | reverse complement strand
GCGGCAAGGATTTTAAGTCCTTTGTGTCTACCAATTTCACCACGAGGGCATTAATGAATTTCATGAGTATTTATGCTAATATTTATAATTGAACAAGACCTATAAGTAAATTTTTTTTATTTTATCTCTCTATGCTCCAGTCCTGTTCCAGTTTGGAGAAAATTATAAACCATATTTTTCAATACTAATTGTAAGCTAAGATAAAATATTATTTACTTTTGAGCAGATAAAATCAATTTCATGATTTTTTAAAGATAAGCTAGAAGGTAGATAAAATCCATACCTAGATATGTATTCTGAATTAGGAAACTTTTTAGATTTATAAATATTTAAATTTTTAAATATTTTTTGCTTATGCATTGGCCAAAAAAAAGGTCTAGTACCTATTCCATAATTTTTAAGTTTTTTCATAACTTTCTCTGCATCTATATTTAAATTTTTATTTATAATTAAAACTCCAATTACCCAATAAATATTTTTAGAAAAAATTTTTTTAGGCTCAGGCATATATATATTTTTATTCTTTGAAAGATGTTGGTAATATCTTTTTCCAACTTTATGTCTAATTTTAACTATATTTTTAATTCTACTTAGTTGACTAATTCCTAAAGTTGCTTGAATATTTGTCATTCTATAATTCCAGCCAATATCATCATGATTAAATCTATTTTTCTTTCCAAAAGCTAGATTTCGCAAAGCCGACATTTTATCATAAAAATTTTTATTATTTGTAGTTATCATTCCACCTTCACCAGTAGTAATTTGTTTATTTGCATAAAAGCTAAATGTGCTAATATCGCCAAAACTACCACATTTTTTTTTAAAAATTTCTTGCCCTAAGACCTCTGCAGCATCCTCAATTATAATAATTTTTTTTTTCTTACATATTTTCTTTAACCTATCTACTCTTAGAGGAAAATTATAAATATGAGTTGCTATAATTGCCTTTGTATTTTTAGTAATTGATTTTTCTATTTTTGAAATATTCATATTCCAATCATATAAATCACAATCAATAAATTTAATTTTTATCCCAAGTTTTATCACTGATAAAGCGTTTGAAATAATTGTAAAATTAGGAACGATTATCTCATCAGTTTTTTTTAAATTTAATGTTTTTACAGCAATGTCAAGAGCACCACTACCACTAGACACTGCTACTGCATATTTATGACCAATGTAACTACAAAATTTTTTTTCAAAATTTTTGACATTTGGACCTTCAGAAGAAATCCAACCTGCATCAATTGTTTTTTTAACAAAATAAGAATCTGATTTTGTTAACAATGGTTGATTAACTGGAATAAATCTTTTCAAAATTTTAACCTTATTTTATCTTTTTCTCCAACAAATGGGCCTTGTTTAATTTCAAGCATTTCTAATTTACTTAAAACTTTGAAACCGTGACCACCAGAAATCAAAAGTATCATATCTTTTTTATTTAAAGTAACAGATTTTGATTTAATGAATTTTTTATTATAAAAATAAACTTTAAGTTTGCCTGAAAAAATAATTAACAATTCTGACATATTTTTAATCATTCTTCGTCTATTGATATGATAATGGGGCATAATAATATGATTTTTACTGTGCCCCATTAGCCCAACTTGTAAGTTAAGATGATTTTCAGTAAAAAACTTAATACCTTTTATCTTTTGTTTTTTATACCTGAAAACTTTAGCAACTATCTTACCATCAATTATTATATTTTTTTGTTGGAAGTTCATTTAATTAAATAACCTTTTTATAAAACATTTAAGTATTGTTGCTAAGTAAAATAAACCATTTTTCATAAAGCTAATAATACTTGGTGCAGACTTACTATTATTTTCTGTATTTTTATTTTGAACATATCCTATTTCAATTACTTTTTTGTTTTTTAATATCAATGAATAAACAAATTCAATTATAAAATTTGCATAATAAGTATTATTTGGAAAACAATCTTGCAGTATATCTCTCTTAAAAAACATTACACAACTAGTATAATCCTTTATTTTTTCTGAAAGCATAAATTGAGATATTCTATTTAATATAAAACTTGGTACTCTTCGATATGCACTTCTTAGGTCTTTTCCATCATCTACATATCTAGAAAAAATCACACAATCATTTTCCATATTTTTTTCAAAGCTGTTTAAAAATAATTCAATTTCAGAATGCATATCAACATCAAATCTAAGTATATAATCACCTTTAGACATCATAATTCCATAGATAAACGAACTAGCGAATCCTTTTGTATTTTTTCTTACATGAAGAAATATTTTTTCATTTTTAATACTGTTAATAATACTAACTGTATCATCATTAGAATTGTCATCAATTATGATTATCTCTTTGACTAATTTCTTTAGTAAAAGTTTGTTTATCGTCTCCCTAATATTTGCAGCTTCATTGTAAGTACTTAAAACAACTGATAGATTGGTCATTAATTAACTTTATAAAAAATGTTAAAATATATTAAAGCTTTATACCATATAATTAAAAACTACAATTTCTATTCTATTCCAATTCTATTACGAGAAGCAGAATTTTATCTAAAATATAATAAAGATTTTAATAAATTTAAGTATCATAATAGTAACTTTTTATCTGACTCAATTCCGTGTCCTCATTTTTTTTTATTAAAAATAAAAAAATTTATGATAGAAAAAAAAATAAACTTTTTATGTGACTTAGGTTCTGGGTATGGAAAAATTCTTTATTTTTTTGGTGAAATTAATTACTTTAAAATTGATGGGGTGGAATTAGATAAAGAAATTTTTGCTTTTTCTGAGAAATTGAAAAATCAAAGAATAAATATTTTTAACCAAGACATACTTAATTTTGATTTGAATAATACAAATTATGAATTGTTAATTATCAATGATCCGCTGAAAAAAACTGAGGATTTATCACAATTAATTGAAAATATTAAAAATAATTATACTAACAAATATGTTGTGCTTATAAATATTGGTCAAGAAAAATTTAACAAAATAAAGAATGATCTTGTTATTATAGAGAGCTATAAAATTTCAAAAAATAAAAATCTAATGTTTTGTGAAATAAAAAAATCAAAGGTCACATGATAAATTTATATTTTCTCTAATATAAATTTTATAGGATTTGTTAATTATTTTTGAACAATAATTATTATTTTCAATAATAATTTTTTTGGAAATTTCATCATTTAAATTTACTATAATTAAATCAGGTTGAAATTCTTTGGAAGTATTTGAACTGTTAAATTTATTAATCATTCTTTCTATTTCAAAATAAGGAATTATTAACTGCTGTGAATGTAGTGGTGATGATTTACTGATTGCTTCTAGTTCATCTTTTGAAAAATCTAAACTATTATTAAAGGTTACCAATTTATTTGCTTGATACTTCATATAAAAAGTTTTTCCAACATTGGTATTAAGAAATCTCCAACCATTTTTTTTATTTTCAAAAAATTCTAAAAAATCGTTCTGATTTAAGTTAAAAAATTTAAATATATTAATTAATTGATTTTCAATGTGTTCGTCTTTTAAAGATGTATTAATTCCAATTATAAATTTTAAATTGTTATAACCATTAAAAATTAAATTTGTTTGCACATCACCATCAAGCGTCAATATTGTATTGTTTTCATTTAAATTTATCTTTTTAATAACATTTATTAATTCGTTGTTATTTTTTAAATGAGGATCTGAAGCTTTATCTTCGTATAACGATTTATTGTGTGCAAAAAATATTACTATTAAAATAAAAGTAAGAACTTTTATCAATGAATTAAATAATTTAAAATTTTTTTTTAAATAAATTGAAAAAATTAAATATAAAAAAATAGTGAATACAAAAAAACTTAATGCACCAAGCATATTTGAAAAATGATAAATTTCACTAATTGTAGGAGATATAATTATAAAAATTATTGGCCCTATGAAAGAACCAAAAAAAATAAATAATAAAAGATTTATAGTTTCAATCGACTTTAAACTTTTTATCCTTAAAAAAAAGTAAAATAATAAAATAGAAAAAAAAATAACTAAAAATTTAAATGAAAAAATTTGATTTAAAAAATGAACTAATAATATCTTTTTTTTTTCAAATCCAAGATCAATCAACCCTACTCTTGTTAAATAATCAGGCTCAGCATTTAATATTATATAAATAATTGGAACTGAAAAAATAACAAAAAAAAATAAAACTATCGATGCATCTTTTAAGTATCGGGTAATATTAAATCCATTACCTCTTAAAAAATAATAAAACAAAAAAGTAATTCCTGTTGTTACTAAGTTATAATAGTAGCTACCCCACATTAATGCGAAAATAATTCCGATAAATGCAAGTTCTTTTGCTTTAAATAATTCATTTTTATTTTTATTGATCAATAAATAAAAGAATAAAAATAAATATAAGTGAGTAACAACAGGACGAGGAACTCTCATATTGTACAGCTCTTTTAAAGAGGCGGCATAAGGAAAATTAAATAAATGAAAAAAATCTATTAAACTTGGTAAACAAAAGAAAAATAAAGTTAATAATAAAGACTCATTTAAACTTAAGTCCATTTTTTTAAAAAAATTAATTAAAATATAAAAAAATGTTAAAATTAAAAAAAATTCAATAATTATAAATCCATAAATATTGAAAATTTTATAAAATATCGAATGAAAAATAATTGAATAAATTGGAAACGGTAATAACTTAACATTCTGAAAATCTGTATTGAATGTTGGGTTAAAGTAAAAATTTGAAAAATTATGAATTAAAGTGAAATACTGTCTATCATCTAAATTAAAAATAATTTTTGTTATAAATTCATATTCAAAATTATAAAATAAAATTATTAGCCATTTAAATATAAAAATTAAACTTGATATACTAAGAATTAATTTGTTGTCAGTTGATATATTTTTCATTTATTGTCCTAAAGCTTCCTTGGCACTATTTTCTACCTGACTTAAAACTTATTTTAAATAATTAAATTCTAGTTTTTGATTAACTTCATAGTTTTTTCTGGATACATCCAAATTTTTAATTCGTAGTTATTATCAAGTTTCCATTTTTCAAGTTCATTTTTCCAATTTGGACAGTCTATGCAAACTAAGAAATGAGGGTATTTGTTATTCAATTTAAATTCATAGAACCCAGTCATTAAAGTAAATAAAATTAAAATTAAATAAAAATTTTTAAAGTAATTAGAAGAAAGTTGAAAAAATCTATATACAATAAAAATTAGTAACACTCCTGGCGTTGCAGCAAACCTTCCTTGAACCTGCTCCATTTTGGAGCCAAAAAATGTAAAGACACTAATTGTTATAAAAATTAATATCAAAGAGATTAATACTCTATCATTTTTAAAGTGATGAAAGGAATTTTTTAATAAAATTATAAAGATTAACATTATGAAACCAATTAACAAATATATGTTAAATAATATAAAAAAATCATAATAGAGTAATTGGGTTAAGTCTCTTCCTAAAATACTTTTTATTAAAACATTGTAAGTATAATTTACAAATTTATCTAAAGATAAAATAAATCTAGTTTGAGAACCTTCAAGATCTAGATTTTGAATTTTTGAGTAGATAAAAATTACACTTTGACAGCAAGATACAAAAAGTAATGAAATAAAGTTTGATAAATTTATTTTATTTTTATTTCTAATATATTTATAAAAAAAAAATGGCAGTAATGTGCAAGGCAACAAAGATGATAAGCCTGAAAAAAATAAAACAAATGGTGATGATTTATTAAAAAAATTTTTTTTTGTATCTTGTAGAAATAAAATTAAAATAGAAAAAATTGTAAAATAGACCTGTGAAGTTAATGTGTTAACCCAAATTTCTGGTACCATTGGCGGTGCTGCTAATATGACAAGTGAAATAATCGTTTTATCAAAATTAGTGATTAAAAAATTTGATTGAGAGTAAATTACAAATACAAATAAAAATATTTTAAGAGATAAAGCAAAATATACTGTGACTAAGGGTGCATATTCAATGGGAACCAATAAAGCAAATGTTGTTGCTAAGTTTGGCCAGATATTAAAATAACCACTTCCCCAAAAAATTTGTGTTAAACCTTTAATAGGGCCGTAAAGATATGAATTGTGAAACCAAAAAGAGCCTTCTTCAGCAACAAATCTACCATTAAGAAATATATAGGGACTTCTATAAAAAATTAAAAATATAATAAGAGTTAATAAAATAATCTTATAATTTTTTGATAAAGAAAATTTATTTAAAAATGATATTTGCACTATTTTGATTAGTGTGGTTTTTTAATTTATTATTTACAACATAATGTTTTTGATATCCTAATTTTTTTAAACTTTTATAAATTTTACTGATATTATTATTTTCAATGATCAATACTGGCATATCTCTTTTAATCTGTTTAAACAAAGTATCAACTATTTCATACTCACTACCATTAGTATCAATTTTAATTAAGTCCACTCTGTCTTTTAAGATTTTAAACTTTTTAACCAATATTTTACTTTTTTTAATTTTAGGTTTAATAAAAAAATCTAAATTTATTTGATCCTCTAAATCTTTTTTAATTGGAAAAGAGTAAGTTAGTAAAAAAACTTTTAATCCAAAGAAATTTACAAATGGATAAAAAATTTCCATTCTGAAATTTTTCTTGGCTAAGCCATAATTAAAAGGGATTATATTTTTAAATTTTTTTTTTAGGTTGAGTAGTTTTAGAAAAAAAACTTTTTGTGGTTCATAACAATAAATTTTATTACAATTTAAATTTCTGAGAAAAAATTGAGCAGAAATTCCGTCGGAGGCACCCACATCAAGAATATTAATCTTTCTATTTTTAAAAATTTTTTTTAAATAAAAAAAATCTTCTTCAAAATAACTTGTAAAACGAACAAGCATTCTAAAAATAATATATATGTGCGGTATTGTTCTTATAATTTTTTCAATTTTACCATAAAAGCCAGAATTTGTTGTATTTTGCTTAATCATAATTATTTTTTAGAAATAAAAATTTTGAATAAATAAAATAATGAATAAAAAATATGACTTAGTTTCATTTTAGATTTGCCAAGCTTTCTATATATTAATTTTACTGGTATTTCATTAATACTATACCCTCTTTTTTTAATTATATAAGTTACTTCCCAAAAAAAAGCATAATCATTATTTTTTGCCTCCAATATATCCTTCAGGGAAATCTTTTTTAAATAAAAACATCGGTAAGCTCCAGAGGCATCAAGACTCATACCTAAAAAAAATTTTACCAACATATGTCTTATATAAGTAATTAATTTACGAGATAGCGGCCAATCTTCAATTAATCCTGATTGTACAAACCTGCTAGTAATCACATAGTCATATTTTTTTGCATTGGCTATCATTTTTTTAAAATATTTAGGATCATGTGTGCCATCTGCATCCATTGTTATTAATAAATCATATCTATTTTTATATATATATTTTATTGCTTCTTTATGAGCCGAACCAATTCCAACTTTTTTTTTTCTAAAAATGTAATTAACATTTTTAAATTTTTTACTTAATTCTTTAATTAATTCTTGAGATTTATCTTTTGAGTTATCATCTATAAATAAAATATCTAATTTAATTTTATTTTTTTTTATTTTAGAAAAGATATTAGTAATATTTTTTTCTTCATTAAGTGTTGGAATTGCCACGCAAATTTTCATCTAAATTAAATAATTTCTATGTCCGGAAGTGGAAAAATCAGCTTACCACCATTTTTTAAAAACTTATGTTCTCTTTTAATTATATGATCTTTAAAATGCCATGGTAATACTAACATATAATCTGGATTTTTTAATTTTGCTTGTTTTTCTGAAATAATTTTAATGTTTGATCCTGGTGTATATTTGTTAAATTTAAATTTATTCACTTCAGCGATAAAATTTATTAATTTAGAATTTATATTGCAGTATTGAAGTAAAACATTTCCTTTAGTTGAGGCTCCATAGCCTATAATTTTTTTATTTTGTTTTTTTATAGTCAGAAGTAATTTTTTTAATAATATTTTATGGTTTTGACATTCTTTAAAAAATTCTTTCTGTCTTACTATTTCATTGTATTTATTCAGTCGTTCACTCTCTAAAACCCAATCAATTAAATGTTTGCATTCTTTTATGTGTGATTTATTTTTTACAGCATCAATTTCTATGCTGCCACCATTAACCTGATTAAAAGAAAGGTTTGCAATTTTAAAGCCTGCTTTATCTAATAAATACTTTAACGATTTTAAAGAGTAATACTCAAGATGCTCATGACAAATTGTGTCATAAGATCTGTTTTTTATCATCATTGGCATATAGCTTAGTTCTATGTGCCAAACACCTCTTTCATCAAGTATAGAGTTAATCTCTTTTGCAAATTTTAAAGGATCTGGTAAATCATAAAACATAGAAATAGAGGTAACTAAATCAAATTTCTCATCTTTAAAAAGCTCTGAAGAAAAAAAGAAAGGAAGCTTATTAATATCTTTTCTATAATATTTACTGAATTTTTTTATAGTAGGGTCACATCCGAATAATTTAAATTTATTATTAAAAAAAGAGAGAAATGTTCCGTCGTTACTGCCTATATCTAAAATATTATTACTTGCTTGTAAATTATACCTTTTTTTTAAATTAAGAGCTTTTAATTTAAGGTGAGATATCATCGATTTGTTTAAAGATGACATATATCCATAATTATCACCATACATTTCATCTGCATCAAAATTATGCTCGAGTTGCATCAATTTACATTTGTTGCAGATAACCATACTCAAATCTCCTTTAGTAATTTTCTTATTTTTATTAGGTGGAAATATTCCAGTAAGTGTTTGTTTTCCTAATGAATAGAGGAAAGTCAAATTTTTACTTTTACAAGATCTACAATTTTTAATTTTCAAAGTACTTAAGTTAAATTATACAGGTATATCTAACATAAAATATATAAAAAAAAACATATAACAATAAAAAATTGAAAAAATTAACTAGAAATGTGTTTATAAGTGGTGGGCTAGGTCAAGATGGTCAAATACTAACAGTTTTATTTAAAAAGAAAAAAAACAATTTAAATATTTTTTACAAGGGTAAAAAACCCAAAACTACAAAGGGTGTTAATTTTATAAGAGAAAATTTATTAAATAAAAAAAAATTAGATTTATTTTTTAAAAAAAAAAAACCAGATATAGTATTACATTTAGCAGCTAACAATCCTTCTTATCATGAAAAAAATTATAAAGTTTTTTTTAAGGATAATTTTTTAGCTACAAAAAATATTTTTTATTCAACTTTTGAAGCTAACAAAAAAGCTAAATTTATATTTTGTAGTTCGTCACAAATTTTTAAAAAAAAAATTGGTTTTGTAAGTGAAAAATCAAAAATTTATTCAACGACAGATTACACAAAATTTAGAATTAAAAGCGATTTAATGATGCTTAAATATAAAAAAAAAGAAAAAATTAGTTATACAAATGCAATACTTTTTAATCATGATTCAATGTTTAGAAATAAGAAATTTCTTCTTCCCAGGATAGTTAATGCTATAATTAAAAAAGATTACACCTTCTTAAATAGCATTATCAAAGCTAATATTTTTGCAGATTTTTCTCATGCGGAAGATATTTGTCATGGGCTATATAAGATTGCATTTAGTAAAGTAAATTTTGACAAAATTATTTTAAGTTCTGGAAAAAGTACATCAGTAAATAATGCTATAAGATATATAATTAAAAAGAATAAATTAAAATTAGACATCAAATTGAATAAACCTAAAATAAAAAAAACTTTAATTGGTAATAATAAGCTTGCGATTCAAAAACTAAATTGGGCACCAAAAAAAAATATGAATATTGCTGCAAATGAGATTTATAGAGATATGAATAAATAATGACTAATAAATACAAAAATATTTTTCATACATTAGTACTTTTTGCTTTAATCTTTTTTTTACTTCACTCAAAAATTTTATCTAACTTTGTATGGACTTTTCCTGAGCTATTTATGGACTTTAAGGGACCTATTAATTGGTTAGAATGTCATAGCCTAGGGTTTAACCTAATTACACTTGAAAGTGTTGATTGTGGTTTAGGTGAAAGAATTGGACAGTTTAATTATGGATATGCTTTTTTAAATATTCCTTACAATGAATTTTTAGGTATTCTTTATCGAACGTATTTACCTTGGATATTTATATTTCTGTTCATTTTTTTCTCTGTAGCAATTTTTAGTCCTAAAAATAAGTCAGAAACTTTTTTATTATACTTGGCCTTATTAAACCCATCAACCATGCTACTTATTGAGAGAATGCAGCTAGATTGTCTTTTCTATCTAGCTATTATTTTCGCTGTTTATAATAGATACTATTTTATACATTGGTTTTTGGGAATCTATTTTGCACTTATAAAGTTTTATCCAATTGCCATATTAATTTCTATTTTTGTAGAAAAAAAAGATAGAAGCTTAAAATTTATTTTCTTTATAATCTTTTTTCTGTCTTGTTTGTTTTTTTCCTATCTATTTCTTAATAAGGAATATTACTTATTTATGGCAAATAATATGTTGCCGGGAAAAGCTGGTTATCACTTTCTTTATTCATTAAACTCACTACCTAAAATTTTAACCTATAGTTTCGCCATAAAATATCAAATTTTGTTAATTCTTTTTTATTCATTATTCATTTTTATCACCATAAAAAATTATAAAAAATTAAGTATTGATCAAAATTTTATATTAAATGAACTGTACACTGACAAATCTAAATTATATCTAATTGCAGGTTATTTTAACTTATTTCTTTTTACTCTTGTTTCTAGTTATGCTTATAAAGAAATTTACCTGATACTTTTCATACCCTATATTTTACATATTAAAGAAAAATATAATAATAAAATATTCAATATTTTGATTTATATTTTAATTGTGAGATATATTTATTTATTTTTATATGCTTATATCAATGTACACGATGAAATTACATTTATTGATGGTCAAAGAGTATTTTCATATAAATTTTTAATAACAATTTTTTTTAAAGCTATATTAGATTTTATTCTCGTCAGTTTTACAACTGCGATTCTTTTTTTAAAAACTAAGTTATATATTATTGATAAAATTAATAATAAGTAACTACTTTTTTAATGGTTTTTTTAGATATTTTTCATCAAGATTGCAATCTTCATATCCACGCTTAACAATTTTTAAGTATCGTTCTGTTGGAAACATAAAAGGAGTTTTTTTTACCATCGTATAAGTCATCACTTTTTTTTTATAATAGTAAAAATAATGCTTCTTATATAAAATTGGAAAATCCTCATAAACATCTAATTTTTTTTCATCACTTTTAGATATTTCAAATAATGCCCCTGGAACTATTGAATTTTTTTTAGGCTCAATATCAGCCGCTCTATATTTACTTCTAAAAGTTAATTTAAAATCTTTAAGATTAATCTTTTTTAAAAAAACACTATCTTTGCATCTTCTTTTCATTTG
>Ga0209631_10006984_pt1 | contig 11465 bp, 17 predicted proteins | sample COG_08_FD_184752 | JGI IMG/M metagenome (GOLD analysis project Ga0209631, IMG submission 184752) | Pelagic Microbial community sample from North Sea - COGITO 998_met_08 (SPAdes) (version 2) | ecosystem: Environmental > Aquatic > Marine > Neritic zone/Coastal water | place: Helgoland, sampling... | reverse complement strand
AATTCCATTAATGCGTCCCTTAATGCTGTGTGCTGTTCTGTGTAATATAAATCTTTTGATAAATATCTCAACATACATTCAGCAGAATAAGAGAGATTCCCTTTTTCAGTAGTCATCTGATTTAGTTCATTTTCATTTAGAGTTTTAATCCAATTTGAAAAATCCCTATTCGCCATTTTATTAGCAACAATATCCATTAAACAAAAATGCTCAACACCTCTTGGCAAATAAAAAGTTTTATCTGTTAGTTGTTGGTGTGTTCGTCTAATAGTTCCTACCTTATCGCCCACCCCAATATCAAAATTGAAGTTATAAGATGTGATGTAATCACAACCCATAGCTTTTAATTTATCGTTAAATTCTGAAATGATATCTTTCCAGCGTTTAACCTTGTGGGGATTATTAATAGCGTCCTTCCATGCTCTAGCCATTGATTGATTCGTGGCGTATGCAGTACCCTCTTTATTTTTAAATAAAAAGTTTTGCATATCTTCCATAACCTCTAAAACATAATAATCCATGTTTACAGTATGAAATGAGTAGTCTTGATTCAAGTCTCCAAATACAGCACCAAAATGATAAACCATTCCATGAGCAGTTGGATTCTTATATGCACATTCAGTATCTACAACACAAGCAATTATGCGCTTGTGTTGTATGTTTGCTAAAGCGTTCATGATTGAGCCTTTAACATTTTAACAATGACAATCAGATTATCAATGTTAGTTCTCTCTAAAGAGCCAACATTAAATAAATCAGTCATGCTAGATATTTCCTGCATGAGTGCTTTCTTTGTTGGTTTCTTTTCTTTTTTGGCGTTAATTAAATTAACCATAATATATTCCTATATTGTTGGGTGCTTTAAGAGGGTAGCACCCTTTAACCCTATAAAAATTTTAATGTACAGGGAATCCAAATTTTGGATTCCCTGACCTTTTTTTTCAAGAAATTTTTACATTTCTAATTGCTTGGCTAAGTTGATTGATTGCATTTTCATAAGCCTTAAACACCCTTGCTAGATCAGAATCTAGCGTTGAGTGTTTGTGTTTTTCAATCCACACCTTGCGATTATCTCTAATCGCTTGGCGTTCTTTTCTTAGTTGTCTCAATTTAATCTCTTTGATTATATCCATGTTTAACCCCCTATGAGTTTTAATATTTTATCAGCGTTGAACAATGCTAATAAAATGGTTATTAATAAAATAGAATCTAAAATGATTGAGTAAGTAAAATATAGTTTCTTAGCATAATCAGTAATGATTCTTTTTTCTATGATAACAAAAGGGATATTTTCTTTTCTTAATTCTTCAATAGCTTTATTAAAGTTTCTTGTAGATTGAATCGAATTATCCCATTCTGTTAATATGAGTTTTTTCTTTTGAAATATTTTCATTTGTTTTTCTCCTTGTTGTTGTTGAGCCTTTTGCCTTCTTGCTCATGAAGTCGAATTAACGAAACCTTTTGCTGTTGCCTTACCTCTTGGGTGGTTAGGATTTCTGATTTTCCGATATTGTTATCAACCTAACAATATAAGTATATCAAATAGAGCCAAACATTCAAGCAATGTTTGGGTTAAATATTAATTAATTTACCTGTACAATTTTTATACAGCTGTACAATTTTTATACAGGGGGTTAGTCGACCAGATATTTGACCAGACAACAGCACACCCCTTTACGTACGCATTTAAAAATTTTCAAAAAAAGTAATTAACGCAGTAAACAGTATCATAATGATACTACTCTAAAATAAATCTTGACAACCAACTTACTTTTTGCTATAATAATCACATGAGATGTGAAAAATTTAAAGATAGTAATGGAGACTGGTGTTATACAAATAAACAAGGCGTAACTAAAAAATTATTAGTTAATCTAGAAACAAACCAACCCTATAAAAGAGATGAAATCATACAAAATGAATGTAAATTCAAAGGAAAAGTATTTACACAATATAGGTATGATAGACCTTTTAGTATGTATGAAAAAGATTCATGGGGAATTATGTGCAAGGTTGTAGCAAAAACTTTGTCTAAAGAAGTAGCGGGGTACAAAATTCCTACTCCAGCTGTAATATCTTTTTCTGGCGGACGAACCTCAGCATTTATGTTAAAGCAAATACTTAATGCATACGGAGGAAAGTTACCTAAAGATATAAAAGTTTGTTTTGCCAATACAGGAAAAGAGTTACCAGAAACCTTAGACTTTGTAAGAGACGTTCAAGAAATGTGGGACATCGATATACACTGGCTAGAACTTCAAATAAATGATGAAAGCCCTATATGGTCGCAAAAAGAAGTTACATATGAAACAGCTTCTCGCGCAGGCGAGCCGTTTGATGAGTTAATTATAAAAAATCAAATGTTACCAAATTTACATAGAAGACTATGTACTATTGAGATGAAAATAAAACCTATTGAAAGATTTATGAAATCTTTTGGTTACGAAGAATGGTACTCTGTTTTAGGACTAAGATATGATGAGCCAAAAAGAGTATCAGATTCACGTAAACAACAACAAAGGTATATTAACTTATGCCCAATGTATGATGCAAAGCACACAAATGAAGATGTACTTGACTTTTGGGATAAAAATAATTTTGACTTGAGAATACCTGTAGTTGATGGCAGAGCTGCAGCAGGTAATTGTGATTTATGCTTTCTTAAAGGAACAAAAACAACTTTAAATTTATTACACGAAAAACCAGAGTTAGCAGATTGGTGGATTGAAAAAGAAGAAATTATGGGACGTAAGTTTAGACATAATAGACCTGATTACATTTCTTTACTAGACTTATCTAAAGAAACACCTAAAGACTATATAGAAGATGAAAGCTTCACTTGCTTTTGTCATGACTAGCAACCCAAAAATAATACTTGACACCAAACTTAATTTTTGATATAATATCAGCATGAGTAAAGAAATAGCAACCAAGATGAGTCCTGAAGGACTAGAGATCGCTAATAGTTATCTCGAACACGGAAACATACCCGCTGTTTGCAGGAAACTTGGCGTGAGTGAAAACGAGGTAAGTGATACCCTGAATAAACGGGAAATCAAACAGTATATAGACACGGTCTTTCTAGATACTGGTTATAGAAATAGATTTAAACTCTCAGAAACCTTAGACATGCTCATAGAAAAGAAACTAGAAGAAGCTGAGGAAACTCAGATTTATACTTCAAAAGATATGGCAGATTTAGTTCAGATGGCTCACAAAATGCGCATCGAAGAAATCAAGGCTCAAACTGAAATGGAGAAAGCAAAGGCACAGACAGTCAAAACGCAAGTAAACATTCAAGACAATAGTGGGCTGCCTTTTGGTCAGGGCAATTATGGAGAACTGATTAAAAAATTAATGAAAGACCAATAATGAAATATGATGGAAAAAATACACGACCTTATGAAGTCAGGCAGACTTACAAAGGTTACAAGAGAACTATTTCCAGATGACAGGACAGTGGCAAGGCGGAAAAGGAAGCAAAAGAAGACCAGAAAATAAAGCAGCAATAGATGCTAACTGGGATTTAATTTTTAGGAGCAAAATGAAAGTAACAATATATGGTAAAGATAACTGTCCTTATTGTGATATGGCAAAGAAGCTATCAGAACGAAAAGGATATGACACAACTTACAAAAAACTAGGACAAGACTTCGATGCTCTAGAAATGGCTAGACTATTTCCAAATGCCCGCACCTTTCCTCAAATTATAGCAGACGGTAAAGCTATTGGTGGTTACACAGAATTTGAGAAAGACTATGGAAATATTTAATTTAATTAAAGACGTAGGGGCCCCGATTGCAGGGGCACTCGTTATGGGTGTATTTATATTTATAATCATACGCCAAATCATGGACAATCTCGTACAAGAGATTAACACAGTTAAAGGAATGTCAGCAATGTTAATTACTCGTGGAAAAGTAATGAACAATGACATAATAAGAATCGATACTAGCGTATCAGCAGCACTCGGACTTGCACCAGACTTGCAAAGGATAGCTCGTGCTGAGAATTTTGTCGAAGATGGAAAAATAGACGCAAGAAGGGATTAATGGACGTAACAATCTTAATAAAAGATTTTGGCTTTCCAATAGTGATGGCTGTAGGCATGGGATATTTTGTCTACTTTGTTTATCAAACAATATTGACTAAGGTAGACCCTGCAGTTAATGATATGAAAATTACAATCATAAGACTAATAGACCAACTACGATTATTAGACCAAGATATGATTCGTTTACAAGAAAAAGTAAACACGGCTCTTGCAATGCAGGAGAATGAGAAAAAGAATGCGAATATTAGCAATAATAGGACTAAGTTATCTACTGATAGCATCAACAGCAAACGCGACGGAACTAGTACATAAATTCGGCTCACCTAGTTTTAGTGGGATTAATCAATCTGCACACTATTTAACTATTGACGAGCAAGAAAGAACAAGAAAAGATGCACTTGCACAAAAAGCACAAGATGCATTAGACGAAGCAAATAGAGAAGCAGAGAATACAACACTTGCAAAATTTCTTCGTAACTTAGAATCAAGAATATACTCAACACTTGCAAAAGATATATCAGAGTCTCTTTTCGACTACAACAACCCTGGAACTTTAGAAAACCCTGTGAGCGGAGAAATTTGGCTTGAAGGAAATAGATTAATATGGATTAATAATGGAGTAACTATAACACTTATAGTAGAAGAATGGTTTGATGGAGTTTTAATATCTACAACTGAAATCACTATACCAATTGCAGGCTTTGGAGGCTGTTGGACAGACTGTGGCTAAATATATAATTGCAATACTATTCTTACAAGGCTGTGCCTCTTTTGGCCTGCCACAAAGTCATACAGATTGTTTAGATGGCTTAGCATGTGTAAAAGGTCCTGTTATAGAACCTTCATCATCATTACAATTAGTTAACTTACCATACCCAAATCAAAAAACTGTAGTAGCTGTTTACTCTTTTGCTGACCTTACTGGTCAAAGAAAGGGTGGAGATAATATCGCGAGTTTTAGTACTGCAGTAACACAAGGCCCACAACACATACTTATAGAAGCATTGAGAGATGCTGGTAAAGGAAACTGGTTTGTAGTTGTAGAAAGAACGGGGCTTGACCATCTTACAAAAGAGAGACAACTTGTAAAAAATACTTATGAGACTTACAACAAAGATGGACGGGGTAAAACACCACTCAAACCTATGCTATATGCGGGAATGATACTAGAAGGTGGAATTGTCTCATACGATACGAATTTAAGAACAGGTGGTAATGGTGCTCGATATCTAGGAATAGGTATGAAGAACCAATACCGCGAGGACAAAGTAACCGTCGTCCTTAGAGCTGTGCTAGTGCAAACTGGCGAAGTGCTCTTAAATGTTACGGCTACAAAAACTGTACTCTCTACTGGAGGTGGAGGCGACGTATTCAGGTTCATTGAACTTGGTACAGAACTCGTTGAAGTCGAAAGTGGTTATACAGAAAACGAAGCTGTTGGACACGCTACAAGAGCTGCTATTGAAGCGGCTGTATACGGTTTAGTTGTTCAAGGCCTCGAAAAGAAAGTCTGGGATTTTAATTACCTAGACATAAGAGGATAAATAATGAAAAAGATACTAGGACTATTCGCGATATGTCTAAGTTTTTCAGCGTTTGCAGGTAATAACGATATTTATATCACACAGACAGGTACAGGACTTACATTGACTATTGACCAAATAGGTGCTACTAACACAGTTGGTACATCTAGTTCAAGAGCAACTTTGTCAGGTACTTCTATGACAGTAGATATAGACCAGATTGGAGATTCGAACTCCTTTCTAGCTTCTATACTACAAGGTAACTCTTCCAGCTGGGACTGGAGTGTAACTGGTGATAGCAATACAGGAACTTTTGCAGTAGGTGCTACAGGTGATGTAGCTAGCTCAGATTTTGATTATACAACAATTGGTGATAGTAACACTTTTGTTTGGACTCAAGGTGCAGCTTCTACAGCTACCGGGGGTAATCAGGATTTTGCAATCACTGGTACTTCTAATGCTTACACTGGTACTTGTGAAGTTGTTGGTTGTATAAACAACTGGACAGTGAGTGGAAATAGTAACACTATTACTACATTACAAACGGGTTCAGCAGACCATCAAATCACAGCTAGCCTAACAGGAAGTTCGAATACAGTAACTATCGACCAAACTGATACTACTAGCACAAACGTTGTAAACTTAATATCTACCACAACAAGTGGAACGATTGACGTTGACCAATGCGCTTCTGGCTGTTAACACTATTTAGTTTAACACTCAGTGCGTCAGAAATTGGAGAGATATCTGAACTACAAGGTAATGGAGAGATTAGCAGATTAAACTCTGAAGAATCTTTAACAGCTGAACTAAGTTCAGATATCTTTTCGTTCGATGATGTAAGAACTGGTAACGGAAGACTAGCAATAGAATTTTTAGATAAATCTGTAGTAAAACTTACAGAACATTCTAAACTAGTAATTGATGAATTTATTTATGACCCAGACCCAAGTAAAAGCAAGTTAGCTTTAAACATGGCATCTGGAACAGCTCGTTTCATTACGGGCGGACTTGGATTAATTAATAAAGAGAATATCTCTATTAAAACTCCAACAGCATCTATAGGAATACGTGGAACTGATTTCACAGCTACTGTAGATGAGTTAGGCAGAAGCCTAATTATATTATTACCAAATGCTGACGGTACCTCTTCGGGAGAGATTACAGTTACAACAGCAATGGGAGTAGAGATACTTAATGAAGCCTTTCAAGCTACTATGGTATCAGCATGGGAACAAGAACCCACACCCGCCGTAACACTCGGCAACATGACTCTCGGAATGATTGACAATATGTTAATTATTCAAAAACCACAAGAAGTGGAACAAGCAATCGAAGAACAAGAAGCAGGAGTCTCGCCTACCGCAGACTTAGATAAAGACTTCTTTGAAGATGCACCAGATTTAGACTGTGATGCTCTAGTAGAAGAATGTGACGATGACGATAAAGAAGTCACAAGACTAGACATTGATTTATTAAGTGTAGAGTTTCTAGTAGATTTACTAGCACTTGTAGAAACTACACGAAAAAAGAAAGGGCAATCAACTCAATTAAATGGAGTAGAGCTCGAAGGTATAATAGCAGGATTTGACCCTGTATACCAAACTTACACTTTTGTGGAAGAAGGAATGATTTACTTTGTACATGAAGGACAAAACAACTATGACATAGGTATTGATATCAACGCAGGTACCTATTTATATATTAACAATGCGGGAGTGATTATGGAGGTGAGTATAAATGGTGCGGGCGATAATGTTATTATCATTAATCAGTCTCCCTAGTTTTGCTGGGGATAACACTATTACGATTACTACTAAAGGTAGTAGCAACTCTATAACTACGAAACAAATCGGGAATGGTAACTCAACTACTATTCTATGTGGTGCAGGCTCAAGTGGTTCTGTACCGGGCAGCACATATGTTGCTCATACCTGTACAAATGCAAACTGGACAACTACTATTGACGGCAATAGTAATATTACTAGAATGTATACTGTGTGGTCAAACAATATAGGTAGTACTAATACTATTACTATAAATGGTAATGATAACTTTGCTTACATTGACCAAGATGAAGATGATAATACTTCTTCTATTACACAGACAGGAAACAGCAATCATGCTGAACAGTTAGGAACAGGAGATGATAATGTTTACAGCATCACTCAAATCGGTAATAGTAAATACGCTAAAATTATGGCTTTCGGGGACGATTCTGATTTTACTATTCATCAGTCTGGTACTGGGCTACACAATACTTATATCTGGAACAATAACTATGCGGATAATAACTCAGTGGTGGTCACCCAAAGCGGAAGCGGAAACAAAGACGCGGATATCTTCTTAAATGCAGATGCCGATAATACAAATGTGGATTTAACACAAAGCGGAGCGGGAGCTCACACAGCGAACATGGTATTTACTACAGATGATTATACTGTAGATGTAAATCAACTCGGGTCAACTAATCAAACTTACACGGCTACATTTGATTGTAGTGCTAACTGTAATAAAACGATTACTATTACCCAACAATAATTATGAAGAAATGGACTCCAAGATTAAAAGAACATTTAGCACATTTACCCGTGCTCCGTACCAGGATTCTATCGCTGTGGTTTTACACGCCTGCGACTTTCATCTCGAACAAGCTTATAAAGACGAAGAAAACTATAAATTACATATGGAGCTCCATAACAGGTTAAAGTCTTACCTAATTGATTTAAAAGACTACATTCACAAAAAGGAAAAAAATGAAAGACAAGAAACTACTGCAAGTAGTAAATCTATCACCTAGCGAAAGCTGGATAGAAAGATTAGTAGAAGTACATCCTATGAAACAGATATTTTGGGCATCTATAATACAGGCATGTGTATTTGGTTTTATGCTATTATCTTTTTTGGGAATCAATACGGGACTTAATCTATAAATGAAACATTTAACTAATTTACTTATAGGAATATTACTACTAGCTATTCTGGCTTGGAATCCTACACCCTTACAAATACTTGAATTAAAAACATTTGACTGGCTAATGAGCCAGCAAGAATCTGTGCAAGATAATATGATATTACTTGTAGATTTAGACGAAGAAATAGTAGAGGCCTACGGTGGTTATCCTCTACCAAGAAGTTTATACGCAACACTAATTAATAGAACGCAGGGAACGGCTGGAGTAACAGTACTTATGCCAGACCCTGATTTGAGAGGTGCAGGAGAAGATGTAGCATTAGCGGAAGCTTTGCTAACTAATCCTGCTGTTTTGGCATATACTGCTTCTAACCAAGCAACGCAAGTAGGACCTCATGTAGGTACTGCACAACTAGGAGGTGACCCCCAAGAATGGCTATATCAATACCCAGGAATTTTACGACAAGAACACTCCGCCGTAGGCGTAGGACTAATAAACTCAAGTCCGGAATTAGACGGCGTCGTAAGACGTTTGCCGCTAGTCGTAGGAAGCGGAGGTAAATTATTCCCTTCTTTTGCACTAGAAATGTTAAGAGTGGGTGTCGGAGACCCAAGCTATCAAATTAGTACAAAAGAAACTGGCATCGAATGGCTAAGAATACCGAACTATCCAGTTATCAATACAGACTCTAATTCTAGAATATGGATAACATCTAACATAAATTTTCACAGGCAGTCTGCAGCTGAATACATTCAGCAGCCTATGGAAGGCGCCGCTTTTGTAATCTTTGGAGTTACAGCAGAAGGAGTAGTTAACCCTGTTCCTACTGCAAGCGGGGCTATTTACCCACACGAGGTACAAGCAAATGTTCTACACCACTTAATAAACGGAACAAGTCCTGTTCAACCAGTGTGGGCTCCTGCAGCGGAGCTCGGGGTTGCTTTACTACTAATTCTAATATTATTAGTAACAGCATCGCACGTATACTTTTCTGCTCCAATCTTTTTATCCTCTATCGGCGCACTTATATATGGAACCTGGTATGCTTATCAATCTTCCTACTTAGTAGACGTTTCTGGAACTATTTTAATATCATTCCTTTTCTTTACTATCGTAACTTTCAGGAATTTTCTCCAGCAGTATTTCATGAGAATGGAAGTTAAAAAACAATTCGGGACATACGTAAGTCCTGCCTTGGTAAAAAAATTACAAAAAGACCCCTCACTACTGAGATTGGGTGGGGAGACAAAACGACTAACTTTTCTATTTTCTGATATTCGAGGATTCACACCAATTTCTGAAAAATACCAATCAGACCCTCAAGGTCTAACAAGACTTATAAATCGTTTTCTTGACAATCAGACTGAGATAATTCTTAAGCATGAAGGAACAATAGACAAATACATGGGCGATTGCATTATGGCTTTCTGGAACGCTCCCCTCGATGTAGAGGAACAAGAAAGAAAAGCTACAGAGTGTGCTATTGAAATGAGAATAGCATTAAAGGAATTAAATGATAAACTTAAAGAAGAGGGATTGGATCAGATTTACACAGGAGCCGGAATCAATACAGGCCCTTGCGTGGTTGGAAACTTTGGTAGTAGTACTAGGTTTGACTACTCCGTTCTGGGTGATGCTGTTAATTTAGCAGCAAGGTTAGAATCAAGCTGCAAGACCTATGATACCGATTTAATTATATCAGAGCATAGTTTGGTAGATGGTTTTGACTATACGTTTTTAGATGAGGTAATTGTAAAAGGCAAATCCGAACCAGTCAAAATATATACCATACAAAAATAACTCTTGACATCTTGCTAAGATTTTGCTATAATTTACACTATAGAATTTTTAATTCAAAGAACTGGGGTAACTTACATGAGTACAGAAAACATAAAAAATTCTGAAGATATTACAGAACTGGATAAGAGAATGTCAACACACGAGGTAATGTGTGATGAACGCTGGAAGACTTGCTTTTCCAGGCTTGACGATTTAGATTCCAATATCAGCAGACTAGAAACCATAGCAATAGGCGCTTGTGGTACTATTATTGTGGGCAGTATGGGTGTAATTATCAGCGTCGTAATGATGGGCAGTTAAACAGGAAAGACATATGAAAAATAAATTTTTAGCACTATTACTTGCTACTTGTACACTCCCTGCTTTTGCAGATGTCAGTGGATACTTAGGGTATACTTCTGACTACATGTGGAGAGGGGTTTCTCAAACTATGGGTAAAGGTGCAATGCAAGGAAATCTAATGATTGAAAAGAACGGTCTATACGGTGGTGTATGGGCTTCACAAGTTGACTTTGGAGATGAAGCTACTTATGAAATGGACTTTTATGCAGGATATGAATTATCATTATCTGATAAATGGTCTATAGATGTAGGTGTACTTCAATACAACTGGGACAAAGGGTACGAAGATGTTGAAGAAGCTTTTGTAAAAGTAAATCTAAGTGGTTTATCTGTAGCATATAATGTTGAGATGGATAATTCAGATAATACATTTATGGAAGTAGGATATACTTTACCATTTATCAAGTGGGCTGACGTAGGAGTAAACTATGGTAGGTTTGACGAAGATAATGATTTTTGGAAACTAAGTGTAGGCAAAATACTTGGAAACAAATGGTATGTAAATGCAGAAGTAATGGACGATGCAAAACAAGGACAGTTCACTGACCACGCTAGCATAGGACTTTACTATACTTTTTAATGGCATATTCGCAGAAAGTAGTACAACGCTTCGAAGACGTACTAGCTAACCCTGCAAAACACTCGGTCGGTAGGTTTGATCCTAAAGACCCAATGGTTGCTACAGGTATGGTGGGAGCACCTGCCTGTGGCGACGTAATGAAACTAGACCTAAAGCTAGACGATAACGATAGAATACTAGATGTTAAGTTTAAGACTTATGGTTGCGGTTCAGCAATCGCTTCCTCTACAATGTTTGTAGAAATGTTAAAA
>Ga0209631_10006983_pt1 | contig 11468 bp, 6 predicted proteins | sample COG_08_FD_184752 | JGI IMG/M metagenome (GOLD analysis project Ga0209631, IMG submission 184752) | Pelagic Microbial community sample from North Sea - COGITO 998_met_08 (SPAdes) (version 2) | ecosystem: Environmental > Aquatic > Marine > Neritic zone/Coastal water | place: Helgoland, sampling... | reverse complement strand
ATTGGACTGACGTCGTGTTTATTTACAGGTACCCCTTCGCGTTTCGGCCGGCTTGTGAAGCACATGCTGGTTCCCAAGCCGGAGACCCGCCCGTCCGCGACCGCGGCGCTATCGTCCGCGGCGTGGCTCCTCGGCGACGGGCGGATGATGTCGTGGCGCGCGGCGAAGGAGGCGCAGATCGCGGAGAAGAGGGGCGGCGGGTCCGCGGTGCAGGGCGATTCGGCTCCAAAGACCAAAAGCCGCCTCGGCCCCGGTAGTTCCCGCCGCTCGAGTTCCGACGGCTCACCCCTGGGCGCGAAGTTCCCAGGCGACAGCGTGGAGCCGGCGTGGAGGGCACCCGCCGTGAAGGAGTCCACCGTGCACTGGACCTTTCCAAAGTCCGCGCAGGACCCCACGCCGGCGATGCCCCCGCGCCGGCCATCCGTGGACCAAGAACTCCGAGGCGCCGCGAGAAGAGTCCGCACCGATTCGCGCCGGAGCAAGTTCGAACGCGCCGCCACGTTCGTGCTGTCCGTCGCGCTCGGGCGGGATAAGACGGCCGCGCTGGTGTCCGCGCTGAGGGAGGCTGGGTACGACGAGGGAAGCGTGCATCGCGCCGGTCGAACCCCGCGAGCCGGCGCGGGCGGGAAGATCGAGTCGGTGAACGGGGACGACGGCGAAGCCGGCGCGAGTGACCTCGTCCCCGCGGAGGCGCTCGAGGCTGCGCTGTGGAAGATCGACGCGGTGGATGCCGCGATGCAGGTTGAGATCTTACGACGCGAGGCGACGGATGCGTCCGAGGCTGACGACCGTGGGAGACCGCGGGAGTCGGACGCGGATGGCACCGACGAGGAACCGGGCGGCGACGAGGACGGGGTTAATCCTCCGTTTGGGTTTGAACACGGCAGCGGCGTGAGCGTGGAGTTCTCCAGGGTGCTCACGCTGGCGGAGCTGCACGATAACCACGCGCGGATCAACGAGACGGTTCGCAACGAGTACATCGAGTCCAGGGGATCCGACGGCGAAGGAACCCGAGGGTCTGCGCACTTTCCTCTTCACGGCGGAAACAGGCGACCGGACGACGACAGTCTGAGGGAAGGGATGCTGATGGCGACGCTGACGCGCGTGGGGAGCGACGAAGGGAGCTTAAGCGCGGCGATCGACGGGAAGGAAGGGAGCATTTACGGCACGATCCCGGAGGAGGGCGAGGAAGGGAGTTTGTTCAACACGATGGAGTCGGAAGGGGACGACGGAAACAGGCTGCTCAACGTGGGGGTACAGAGTCTGCGGCGGGCGAGCCAGAGCGGCGAGAACCTCGCGGCGGTGGAGGAGGCGGCGATGGCGATCGTGCGGTCGGGGAGCTCCACGGGGGTTCATGAAGATCCGTCACAGTGAGCGGTGAGATTAGTTCGTGCGTATCTCGTTTTCGATGAACAAGTCGTTTCGTCGTGTCGTTTCGTGAAAACACAGCTGTGTTTCGTCGAGATGTAGATGCGGGGGACCCTGGCCTACGCCACGGGAGCGGAGTGGAACGTGGACTGGTGCACCTGCGCGCCCTTGTTGTGGATCTCGGCGTTGTTCTTGTGCTTGTTGTGCGCCTCGTCGAGCGACCTGCGGCGCTCCTGCTTCTTCTCGAACTTGTCATGCTCGTTGCAGTGTCGGCACGTCATCTCTCGCGCCTTCGGGAGTTCGAGCTGCCTGTGCGAGAACTCCTTCTTCTGGCGGGTCTCGCCTGTGTGTGTCGGCGCGATGGATGGGGAAGCGCAGGGTGAGATCGCGAATTGATTCGCATTTCGGAAGTATCGAGCGCATCGGAAAAGAACGGGCGCGGCGGGTGCATCGAAGGTCCCCGCCGGCGCGCGTGATGGACGCGCGTCGGCGGGGAGAAGCAACAACGAATGAAGCTACACGGGGGCTGGTCGAAAATGAGATTCGCATACCGCACTCCTGGCACTTGTACGGTCCGTGGCCCGCGGTTCGGCCGACGTTCTCCATCTCGCGGTGAGCCTTGGTCATCGTTGGTATCGTAGGTGTGGGGGTTTGATCGGTTGTCGGTGGTGGCACGTGCGTAGCGGCTGGATATGGCGCCCTCCGCGACGGTTAACAACAAATGGAGTCCGGAAGAACAAGATCCCGGGAAAGCACATTGGCAATTTTGCGCAAAATGCGCAAAATTAACTCAAGAAACGAGGTTTACCGTCTCTCGACTGATGAAAACGTTTCGACACGATATTTCCGCTTTTTGCCACGTCGGACTGATGACGCGACAAGAAAGTTCCTCACCGTGGCCGCCTTCCCCGACGCGGGCACACCACGCGGCGCCCATCGGACGCGCGTGAGTGTCGGCGTCGATTCGTGCCAGGTACCCACCGTCCGAGCCGATGACCGAGGTGCAGCGCGCGACGCACCCGGGCGGGGGATCCGTCACCCTTTCAAAGGTGCTGACGAGGCGGAAAGATCACGGTGGTAATGATCATCATCGCGACGGCGACGAGGACGCGTCACCGCCGCTTCACCCGTCGGACCCGCGCGACGATGACACACGTTCGCGAGGAGAGCGTAGATCACGACGGGACATGCCCGCTGAGGATCTCTCGGCGGCCGCGGCTGCATCGCCGGTGAAGCGCACGAAGAGCGGCGTACAAATCCATCCCGGATCACCACCACCTCTTACAGTATCACCCGGGCGCGACGACGACGACCGAGGATCCTTAACATCGACCGAGGCGCCGTGGGTCGCGCGCTGGCTCGCCGGCCGCGGGACCCTGCGGCACGGCACGACGGATGATCATCACGGCCCGGATACGCACGGCATCCATCCGCCGCGTCGCGCCGGCTCGGCATCCCCCACCATCTCTCGGACGACTTCCACGACGCTGCCCACCGAGCCACTCGGCAGCGAGTTCACCACCAACTGGTTCACGCACAACGCCGACTCCCTCGGCCGCGTGTTCACCCAGCTCGGGTGGATGAACGATGCACAAAAACCGCGCAAGGTGCTCGAGATCGGCTGCTGGGAAGGCCGCGGCACGCAGTGGCTCCTCTGCGCGCTGTGCAGGCACCGCGACAGCGCGATGCACTGCGTCGACACCTGGCGCGGGGGTGATCAGTACGCGGACCTCGGTTTGGAACTTAGGGGTGAACGGCACAGCGGCGCCGCGGTGGAGGCGCGGTTCGACGCCAACGTGCGCCTAGTCACCGGCGTCGACCCGAACTGTGGGTCCGAGAGAGACGCAGATCGTGAGAACGAGCTCGGAGAGACTCCCGGAACGGAAAGAGTGAGGGTCGGTGAACCCGACGCCGAGGGGGACGTTCCGAACCCGGTTCGTAAGTGGAAGGCGCGTAGCGTGGACGTGCTCGCGTCGCTACTCGGCGTCAGCGCCGGGACGTTCGACGTGGCGTACGTGGACGGCAGCCACGCGGCGAGGGACGTCATCGGCGACGGGGTGATGTGCTGGGAGCTGTTAAGGCGGGGCGGCGTGATGGTCTTCGACGACTACCGGTGGGACCGGGTGATGGGCGACGCGGTGCCGCCCAAGCGGTGCCCGCGGATGGCGGTGGACGCCTTCCTGGGGATGTTCGAGGATGAGCTCGTGGTGCTGGACCGCGGGTACCAGGTCGTGGTGCAGAAGATCGCGACTCGAAGGTGAAGAGAGGAGGGAAGTATTGAAAGGGAAGTATTGCATATTGACGCGTGCGAGTAAAAGTAAAAGTAAGACCGGCGAGCGGTATGATAAAAGTAGAACAAGATTACATCACGAGAACCTGAGCTCCACCCTGCACGCCGCGGCGACGTCCCAGCGACCGCTCTCCGGGTCCCTCGTCGCCACGATGCCGGGGCACGCGGATCGTGTGTTGAGCCCGGCGTCCTCTTTATCGCCGAATCTCAAAAACGCCTCGAGCTGCACGGGCGAGTCAAACCCCGGCTCCTTGCCCGCGACTACCCCCCAGCCCAAACCACGCGCGCGTTCCACAAACCCACCACCCCGCGCGTCGTCATCGCCGACAGGCGGCGCGGTCGCCGCGAGGCCCCACCCGCCGGACGCGTCGTCGTCGTCCTCCTGCACGCCCACCCCGTCCTTGATCCTCGCGCCGCTAACCCAAGCCGAGCACAAAGTCCTCGCGCCCAACGCGAATAAACCCTGCGCGCTCATCCCGAACCCACTCGCGCCACGCCGTGGGCCCTCCGCCAACGCGAGTGACATCGCCGCGCGCGTCCCGGGCCTCGCGGTGACCTGCACGAGACGCCGTGGCTCCGTCCCGGGCTTTCCGGCGTCGTCGCCGGAAAGGTCCGGTTCGCCCGAGAAGATCCCGCCGCTGACGCCCACCAGTTGGTCCGCGAAGTCGTACGACGCGCACATCGCCGTGCCGCGGCACTCGTTGAGCGTGGGCGACCCGGACGCGGCGAGGGTGGTGAGGGAGACGCCGCGGCCCCGGGCGAAGGGGTTGAGGGTGGCGGCGGCGTCCTGGCCTTCGCCGCCCGCCGCGGCGACTCGGAGCCATCCGTTCGGTCCCAGCCGTCGCCGATACATGAGCTTCTCGAGGTGTATCGAGGGTAAGACAGGGGATGGCGCGAAGGTGGACGCGGCGCCTGCGACGACGCGGTCGGTCGGTGACGCGTACCCGGGTTCGCCGAACCCTGGTTCGTATCGGGACGTATCGGTTCCGGGCGGCTTGGCGGTGGAGAAGCGCGCCGTCAGGGAATCGCCCCCCGGGAACGGCGCCTCCACCGTCGTGACGCAGTCGAGCGAGGTGTCGAGCACGCGCTCGGCGTCGTGGTGCCCGAGCCCCACGCATCGTCCCGCGCGGGTGTCCACGCGGATCCTGTCGCTCGCGCGGAACGCGCGTTCGGTGGCGAGGTTCCGCTCCACCGAGCGCACCCTGTCGCGGATGGTGGTGATCTCTCCGAAAGCCTCGCGCGTCAGTCGGCGGAGCGTCTCCACGTCCCCGTGCCTCGCGGGCGCGTCGTCGTCGGGTTGATTCGTACGCGTGTGGGCGGACGAGGATGGCGGGACGGATCCGTCGCGGTCGCCGCCGAACTTCATGGTATCGCGCGTCTCTTCGTCGAGGCGGCGGTGGCAGTGGGACCGGCGCCGTTAGGTTTGGCTACAAGTATTTGGCCGCGATCGAAATAGATGGATAAAGACTAACAACCGGATGACCGCGACGCACTGGGAAGCGCTCGGTCGAGTCGCGATCCGACCCGGTTTTCTCCCTCGTTCCGCCGCGATGCACGCGACGATGTCCCTCGCGGCCCACCGCGTTCACCTTCCCTCCCGCGCACGTCGCGTCCACCCGACGAGGCGAACGATCGTCGTCTCCGGATCCTCGTCATCCGTCGAGGAGACAGCCCCGGCGAGGATCGCGAGTCGCCCCGACGCGTCGTCCACCCGCCGCGCCGCGCTCCTCTCCTCCGCGGCGCTCCTCCTCGCTCCGTCCCATCCCGCCCTCGCCGGCGAGGCGAGCAACTTCCTCTCCGACCTCGCGGACGGCGGACTCGCGCGGAAAGCTCGGCTCTTCATGGGCCCGCTCCAGCTCACCCGCGACAGGCTGGACGAACTCGAGGAACTCGAAGCCCAGCTGAACGTCGACGACCTGGCGGTGGCGCTGGGTAAGGCGACGCTGGACTGCCTCAACCCGCGCGGCGCCCTCGCGCAGTACGCGCAGGTGAGGGACGTGTGCACGCTCTCCATCTTAGTCAAGGTGAGTACTTTTTTTATTCTCTAACTGTTTGCCCATATGAACTTTGTGTTTTACAGTCCGCCACCAAAGGACCCGCGGTGACCAACGCGGACGACAGCGCTGAGACAGTCGCGGTGCGTGCCGCGGCGAACGCGCTGGTGACGTCGTACGATGACCTGGGACGGGAGTTGGCCGCCGAGGCGACGCCGGGGAGCAGGGCGGCGGCGTTCGAGGCTTCGAGGGGTAAGCTGAGGGAGACGGCGAGTGCGCTGCTGGATTGCTTCCGGCTGGACGCCAAGTACGTCGACCCGATACGTGCGGACTTTCCGGACTTGTTCGCGTAGTGTCGGCGGTGTGATGCGGTGTCGTGTGGTGGTGTGTGGGGAGGTATGAGGTGTGGGGGGGAGGGCGGCGGGCGGTAGCGGTGTGAAGGTCCATAATTTAGTGTATTTTGACGGCGTTCGAGTTTGGCTTTACGAGTACTATTTACCTTTAGAAGGTACTATTTATCTAATTAAATTGGTAAATATATGATCAAACACCCTCGATATAAGGGCAAACACACTCAGCGAGGGTGTTGGCTTAGCAAGCTGGAGTTGTCTTTCTTCTTTGTCGGTCAAGGAGGGGCGCCGAGCCAGAGAGCACACCTCGCGCCGCGCGTGACCTCCGGGCGACCGAGGCTACGTAGAGCGAAGACCGCGCGAGAACGCAAAGGTCGAGAACCCGCGGCCGCCGCTCGACCGAGCGAGGGACCGGGTGGAACGCGGGTGTGATCAGGAGCACACACGTGAGCGTGGGGTAGATTTGTCGAATTCAAGAAGCTCCTCATTTATCCTCGAGGGCGCCGGGGACCCTTCGGCGGTGAGGACGCGACGCACCCTTTCCGCGTGTAGATCGCGCGTATCTATCGCGATGACCGGGCGGACGGCGAGCGCGCCGCGCGGCGTCGGCCGCCGTCGCCGCGAGCGCCGCCCGTTCCTGGCGGCCACCCTCGGGTCCGCGCTGTCGACGCTCCTGCTCGTCCTCCTCTTCCTACACGCGCCCGCCCCGGCGCGCGCGCACGAGGACTCCTCGGAGCCCGGCCACGCGTCCGCCGACGGCACCGACGGGTACGTCTTCGAGTACCACGAACGGCCCCCGCCCCCGCCACCCGCGCAGCCCGCGCACTACGTCGGCGGCGTCTACGCGCACGGCCAGACCTGGCACGGCGAGATCGAAGTCGTCTGCACGGTGGTGATCAAGCCGGGCGCCTACCTCGCCATCACCCCGGGCGCGACGATCTCGTTCAGGAGCGACTGCGACGCCGAAGACGCCAAGCTGTGGGGCCTCACCAACCCCGGCGGCGTCAACGTCTCGAAGCCGTCCATCGTGGTCATGAAGGGCGCCAAGCTCTACGCCAAGGGAACCGCGGAGGAGCCAATCGTCTTCAGACCGAAGGACCCGGACGCGTTGGATGTACACACGGGACGATACACACGAGGCGCGTGGGGCGGCGTCGTCGTGTTGGGCGACGCGAGGGTCGGATGGAACGACGCGGACGACGCACAGCTGTCATCGATCGACGGGACGGTGATTGACAAGACGAACGACGCAGACTTTGCGGTACGTTTTTTTTAATGCTCGTACGGGCAATTAGTGTATGACGACGTGTTTTGTTCACAGGCTTGGATAGTCGGCGACTCGAACATCTTGGGCGGGGACACCCCAAACGCCGGGTACGAGCGCGTCCACGAGAAGTACCTCGTGGCGAACCTGCCACGTGGCGTGTTTCCACCGACGGATAACCTATGGACGGACGGGTCGGACGGTCGGTTGACGTTTGGCGGGTTCGAAGATGATTCGTCGTGCGGTGCGTTTTATTTACTTTCATTTACTTTCATCTTCACGCGGGCGATTAGACTGACGGGTACGTGTTTTTTATCACAGGGGTTGTGGAACACGCGGTGGTGCTCGGCGGCGGCGGCCGGAACGGGTCCAACCCGGCCGCGATGGCTGACCACGACATGCCCGCGCTCGGTTTCTTCGGGTGCGGTTTCGCCACGAAGGTTTCTCACGTGGAGCTCGCGCACTCGGGCGGGCACGGTTTGTATTTGAGCGGCGGGATGGTGTCGCCGTCGCGCGTCGTGGCGTGGAACAACGCGGGCGCCGGGGTGAAGACGTCGGGCGGGTACCGCGGTGTCCTCGACGAGCTGTTCGTGCACGTCCCGGGCGGTGAGGTTGGATCCGCCGGTGTTGTAACGGAGGGGTTCTGGCGTCACGGCGAGTCGGCGGCGGACGAGTCGGTGTACAGGACGCACCCGATGCTCTTCCACGCCACGATCGTCGCGTCGCCGGTTCCCTACACGCCGCCGACGCCGCCGCCGCCGCCGCCGCTGCCCAGTTGGGTCGGGAGTGATGGATACGGAACCTTGGATGGAACCGATCGCTCAGTAACTGTTGTGGGCTGTCAAGGTTCAAGTACGTATATTGCTCTGCCCGCCGGCTGCGAAATCGCCCAGGATACCCCCGAAGCTCGTGATGTCATCATGAACCATCCTTGGGGAACCCACGTTGTGGCCACTGCTGGTAACTGCTATGGGGGGTCGAGTTATAACCCGGGTACTCCATGGTCTTCCTCTTGTTTGACGAGTCGGGAAACTGATGGGGTGACTGAGTACTCAGTGTCAGGGTGCAGCCTTCGGATCCTCATTTACTGCGGTCCGCCGCCGCCGCCGCCGCCGCCGCCGACGCCGCCGGCGCTCGTGCAGATCGCGCGCGGATCCGGCGCCACCGTCGGCAACACCGTCGTCATCCCCAGCACCGAACGCAGCGTCGCGTTCTCCGTGGACGACTGCAGTTCCTCACTCCGCGTGGGGCACTTCTCCGACGCGGACCCGACGGCACCCGCGTACGTGAGCAACGACGCCGTCTCCATCGACGATCGCGTCGTGCTCGCGGGCTTTGGCGACGATCCCCCGACGCGCGTCTCCGACTACAGAAACTTCGACGGCGAGTGGTCCCGGCGCGTCACGGACTCGTCCCCGACGCCGTTTGACCTCGGCGCCGGTTGCGAGGGCGCGCCGCTGTGGCGCGCCCACCGCGCCCCGCCGCAGTTCACCAGCGGCGCCTTTGTCCTGAACGCGTCCTCGGCGGTGCACGCGACGAGCTCCGGACCGCGTCTGGACCCCCGCGCGACGGCCGCGATGGTAGCCGCCGCCGCGCTGGACCCGGTACCGACGCACATCGTCGACGCCGTGGCCACGCGACGCGACCCGCGGAGCCGGTGGATGCTGGACTCGTTTTTCCACCGCCCGAACGCGACGAATAACCCCCACCCCGGCGCGTTCGGCCCGGATGAACCGTTCCCGTGGTTCGCGCGGGTGGACGCGTCGGCGGGTTTCGTCGCGAGGACGGGCGGCGCGACGATCACGCCGCTGACGCGCTCCGAGGCGGAGCCCGGGTACGCGGCACTCGGCGTCTACGCCGATGACTCGTGCGGGTCGTCGGGGGGGAGGCTGGGCGAGCTCGCCGTCCGCCGGGGCGCGTGCTACGAGGTGCCGGAGTGGATCGAGGATGGAGATTCGCCGATCGCGCGGTTGTTGCCCGCGGCGATGCACTCGAATCGCATCGCGCCGGGTTCGCAGCCCGACGACGTCTTCGACCTCTTACGACTCATGAACACGAACGCTGCGTCCTCTTCATATACTTACGAAGAGAACCCCGCGGTAGACCCTGAGGCACTGAGGAGGTTTAAATTCCTAGGCGCCGTGTTCGCAGATGGCAAGGTTGTGTTCGTGCCTTTCAAGTCGTGGGCCGTGGGAGTGTACGACCTGAGCACCAACCTCCTCTCTTTTGAGTCAATGATGGTTGGGACGAATGAATTCAACGAAGGGGATTTTCATTTTAGATATGGCGCGCTCGCGAGCAACGGCAAGGTTGTATTTGCACCCTACATGGCAAACGGCGTTGGAGTGTTCGACCCGAGCGCCCCGCCCGGAGAGCGCTTCGAGTTCGAGCCCATCACAGTACCTTCGACCGACTCCGAAGGAAGATTGTTTTCAGGAGCCGCGCTCGCGAACAACGGCAAGGTTGTATTTGCACCCTACAGCGCAGACGCCGTGGGGATGTTCGACCCGAGCGATAACACATTCGAGTATGAGTCCTTCAACCGCGCGGACCTGGAGACGATCATTGGTTCCTCCCAGTCATTCCATGGAGCCACGACTGCAAGCAACGGCAAGGTTATATTTACACCCTTTGATGCAGACGCCGTGGGGGTGTTCGACCCGAGCGATAACAGCCTCGAGCTGGTGGACATCAGCGCGCCCAGCGCATCTGTGGACCTGGGCGACCTGAGCAGCTTCACGGGTGGTGACAAATTCTCTGGAGCCGCTCTCGCGCACAACGGCAAGGTGATATTCGCGCCCTACACTGCCAAAGGCGTTGGAGTGTTCGACCCGAGCGATAACAGCTTCGTGTTGGTCGATATCAGCGCGCACAGCCCACCATCCGTGAACTTGGGTTTCAGGAGTTCTGATGGGTTCGTGATGAGCGCCAAATTTTCAGACACCGTGGCGGCGAGCGACGGGAAGATCGTCTTTGCACCGTTATTTGGAACCCTCGGTAGCGTGAACAGCGTGGGAGTGTTCGACCCGAGCGACAACAGCTTTCAGTTGGAAGGTATCAGCCACATCACCGACACACCCAAAGCATTCTGGGGTGCCGCGGTGTCGGACGACGGGCGGATCTTCTTTGCGCCCCATGACAGCGACGCGGTCGGTGTCTACTCACGCGGTGCGGCGCACACTAAGTACCTCAGCAACAAGCCTCACGTCATGCACCGCACAAAGCTGACTGCGAACGACGCCGCGGAACTCGACGAGTTCGGCAGGAGCGTGTCGATCGATGGCGACACGATGGTGGCCGGGGCGAACGGGGACGACGACCCTGTCAAGGGATCCAACAGCGGGTCCGCGTACGTGTTCACGCGTGACACCCCCGGCGATGTCGCCTCCGGCTGGACGCAGGTTGCCAAGCTGACCGCGAACGACGGCGCTAAGAATGACAAATCCGGCTACAGTGTCGCAGTCGACGGCGACACGATTGTGATCGGGGCGCATTTGAACTATAACAACGGAACCCGCGGCGGGTCCGTGTACGTGTTCACCCGCGACACCCCCGGCTATCTCGCCTCCGGCTGGACGCAGATTGCCAAGCTGACCGCGAGCGACGGCGCGGAATTAGACTATTTGGGCGAGAAGGTCGCGTTCGACGGCGACACGATTGTGGCCGCGGCGAATAGAGACGACGACCAGGGATCCAACAGCGGGTCCGTGTACGTGTTCACCCGCGACACCCCCGGCTATCTCGCCTCCGGCTGGACGGAGGTTGCAAAGTTGACTGCTCATGACGCCGCGGAGAACCTTTACTTTGGGTCTTCCTTATCGATCGACAGCGACACGTTAGTGGTTGGGACGACACAAGGATCGGGCGGGAATGGTACCGCGTATGTGTTCACCCGAGACACCGCCGGCGATCTCACCTCCGGCTGGACAGAGATCACGAATCTGAATGCGAGCGACGGCGAGGCGAGTGACAAATTTGGCTACAGTGTCTCGATCGACGGCGACACGATCGTGGTCGGGGCGGCCTATGACGACGACAAGGGATCCAGCAGCGGGTCCGTGTACGTGTTCACGCGCGACATCTTCGGCGATATCACCTCTGGCTGGACGGAGATCGCAAAGCTGAATGCGAGCGACGGCGTGGGGATGGACTGGTTCGGCTCGAGCGTGACGATCGACGGTGACACGATGGTGATCGGGGCG
>Ga0209631_10006979_pt1 | contig 11474 bp, 13 predicted proteins | sample COG_08_FD_184752 | JGI IMG/M metagenome (GOLD analysis project Ga0209631, IMG submission 184752) | Pelagic Microbial community sample from North Sea - COGITO 998_met_08 (SPAdes) (version 2) | ecosystem: Environmental > Aquatic > Marine > Neritic zone/Coastal water | place: Helgoland, sampling... | reverse complement strand
CTATCCCGCTGGCCCACCTGTGTGAAATACATTTTGAAACTCAAATCTCTGTCCACGCCTTTGAAACGTATCGTCTCAGTACCACGACCAGTACCCGGGTCGTATCCTGCCACCACAGGCAGGTTGTATTCGCCAGTCATTTCCAAGCGTGCCGCAAGGGCCTTGCAGTCACTTTGTCTCTTTTGCCAATTTCTGAAAGCCCTCGTAGGATTATCAGATAAATAAAAATCAGACTTTGACCGTTGCTGTCGTTTATCGGCAAACCACCAACCGTTTTTTTTACGAAATACTCTACCTTGGTCGTCTATACCCATGCCGCTGAACAGCTTGGGCTCACCGCCGACATATTTCAGCAGTGAAAACGTATCCTCCCCTCTGTTCGTGTCCATCTGAAGTCTGAAAATCTTCTCCGCGTCGGTGTCTTCTACATGACCATTTGACCATACTCTGTACATTTTGACATGGTGCAATTGCCTTTTATACCACTGTATTTTGAAAACTCACATGGGAAACATTCTATTGATGTACCAAATAACGAAGGCGTCAATGTCCTTACCGTACGTCTCTACGATTTTATTGGCCTTGATGAGGTATTCGATGCCCTTTTTGACGTTCTTCGTACCCCGAAGAGTGAAAACATGTGGCTGTGTCACACCCCAGTGTAATTTGAGATAGTATAGCCTGTCCTGTTCCATGGTCGTGACCGCATAATTCAGCTGCGGTTGCGCGGCGACGTAGACCCACACGTTGTGCTTTCCAATCTGGAGAGATTCGGCAGAGTACGATGTGCGAGTCTTGAGGAATGCAAGTTCCCATCTTTTGTATAGCAGGTCGACAATACTCATGCTCCTCACTGGACATAGTATAAGTAGTCTTTTTTTAGCACGACAGAGTATAAAACGATGTCTGCTACGTGGACATATGGAAGCACAATACCTCAGGTTGCTCGCGCACGTCCTGGAGACCGGAGCACCAAAAGACACCCGCAACGGACGTGTTCTTTCTAAATTCGGGGCGCAATTGCACTGCGATTTGAGCGAGGGCTTTCCTTTACTGACGACAAAAAAAATGTTTTGGAGAGGCATTGTGGAGGAGTTGTCTTGGTTTTTGCGGGGTTCCACCAACGTGCAAGAGTTGCGTGACAAAAGAGTACACATTTGGGACGGGAACTCGTCGGAGCGCGGCTACGACGCAGGCCCGGTGTACGGGTTCCAGTGGCGTCACTTTGGTGCCGAGTACGGCGACTGTCACGTCGATTACACTGGCCAGGGCGTCGACCAAATCGCGAACATTATTGAGCTACTGCGCACCGACCCCCATTCCAGACGCATGGTGCTCTCGGCATGGTGTCCCACGCAACAGGTGGACATGTGTCTCCCACCGTGCCACGTCATGTACCAGTTCTACGTCGAATCAGACGGGCGCCTGTCGTGCATGATGACGCAGCGCTCTGCAGACGTGTTCTTGGGCCTCCCCTTTAACATTGCGTCCACCGCTCTATTGACCGCACTCATTGCCCATCAAGTGGGGCGTGAACCCGGTCAACTTTTTATCAACATTGGAGATGCCCATATCTACGAAGAACATGTGGACGCATGTCGGCAGCAGCTAACGCGTTCTGCGTTCCCCCTGTCCGCCATTCGCATCGAAAGGCCCACGGACGATGCACTGTGGTGTTTCGGTACGGGTGACGTGGTGTTGATGAACTATAAATGCCACGACAGTATCAAGGCACCGATGAAAGCTTAGAGATTAAGTTCAATTCTTTCTTTTCCCACGACCACAGATGACCCGTCCTGGAGCTGAATCACGTACTCGAGTTTTGCGCAGGTGTAACACGTAAACAAATGCCACATGCAGCGGAATGGACTCAGACAGGTCACCGGGCGACTCTGGAGGCGGATATGGGTGATGTGGCCCTTGTACCACTTGTGAAACTGAATCTCGACCTTTTGTACGTACACTTTTTGCCCGACGTGCATGGTGAAATTTAATTTAAAATTAAAATAAAAAGTATAATTGTATTAGGATTCATATGTAAACATTTTAAACATTGACCCTGTTAGTTTGTTCTTGTCACTGTCTGAGGTCGCCGTTGCCACCGGCAAATTCTTGACAATTTTATCTGCCGCTGTTTGCAGCATATTTCTGACGGCGTCCGATAAATCTCCTGACAGCAATGTATTCAACTCCGACAGTATTCCGCCCTGTTTACCATTGGGCACTTCGAAGCGGCATGAAAATCGAAAAGATTTAAGCATTCTTGTTTTGACGTGTTCTACTTTTGTGTCGACAGCCTCCTTAACATTTTTGCGATAGGCACGAATCTGACGATTCGAAATTGGGTCGTGTAAAGCGTCTTTCCACACAGTGTTTTTTTTAAGCACTTCTAGAATCGTGTAGAGCTCACGGACGACATCCAAAACAGTCGTCTTCGGAACGTTGGCGTACGCCTCATCAATGCGCCTGGTTTTCTTACCAACGGCAAGCGCTTTGATAAAACTGAACACAGCCAGCGTCAGATTTTCCAAAAAATACTTTGTAACGACAATGTATTTGGCGCGTTTGTTAAACCAACACATGAAAATAGCTTGTTCCGAGTTTGTAACATTGATTTCAATCGCAATCTGAATGAAATATTTCAACCAGAGTTTGTATTTCGCCATCGAGTAGTGTTGGGCTACAGGACATTTGATTTCAATAACCGTGCGCTTTCCATTGAACTCGCACAACCCGTCAGGAATACATACAACGGTAGAATCACCTTCTTGAATCGTATAACGTGGCAGTAAGTACTCAATGCCTTGGATGGTATAATCTGATTCGTGTCGCAGTATACACTCGGTGACGTGAATCATTTGTATTAATACTGGAATCTCGCGAACCGTAGACAATCGTTTATAGTCGTCGTACGACCATTCCGAACGTCGCGCATTGAACATATCATAATGTAGACACGGTTGAATGATTTTGCTTAATTGGGTATTGAGTGATTCAATCATTCGTATGGCAAAGTCTTGTTCTTCAAGCAGATACACTGACTTTTCTTGTCTTGCCATAGACGCATCATCTTCAGAAAGAAGGTTGTTTCTTAACCGCTGTATTAAATTTTTGCGAAAATTCTCGCTCTGGTGTACGAGCATCCAGGCCGATTCGGTGTAATAGCGAACTATGTCTGACTCCAAGTATTCAAAGAAACGTGCAAATGCGTTTTGACCCTGGACGTTGTGGACGAGATTTTTCAAATGGTGAAGCGCCTCGTGTTCAAAAACGTGTCCCCGTGCAAACACTGGCCCCAAAAACGTCATATTGAGAGGCGCGGAACGTTTTCCAGACGGTGGCAATTCAGAAAACAAACCGGTCAATGCGGAGGGAGATATGCGTTTCATTTGATACTGGTACGTAACTATTTATAGGTTCGTATTGAAATATTGCTTATGGCGAAAACGAACTTTGTGATTCATCTTCAGAAGATACGTCTTCAGAAGATACGTCCTCAACCATGTCTATTAATTTTTTTGTCCCTTCGTTTATAATATTGATTCCCTCGCGCAGAATTTCAAGTAGTTTATTATATTTTTCTGGAGGAATTTCCCAAGATAGTTCAGCGTTTTGTTCTCTAACATATCTACGCCACAAATAAATCTTCATCCATATATCGACTGTGTCTGAGAGTTTGTATTTTGTAATTGCATTGATTTTTTTCTGAATCCATAAAGGTATTAGAATTTGTTTGCGGGTCAGCCAGACAGGAGTGACAAATTCTACTCCTTCGTACTTGCGAAAAACTCCTTTTTCAATTTGTTCTCTCATGTTGACTGACCGTATGGACATTTTTTTTTCCGAATAACTCTGTGATGAATCTATATCTTTCATAAAATTTTCGACAGCCACGCGAGTGCTCTCACCATTGCTACTGGTACCAACGAGTGTGTCCGATATATTTGTGTGGATATGTGTAATCTCTGTGTTTTCTAAGTTCACACAACGAAACTTATTGTCGTGCCATATGCATATGCTTGTATATCCCTGGTTTATGGAAGAAATGACCGGAATTAAATTCCATTGACTCGTGCTTCCACATCGATGCGTTATTTTCCACATGTTTCGCATTGGATACAAGTGGTCGCCGACACCGTTCGACCTCTGTCCGGTGACAAAACACGTACTCGGACGAAGGCGTCCGTCTTCACCAATGTGTTCATCGTGATTACCGATTCCATAACCCAAAATGGCGCGCTTCATTTCCTCGTCGTCCGATGTGAAGGCTTTTTGTTCCGCTGTGTGCTCCAACGAATCTATATAATATTTCATCTGATGATATGCAAGGTCTTTTTCTCGAGTCTGAATGGGTGTTTTAGGTGTCTCTAAGAACAATGTGAATACTTTTTCCATGTATTCATCCCACTGGGTAAAAACTAAAGATTCTAAAGACCTGTTGAGATGTGATTCTTCCATCGTGCCCGTCGGTCTGTCACGCGACACTCTGAATCGCGGTGCTGTCCTGTCATATGTATAATTGAGTTCAATGAAATCATAAACCAAAGGTGATATTGTCTCTTCGGGACGCGTTTCAAAATAAGGCATGTACACGAAAATCAAAAAAGACTCCCAGGTAGACACCAACTCGTCTTTTTGTTTTAATTGTGCCAGGCGTGCCGTACTCCACATGTGTCGATGCTGAATGCTCTCGTGCCACACGAGTCTCAATTTGGAACACAGTTGTTGTCTGTCTTTCCCTTGCACTGAGAAGTCCTGTTCGACGTTGGGCGGTGTGAGTAATCGTTGGATATGCACCATGTTCAATCCTCCTGCATTTTCCGTGTCATTATTTTGCACGGTCTTCTCGATACGCTTGTACCAGTCTTCTTTTGACCACGTCGTTGTTTCGGGAACTCGAAATTCGTACAGGTCTTTAAAATGTAATTTCAGAGTACCATTTATGTTATGCATTACTTCAACGTAGTCTATCTCAGAGGGCAGGAACGGGCTATGACACTCGCTCGCCGAGTATACGCGATACATAATGTACGACAATGTCATATATATTTATACGGAAAAAAATACAAACGCGCACGTACCCTATATATGCGCCTGTACTCTTCCCATATGTTTGTCCAGTTGCATCGTAAAATTTCACCCAGTCACGCCGAAGAGTTGCAAAATAACGTACGTATAGCGTCATTGGCCCTGAATAATGCACAAGACGACCTCGCTGAGCAAATAAAACACGACCAAGCCCACGGCGTATTGTCAAAGGAGCAGAAACTCATTCCGGTAGAAACGATTCAAAGCTGGCTACCGTCGAAGGAGTTGGACGCGTTGTCTATGGTATTACATAGTGCGCCGCTACGTGTAGTCGACCAAGACTTTGAACAGGTTTCGATTCTGAAAGCTCGAAACTTTAACCTGGTGTTGCCTGGCAACGTATGTCCGTCGAACCAAATGTACAGCGGACGCTGCTGGATGTTCGCGGGGCTCAATATGCTACGCCGTACGCTCATCGTGCGCTGTCAACTGCGTCCGGATTTCGAACTCAGTCAGTCCTACCTCTTTTTCTGGCATTACTTTGAACAGTACAACGATATGTTGAATCTGTTTTTCTACGACAAAGACATCTCCTCTATGGAAAAGAGCGACTTGCTTCAAAAGCCCCTGCACGACGGTGGCAACTGGATAACGTTCAAAAGACTCTCCCGCAAGTACGGCGTGGTACCGAAGAGTGCGTATCGCGAGTCGTGGCCTTCGAGCCATTCGTCCGAGATGAACAAGATACTGTGCCATTTGCTGCAGAACGATATTTGTCATTGTCACGGAATATCTGACGCACAAGCCTTTGTCGAATTCCGCGACACGCGCTTGAAACACGTCTTACACATATTGTGTTCGTGCATGGGGACGCCACCCATGGACGCGTACAGCTGCGTTCTTGACACGAGCAATGGGAAGCGTTTGAAACTGGAAGGAACGCCTCTATCGTTACTCGAAATGACGGACGCCTTTGTCAATATCGAACAACACGTTCAAGTGATTCATGACCCCAGAGCGGCCGACCGGACGTGGCATACAACCGAACACCAGTCTTTGCAAGACACGCCCGAATTGTTTTTCAATGTCGTCGACATGCAGCAGATTAGCAGCGCCGTCACAGCCAGCATCGCTTCTGGTAGAGGTGTGTGGTTTGCGTGTAATATGAACGAGGACGTCTCTCCTGCGTTGCAAGGTATGGCGCTGGGGCTGTACAGACCCGATAAGTTTCTGCCACCCGGGAACGACCTAACGATGACAAAGCTGAACCGCATGGAATGGGGTAGGGCCCAGTGTAACCATGCCATGTTAATCGTCGGTGTAGAGACCGACGACGACGGACACGCCAAGGCGTTCGAAATAGAGAACAGTTGGGGGGCCAAGGGGCCTGGAAAAGGATTTTATAAAATGACGTTGGAATGGTTTCACGAACACGTGTACACTGTGGTGCTGCACCGCGATGTACTGACGCGTGTCGGCATACTATTGCCAGAACGGCCGTCAGACGTTCCCGCATACCCGTACTCTGACCTCTTTGGTTGATTCAAATACATTAATTATTTTCTTTTCGTTTTATGTTATCACTGGGTGGTTTAACCTTGAGTAGACATTCTCCACATTCTTCCCAGTTTTTGTTCACGTTTTCGCACAAATAACAGGTTCGTCCGCCACAATTTTGACAATAAAATGTCCTCCGTACGAGACCGTACCCTTTGCAAACTTTACAACTTGGCATTTCGTGAATGTTTTATACTGTGTACTTTAAATATTCAAAAATAGTCCAGTGCTGCCTCTGAGTACTTGTTGGCAATGGGGGCGCGAATTTCCCATACTTGTTTAAGAGCTGTTGTCGCAGTCTTTTGCGAACCGGTCACGTTCTGAAACCCAGCCGCATCTTCAGACGCAACAAAGGCGTTTCCTACCCTTTGTCCTGCTATATTCAGGCCCAGGAAAAAGTACGATATCGTCGCAACCATCCAAATGGCGTTCAACCCCTGTTGATACAACGTGAGCGGCAAAATTATCGAATACAGTACGAGTGCTACATTGAGCACGTATGTGAATATAGTTGGGGGCGTGTAGCTGCTAATGTTCGACATGTTCCCCCACGAACCGTACACGCGATTCCACGTACCTAACAGCGAACGGCGCACCGGGTCTATCGAATCTCCGCTGGCGAAATCTTTGATGTAGTCCAATAATTTCATAAAGCAAATCTCAACTTCACACATGCCACCTTTTCCGGGGTTCACAACTATTTTCTGATACAATTCATCCAACTCTTGTTGTTTTATGGTTCCGTTTGCACTTATCAGTTTGGCATCGCCAAGGGTCGTTGATTTGCGCATGTCGACAGTACCACGGAAATGATGCTTGACCAGCGCCGGTAACGCCACCAAAATGTGGAAAATTTCACCAAGTTCTTCGGTTTTCGTATCCAACACCTTGGTACCTTTGGTCAATCCCACGCATTCCCATGCAAACGCAAGGACATCACCACAGAACGCGTTGTAATTGTCGATACAAGAGTGGTTCTTGTTCAACGCGCCACTCAATTGCAACGGCAAAATGAACCCCAGCGTGGCCGTCAGGACGTTAAACACGGTCGTGACGTCAAAGGGGAAGGGTTCATTTTCATCGACTACGTACGTGACCACTATCCATGTCCAAATGCACTGTGCGGACAAAATTCCAAACGTGGTAGGGTCGCTCAACGGCGGAAAGAATTTGAACGGAGCCATGCTCCATATACGTTCCCAAAGTCCCATGTGTCTATGTCCCGTCTGCTTAAATATAAGAAAAAAATTAATCGTAACGCATATGTTGAATCGAACTTGCCCTGCATTCATGTACTGTCCATGGCACGTTTAGAATGTGAGTTTCACTCGTGTCAATGCCGGCGCTACGTGGGTGCCCCCGACGGAAGATGCGGCATATGTACTCACGCATCTTGCTGGCACAAAATCGACACGCAACAATTTCGTTCATCAAGACAGACAGCACGTACACCCATGTATACACATACACACATGTATACGTATAGTACATTCTTACCCCACGTTCCACCGTTGCCAGAATCCTCGGACGAAGAATTCTGTCCCACCGTATTGGGCCTCCCTGTATAAAAATTTTAATTTTAATAAAATTAAAACCGACATTGACCTTTTTCTTTCACTGAACATTGTACTCACGAGCACACATGTCTGTACAAGCGTATATTCAACAACATCACCAGTCCAAAAGAATCGCTCGCAATGCGTGTATGACCTCCGCGAGCATGGTCGGCGGTGTCATGGCCTCCGGGGCACGTTGGTTCGTCGGAGCCGACGTGAAAATAAAGTCCAACATTTGGGTGGGAGCATTTGTATGGCAACCCTTTGTGCTTCTGGCAAGAGTGTTGGTCGCGTGTGCTTTCATTCGTGTATTCGATGTGACTATGGTAGATGTCGCCATGATGCGCATCAGAGAATGGTCAGACCCCGTCATGGCCGCTCTGGACGTGCGCAACAACGTCCCGGGCGCCGCCACTATGATGGAATGCAAGTATTTCGTGTTCGATTTTGCCAGTTCCCTGTACGCAGTCTTCAGCCACATGGCCGCAATCGTCAACGCCATTTGTACGGGCCCCTCCGAACAAACATTCCTGTCGGTTATGGAAAATCTAATCACGATGCCGTACTCCTTTGCGTCCAGCTACAACTCGATGACGGCCATGGGGCTTGCGTCCATCTCTACAGCCACGCTGCTGTGGCTTGCCGCCGCTACCGAGTACTATACGGTGGGTATGCTCTCAAAATTCCTCGAATACTGGTGGTACGGACGCAAAGAACGTGTTCGGTACGAGTACGACGAAATTGTCAGGTCTGTACTCGGGAAGAAACTCGTGTTGGGCGACGCCACTTGGTGGTACACATCCGACGCCAACCTACTGTTCGAAAAGGCGGTGGAAACCCACGGGACGCCCCAACACATTGCGGCACTCATCCAACACTCACCATTGGCAAAGAAATTCACGAAATGCAAGGCGGTGTGTAAGAATGGCAAACCATGCCGATGCAATGCCAAATACGGCGACTACTGTGGACGCCACAAACACCATATTTAAAGCGATACGCTCAACAACCACATGTTTTATTATATGTACTTTATATTACTGTTCGCGTCCGTTGTGATAATGTTCCAAACATGGTACACCAATATATTCGCCGTCGTAGCACGATTTGTCGAACCCGGGCCGTTGGAACTTACCGTACACAGTATTTAGCAGGTTCTCGTCGAGGCGGATGAGCATCTTCCCAGAGTACCCCAACACATCGGGGTCACACGTGTCGCAAAGAAGAATAAACAAGCAGAAAGAGACGGTCATTCGTATTCTACAAACAAAACAACCGCAAATACTCGCGGCCTTCAAACAACTCGCCAAACGATATTCGAAAACACCCAAGATAGAATTGCACATAGACATGGCTATCGAAAAGGTGCGCAACGCGAGAGTGACCTACGATTCAGACGATTTACACGGTGAGAGCGACGATTATCGCATGTGGATACCGGCGGCCAAGTGTAACGACACGTATCTCATGGGCACCATGCTCCACGAGGCCTTGCATTACGTATGTACGTTCGACGGAAACGATATTTGTAGCAAAGATGAACATTATGTGATGCGTTTGTTAGGCGATGATTGTTAAGTCCAAAAAATACATTATTTAAGATTCCATGTTTAAGGTATGTATGCCCTTTAAAACGTTTGTGCCGAGTGAACCTCCAAAATGGCTGTCGAGAGAATCGTGGGATTCCCAATTTAAAAAAGACATAGGCGACTTTTCGAAACTCACAACGTGGACGAGTCACTTGAACAAGCTCAGCCTAGATACTGTTCAGACCTACAAAGACGCCCAACGTGTGCCAAAGTGGTTTCGCATATTGTTGGCCCAAGAGTTCGCGAAACGTACACGACCCAGTCTCTGGGCGCGCTTCTCGGCCGTCTACACGCGCTACAAAACACAAATAAAACAGTGGGCGCAGGCGATTCGCGACGAGTCGAATCCTATTGGACTGGCGGAAGACGATACAGAGCTGCAGCGGTTCCAAAAGATTCTAGCGTACGTTCGTGCCCAGATGCAGGAAGCGTCCACGGACAAGTTTGTGCCTGCCGAAGCTCTGAACGGCACGATGACGGGAGACGCGGGCGAGGACGACTCCTTGTTGGTTTCTTTCATCGCGTACATGATTAACTTTGGAATGTCGTACGTAGTGTGGAAGTGGCTGACACAATCAGACTACGATGACGATGAAGAACTGCACGACGACGCGACGTGGTGGGCAATGATTGCGGCGAATATGTTGAGTTGAAATTTTCCCTGTATTTAAACAAGTATGGAACAAGAACACATGAGCCATTTTCACCAATTTATTCGCTCAGAACCGGTCAAATTGTCGGCGGATGCGCCAGCTTGGTACCCATTTGTTTTAGATTGGGATTCTAAATCGGAATGGATGGAATGGCAATTCTCAGGTTATCAATCTTGGGGCGGAGAACAACCGGAGGATTTTTTCTGGACTCCAAAAAGCTATGTGGACAAGCTAGCCTTTTCCACCGAACCATTGGAAAAACTCTACGAAATCACACCATTATCAGGCAAGTCAAAAAGGTCTCACCCTGCGGAACGGGTGGTCGTCCTGAACTCTTTCTACGGCATACAATCGAAAGAATCGTCAGAGACACGTTTTGAAATTGAACTTGAGCTCGTTTCTAGACTTGATGCGCCCAATAGAGTTCAAATAATGATACGATGCCCAATGCCAAACAAATCGATTGTGGAGCCGTGCATCGATAAAGATTTCAAGTTTACAGGCGAATGGCCTACTAAATACACCGAATACACTCTGAAAAAACCCACGCGTTATAGTGAGACATATCTGTAATACGCGTCGAGGAAAAAATAGAATAAAGTTACAGATAGATAAGAAAAGAATGTTTAAAATTGTTCCCAAAATGTATCAAAGGTCACACAAAACCACTGTCCGGACTTGTGCCAGTGTATAATGTGTGCGTCGACTTGGCTATTGTCGTACAGCGTGACAGGGACCTTGTTCTTAAAGCAGCGGTATTTTTGGTCATCAAGGCCCTTGGCGTCCATGTAGAATGTGTCCGACGTTTCGTCTTCAATGTGTGGGTTGTCCACAAACACGCCTATCTTCCACTTGCCCGTTTGCACGTGTTCGAAGCAGCTCGGGGCGAGATTCGTCCGACGGCGAAAGTCACCGTCGACAAATTCCATCGTGCCGCGCTGTGACATTTTCGTGATATATAGCCTTTTATTATAACATATATTCGCTACATATTCTTACTGATTATAATATGCATATGTGAAAAAGCATACAATGCGTACGAAAAATAAAACGTTGGATGAAGCGAAGATTTGGGGAAGTGGTGAATCTCA
>Ga0209631_10006975_pt1 | contig 11480 bp, 9 predicted proteins | sample COG_08_FD_184752 | JGI IMG/M metagenome (GOLD analysis project Ga0209631, IMG submission 184752) | Pelagic Microbial community sample from North Sea - COGITO 998_met_08 (SPAdes) (version 2) | ecosystem: Environmental > Aquatic > Marine > Neritic zone/Coastal water | place: Helgoland, sampling... | reverse complement strand
CATAGAGACCAATAAACTGGACACCAATTGGGAGGCTAGTGTTACTCCAGTGCAGCGGCAAAGAAATAGCGGGTTGCCCTGTGACATTTGCAAAAGATGTAAATCGCGGAAATTGCTCTAACCTTTCAGTGGCTTGTCGGAGATTCTTAGGATCGAAATCAAAATGTCCTAGTAATGGAGGAGGCTCAGTCAATGTTGGCGTCAGCCATACGTCATATTCTTCAAAAAAGGGAGCAACATCACGTCCAAATTTATGCATATCGTGAATCGCAAGCAGTAGATCAGAAGGACGCCTTTCCATATCTAATAAGTACATTTTCCATGTATGTCTCTCAAAGAATTCAGGTTCCGCTTTTCGGCCAAGACGACGCTCCCAATCGCGTATCATCCAACCAACCATCGCTAACCAAATAGTGGAGAAAAATTGGTTGAAATGCTCCGCATCTACCTCAGGCTTCGCTTCTACGACATCATGTCCTAATTCTTCACAAAGGGCTGCTATATCGTGCACGGCGGTCACACAATCGCTATGCACCGGAGTACTTAAGACAGGTTGATCAGAAAATGCTATGCGCAGCTTTCTAGGTGCTCTGTTCACAAGATCCAAAAAAGACTTTGGCTTAGGAGGAGACCCAAATGGCGCTCCTAAATCTGATCCGGCTGTCACATCTAGCATCGCAGCGCTATCTGCAACCGTTCTGGTGACTACATGCTCAGATAATAAACCAGCAGCCCCAATCTCACCATAATCCGGTCCCATGGGGTTCCGTCCTCGAGTCCCTTTCAAACCAACCAAGCCACAAGCCGATGCCGGCACGCGCGTCGATCCGCCACCGTCATTTGCATGTGCGACAGAAACCATCCCGGAAGCTACTGCTGCAGCTGACCCTCCGGAGGAACCTCCCGGCGAACGGGAAAGGTCCCAAGGGTTTTTTGTAGGACCATATAACTCCGGCTCTGTCGTAGGCATTGATGCAAATTCAGGAGAATTAGTTTTACCACATACGATGAAACCAGCGTTACGATAACGTCGAACCAACTCAGAATCTCGAGGCGAGACATATCCTCGCAGGAAGCGTGATCCCTCTGTCATTGGAGAACCGGCATACTCAGCTAAAACGTCTTTGAGGAGCATAGGAACTCCCGCATAAGGTTCACTACCTTTTAGCTCAGACAAGGCTTTTTCAGCTAAATCGTACATGGGAAGGACAACCGCGTTCAATTGAGGATTCACGGCTTCAATACGCTCTATAGCTGCGTCGAGTAACTCGCGAGCGGATACTTTTCCGGTCTTCACTAATCTGGCTTGCTCGATCATCGAACACTTCAAAATCTCATGCATTTTACTTTCCTCTTCCCTTTCTATTCTTCTTAGCGAGGACCAGAAACTAATACTCCGGACGCCTTAAGATCGTTTATTTTTTCTTCGGAATAATCTAAAACCTGTTCAAGAATTTCTTGATTATGTTGGCCCAAAGTAGGTGCTACTAGCTCGAGCCTTTCAGGCTGGTCCGAGAACCTAAGAGGGAAACCAGGGATTGTAAGCTTACCCATAATAGGGTCATCAATTTCCTTGATCATACCTCGCTCCCTGAAATATGGGTGATTGATCGCATCAACGGGATCCATAACCGGGGCAGTGGGTACCCGATGTTCATCTAAATGATTTAAGATGCTCTCATTGTTCGGGAAAGTTGCCATCCATGCCTCAATTATTTCGATAATTTCACCCTGCCTAGCCCCTCTATCCTTTGGTTCACGATACCGAGGGTCCAATTCCAGATCAGGTCGACCAATAGCAACACATACGTTCTTCCATTGAGGCTGAAGCGTTAAAATCACAATATACCCCGAAGGACCTTTAAAAGTGCCAAAAGGTGCTATTAACTCATGGTGAGCACCTTGACGGTGAGGCCTAAACTTACCATCTGTAAGCGAGTAGCCCTGCAAAGAGATATCGTGATTATGAAACATCGCATCCACCATACTAATATCTAGCCACTGACCTCTCCCGGTCCGAGACCGATGAAACAAGGCATAACCGATTGCGGAGAAAGCATGTACCCCACTTCCAACATCTGCGATACCTATGCCGACGGGTAATGGTGGGCCGTCGCGCTCTCCATTCATATGCATAAGTCCAGAAAATGCCTGCGCAGCCCAATCAAATCCAGTTTTGTGAGACAAAGGGCTTTCTCTGCCATAAGCAGAAATGGAAGCCATGACTACTTCAGGGTTTATTTTCTGCACATCTGACCAAGCAAGTGATTTTTTCTCCATCACTCCTGGACCAAAGTTCTCAACTATGACATCTACCTTTCGAATTAAATCATGAAGTATGTCAACACTCTCTGGATTTCGCAGGTCAAGCCCGATGCTTTTTTTTCCTCTATTCTGCTGAATAAAATAACCGCTTCGCCCATCTTCAGTAATAGGAAGTCCTCTAGAGGGATCTCCACTTGGACCGATTTCTACTTTGTAAATCTCAGCACCCATCTCAGCCATTAGTCTTCCTACCGTTGGCCCTGCCAGATACTGGGTCAGGTCTAGCACCTTCACTCCCTCAAGCATCAACATAATTTACGCTCCCCGACTTAAAGATATTTCAACCTATCGTGATTTAAACGTTTTTGCACTCAATAAATTGTTTATAGTTAGAATATGTTCTGTATATTACCGCAAGAAGCGGATACTAAAACACTAGCTAGATACTTAACCCGAAAACTTGGAAACCGCGATATATTCTTAGCTGTTAGTGCAGAAATTTAATACTCCCAAGGCTGTTGAGAGAAAGGAATTAAAAATTGTCGTCAATTGAAGATTATTTGAAACTCGGATTGTTCATGCCAAATTGCTCGAACATGTCTGCAATCTCAACTTATCGGATAGTCGAAGATGAGTGGCCTTACGAGTCGAATAAAAGTATAGCGCTTGCTGCCGAAAGCGCAGGTTTTGAGCTCTTGTTTCCCGTCAGCCGATGGCGCGGATTTGGAGGAGAGACAGATTATCTAGGGACTTCATTAGAAACGATGACATGGGCCGCAGCGTTATTGGCCGTCACTTCTAAAATCAAAATTTTCTCAACCGTGCATGTCCCGGTCTTTAATCCGGTAGTAGTCGCAAAAATGGGAGCGACTCTAGATCACATTAGCGGGGGTAGATGGGGAGTAAATTTAGTAAGCGGGTGGAGTGAAAAGGAATTTGGAATGATGGGAGTTAAACTCCTACCGCATGAAGAGCGCTACCAGCGAACTGCTGCATTTATTGAAATTCTGAAGGGTTTATGGGCAGATACACCGGGCACTTTTAATCACCACTCAGCTTGGTATGACGTCACAGATGGATACTGCTTGCCTCAGCCGAAACGGATGCCTGAAATAGCGAATGCTGGCACATCCGAAGATGCGAAGGAAATGACCACTAGCTTATGCGACTGGGCCTTTATCTCTACACCAACCATTGAGGCGATTTCCTCGATTGTGGAGGATATCTCTCTGCGAGCAGCCAAAAAACAAAAACAAGTCGAATGTGCCGCTTTCCCGTTTGTTCTATGGCGTGATTCCGAAGACGAAGCTCAAAATGAGTTGGAGAAAATTATTGCTCAAAAAGATGAAGTTGCGGCCCAAAATTGGCTAGATGGCCTAGCAATCGGCAGTGGATCGTTTGATCAATTCACACTAGACATGATGACGGTAGGGGCTGGCGCTGTTCATGTCATTGGCACTGCTGAACAAGTCGCGACAAAGATAAAAACTATGCATGATGCAGGGTTAAAAGGAGTACTTATGATATTTCAAGCATATCTGCAGGATACGATAAGATTTAGAAAAGAAGTAATGCCTCTATTGTATGAGATGGGCGTCATCAGTAAATTAAGCTAGACCAAGGAGTAGCAGACGTATGAATTTCAAAGGTCACTACAAAACAGGTGCGATACAGGAAGTAATCTACGGCAAGGAGTTAATTGAGGCACTTAACCAAGCGATCAGTGATACGTCGGATCCGATGGTGATGTTTGTAACTAATACTAGTCTTACAAAGATTGACGGACTAGCAGGCGTCGTAAAAAAAGCATTAGGCAAAGTATGTGTTGGCGAAGTCAAAGGACTCAAAGCTCACTCACCACGCCAAGATGTCATCACACTTGCAAAAGAACTAAAGGAAAAACGTGCGAATATTGTCGTTACTTTAGGTGGAGGCTCTGTTTGTGACACTACCAAAGTTGCCTGTCTAGCGCTCGAAAATGGAGTGAGTTCAAAGGATGGCATTGGCCAATTAGCATCCGATGAGCTAAATTCTCCAAAAATTAAACACATCGCAATACCTACGACATTGTCCGCTGGCGAGTATACCGGTTTCGCTGGAATTACCGATGAAACGATACCGAGGAAAGAACTGTTTTTCCACAATGGAATGGTTCCCAATATAGTCATCTTAGATTCGGAAATGACGAGTGCCACACCAGACCGACTATTCTTTGGCACGGGTGTAAGAGCGGTTGACCATGCGATAGAAACATATTGCTCTATAAATGCTAATCCATTAGTGGAAGCTAGCTCTCTTCATGGTCTAAAGCTGTTAGCCAGCGCACTACCTAAATGTAAAGCTGACCCAAGTGACAAAATGAGCCGCTTAGAATGCTTAGTTGGCTCATGGCTCTCCATACAAGGTGTGGCTAACGGGGTAGATCTAGGAGCAAGTCATGGCATTGGTCATATTTTAGGTGGTACGGCCGGAATGCCCCATGGGGAAACGTCGTGTGTGATGCTCCCACATGTTCTCCGATACAACAGTTCAACGAATGCCGATCGCCAAGCAATATTAGCTGCTGCGATGGGCAATCTTAATCATCCTTTGGCCGATCAGGTGCAATCACTAGTCTCAGAACTTGAATTACCGGGACGGCTAAGAGATGCGGGGGTACCTAAGGACTTGCTACCCACGCTTGCAGAAGAATCCATGCTCGATATCTGGATTGCAACTAACCCTAGATTTTTGGGGACATCCGCAGATATTCTTAGCTTACTTGAGGACGCTTGGTAAAAGTGAGCTCATTAGGTAATATCTTTATGCATCTGTAATTAACATAAAGGAACCGATATGCCTCATGTCACCGCTACAAAAGCCATGCCTGTTTCGGCAAGTAAAGCTTGGGAATTTGTGTCTAACTGGGGGGGTACGGATAAATGGATACCTGGAGTAGGTCCGGTTGTAGTAGAAGGATCCGGCGTAGGCTCGCTACGAAGTGCAGATCTTGCACCAGAAACTGGTTTCCCTGGCAGAATATCGGAAAGACTAGAAACGTTCGATTTGCATAAAATGTCTTTCAGTTATTGCGTTGTTGGAGACAACCCCATCCCAATAACTAACTATCTTGCGCGAATGTCTGTTAAAAAGATCTCAAAAGATTCTTGCGAGGTGACCTGGGAGAGTACCTGGGATACAGAATTAGATGAAGCGGAGCTTATCGTCGCATTTAACGGACTATATAACTTAGCATTAGATAATGTAGAACAACTCATGCTCTCAGAAAATCAGTAATAGAAGGAAAAAAAATGGATTTTGGAATTACTTTCCCCAGCTATATTAGGGCTTACCATGACGTAAAAATGGCGGAAGACTATGGATTCACCCATGCATGGTTCTATGACTCCCAAATGTGCTACAGCGATGTATACGCGACAATGGCACTGGCTGCGGAACACAGTCGTTATATAAAACTTGGCACTCTTGTTTCAATACTGGGAAATCGCATCGCGCCAGTGACCGCTCATTCAATCGCCACCATTAACGAACTTGCTCCTGGAAGAGTCATATTGGGGGTAGGTTCTGGTTTCACGGGTAGGAACGTAATGGGCATGCCTCCTGCAAAACTTAAAACGATGCGTCATGAAATCGAGGTCATAAAAAAATTACTTAAAGGACAGGAAGCTCGCTATATCGAGGGCACCTTAGAGCGCGACATCCGTTTTTTAAACCGTAATGAAGGCTATATTAATGTACGTGACGGGATTCCATTATATATGGCGTCCAATGGTCCTAAGGCAAACGATATGGTCGGTGAGCTTGCCGATGGCTGGGTAACGATAGGATTGAACCCAGAATACATAAAAGCCGGGATCGCGCAGATAAAAGCAGCTGCAAAAAATCACGGCCGGAACATGAGGTCTCTATATACAACAAATCTGACAAGTGGGTGTGTACTGAGACCGGGTGAAGACATTATGTCGCCAAGAGTTATTAGACAAGTTGGGCCCTCAGCGATACTTCTATTACACACAAACTGGGATCCGAAAAAAATGATGCCAGGGCCGTTTGCGCCTCCCGAAGTAGCCGGATTAGCAAAAAAATATTACACCCAGCGCATCATGAAGATGAAAACCCCTATGAGCAAGCGATATCAGGAGATGCATGCCGGACACCTTACTAAACTGCAAAAAGGCGAGGCGGAGTATCTAACCCCAGAGTTAATAAAACTTGCCACTTTGACAGGTTCTCCAGCCGAGATAATTGACCGCGTTAAAGAACTTGAAGATGCAGGAATCACTAATCTTGCACTCAATGTCTGTGGCACTGATGCAAGAGACATTATAAGAGAGTTCGGTAATGAGGTTATAGCTAAACTCTAAACCTTGGCTCATCGGAAGGAAATTATGATTGCGAACAAGCTACAGGTCTTAGGTCCAAATGAAGTCACTATTGAATGGCTTGAGCAAGCATTATCAAACTCTGATGTTAAAGCGGAGATCAAAAGCTTTTCGGTTGAGAAAGTGGGTACCGGCCAACTTGGAGAAACAAGACGATTTATCATCGAGTATAACGGCGATCAATCTCTTGAGTACCCAAAAACACTTGTCGGGAAGTTCCCTTCCGACAGTGAGATCGCGGCTACAACTGGCAAAGACATGGGATTCTATCGTGGAGAGGTGATGTTCTATAGGGAGCTTGCAGATAGAACAAAAACAAAGACCCCTAAATGCTATGCAGCTGAAATAGATCAAGAGAACAACTTCGTTCTTTTACTCGAAGATCTTGCACCGGCGACTGCTGGCGATCATATGGCTGGCTGTTCTGTCAACGATGCTCGACTGGCAATGAAAGAGGCTGCTTTCTTACACGCTGCGTTTTGGAATGATCACTTATTGGAAAAGCAAGACTGGCTATATGTTCCTGATGGTACTCAAGGCTTTTATACGACTGATCTAATACACAGCTCATGGGATTATTTTCGGGCCACTCATGGAAGCCAAATGGATCCCAAAGTGATAGAGGTGTGTGACCAATACGTGGCCTCTCACGAAAAATGGAATCAACCTCGAAGTGGTCCAAAGTGCTTTTCACATAATGATTTTCGCGTCGACAACATGCTATTCAGTGAAAAACAAGTCGCCGTGGTTGATTGGCAAACAAGTAATTACCTCTCAACAGGTATGGATGTTGCGTATTTCATAGGCAGTGCATTTAACAGAGATACCAGACAGGCAGTGGAGCATGATCTCCTCCGCGAATACCATCAGACGCTCGTGGCGGAAGGAGTCTCAAACTATGAACTAAGTCAGCTTAAGAACGATTATATGCACTACAGCTTTGCGGTATTAGCTGTAGCTATTGCTGCAGCAGTCATCGTGAAGCGGTCAGACCGAGGAGACCGACTGTTCATAAAAATGGTGACTGATGGCGCGTACCAAGCACTTGATAATGGCGCTATGGATCTACTTTAAGAAACGTAAAGGCAGAACAGATGCTCAGACTAGCAAAAAATCATTTAGATATTGGGCTTTTCACTAATGATATTGATAGCCATCACAACTTTTGGAGCAAGACAGTAGGACTTAAGCTCGACCATGAACTCAAGTTCAACAAAGATATAACACAGCACAGATATGATGCTCATGGTTCAGTGATAAAAGTGAACCATCATGCTAAGCCATTTCAAAACGAACCCGCCTCCGGATACAAGCATCTGAAAATTGCGAGCGCCAACCTACCTAATCAACTGCTTAAACACCCTGGAGGTGACTTTGTATCACTCGTTACTCCCGGGACTGATGGTATAGTCGGGATCGGGATCGAAATTTCCACCGCTAACCCAAAAAATATGGTGGGTTTTTACACTGAGGTTATGGGTTTTGATCTCGTCGCAACCAACACTCTGCAATGTGGCGACACCATCCTGTTCATAACAAAAGGCCATGCTGGCTATAAAGCAGACAGCTTTGTGGGGCCAAACTTCCGATATCTTACGGTCCAGATCTATGATGCAGATTTGGAGTGCGCGACTATAACAAAAAAAGGTGGAATAATTGTACAAGAGCCTCGCACGATAGGTAAAATCGCCCGTTATGGCTTTGTTACTGATCCAGATGGAAACTGGATCGAGATTTCGGCCCGAGCATCACTTACTGGAGTTATTCCAACACCAGATATTTAAGGTTGTTTTATTTTCTAAGCCCTAGATGTTTTTCTTTGCTGGCGGAGATACCAAGATATACCAGAACTATTGTCGGTGATAAAAAAGCCGCCCCGTAAGAAAAATTCACTCATTCGTTCACCTGAATTAAGTGTAGACCTTAGTTAAAATTTAACATTTAAATCTAGCTGAAGTATCTCTTGCTCTTTCTTCGAAAATTTATTTTTAGTTAGGTAGTAATTAATTCTCATCGACACGTTTTTATTTATTGTATAGCCGACTATAAGCTCGTGTCCCTTTATTCCTGTCTCGCCTCCAAAACGATCAGAATCTGGCAAGAAATCAGGAGCAGCATTTTCCTCAATATCAGCGTATAGATACTTCATCTGAAGCTTGCCCGCCTGAGACTTAAAACCAATAATATAGGCTGAGCCTTCATTCGTGTTCGTCTCGTAATTATTGATGTACTCTCCTACCACGCTGAACTTTCCGCCACCAACTTTAGTGCCCACCTCAGCTGCTAAATTAAATCAACCTAGATTATTGTCAGTGTTCGTTTCACCTGCTACAACGTAGGCCGAAGAACCCGCATCTTTCATTTGTCCGAACATGTATACAGTCCCTGCTAATTTTCCGAACATGGCATTTGATTTGAATTTCAAACCGAGCTGTCCGTATCCCATGTGAGAATCATGCTGCGTAGCAGTCTTGTTCTCCTCTAAAACAAAGACACCCGCATTCAACCAGAGAGGCTTTAACTTAGGGGCATAACTGAATGCAGCTCCTTCAGGATTAATGTCACTGTCCCACATCACGTCAGTGGGTGCCCATAGATATTTTTTACGTTTGAACTTACCGGCAATAGCTTTCAGACCTGTATTACCGTGTTTATATTGTATATATGCGTAATCTAAGTTGATCTGTTTAGTAGAGAACCCATCTTTCATATCTTGGTTCGTGGACCGACGATCAGATCCACCTGAGGCCAAACCACCTGCTATCGTCCAATTAGTAATCGGGTTAGCAATGACACCTAACCGGTAGCGGATTCTTCCTCGGCTTCTTTCTTCATTCCCATCTTTTTTTTCATACTGGTAACGGGTTCGGATATCGCCTTCAATTCTAATTTTTTCAGCCCAGTTTGTCTCGGCAGACAACTTTCTGGTTTTTTTCTCAAGTGTCACGATTTTATCAGCCGACATAGTAGATGTCTTTTCAGTCACCGTCTGCGCAGCGGCTTTTAAGATCGTATATTCATCTGCAGTAATAGTGCCTTTATATCTCCAGCTTCTAACTAGTACTTTAGACTGTTGGCCTGAAACTTTTTTTCTAGTTTATTTTTATGGCCTGTTTTAGATACAAGGACAACATAGTTAGGTTTTGTTACATTTTCATGACACTGAGCTTATATTTGAGAACAGCACTGGAATTACTGACAGACATCATAGACCGCTTATTGATTAAAATTTTGTGACAAAAAGAATAAACGAGTGCTAAATTGATTATCAAAAATTATGAGGCTATAAAGATATGACGGCTAAAAACCCACCTTTAATGCCTACAGAGATCAATGCACATTTAGCTAATGTCTATCCAGCGCTCGCTATGATGGCAGGAATGCAGCTAGAAGTTTTTACTGCAATAGGAGAGTCAGGAATCACACTTGATACAGTTGCGACGAAGTTAAATGTCCATCCACTGAAACTCAGACCTTTATTATATGCGCTGGTATGTGCAAACCTGCTAAGAGTAAAAGAACCACTTTTCTATAATACAGAAGAAGCTAAAGAATTTTTAATCAAAGGAAAAAAGCGATACATTGGCAGCATGCATAGTGTTTATTCTGACCTGTGGGCCGCAACCATGCATACCGCAGACTCCATAAGACACGGGTCTCCTAGAGCAGAGCATGATTTCTCTAAAATGACACCTAACGAACTGCGAGCTTTTGTGACCGGTTTGGATGCGGGCGCTAGCGCCTCGGCAAGGCGATTGCACAAAGAGTTTGATATGAACCGGTTCCAGACTTTACTTGATGCTGGAGGAGGCTCAGGTGGCCTAGCAATCGCACTTTCAAAGCTTTGCCCCAAGATAAGAATAACAGTCGGAGAGCTTGGAAATGTAGTCCCTATTACTAAAGAATGTATAGAGTCAGAAGGTCTAGCAGAAACTATAGAGACTATAGAAATTGATCTCACATCTTCTCAGCCAACCCTTAATTTCGACGCCATCGTCCTTCGTTCCGTTCTCCAGGTGATGAGCCCAGAAGATGCTCGAAGCACCATGCAAAATGCCACAAAAGCCCTTAAACCGAATGGCGAAATATTCATGCTGGGAAGGATGCTGGATGACTCCCGCTTATCACCAACAGAAGCTGTCGCTGTCAATGTAATGTTTTTAAATGTCTATCCTAGCGGCCAGGCTTATACGGAGAGCGAGTACCGTCTCTTTTTCCTAGAAGCAGGATTGGAAAATATCCAACGCAAACAGATCTCTGGGGGTTATAGTATTCTTCACGCTAACAAGAAAGGTTAGACCTCACCACAAAGAAGAAATAAATGCTTCTAGATACCAATAAATTTCTGAAGAATTCTGGGGACCATTTGCTTGAATTTTAGACGTCCTTCCGTCACCACCAAACAAATACACTCACCCTGCTTGGTGACTACCGGCTGATGCTCTAAATGCTCATCCGCCTCTTCGATATCTCCTGCGGAAAAAATCTGAGATCCACAGAAATACGATCCCTTCAGTACTAAGGTTAACTCGCCTCCTCGATGGCTGTGTGCCGGCAATACCAAACCAGGCTGGCCTCTAAGCATCCACATCTGTGTATCGCCACTTTTTTCAAGCCGACATAATTTCAAACCTTCTCCAAGCGTCTTCCATGGCAGAGCATTTAACCCTTTGTCTAGAAAAGTGCTAACAAACTGTTCCAAATCAGCTATTTCACCCACGTTTTCTGCAAACGAGGGTTGCATATCGTCATTCGATGATTGCTCCCATTTGCTCGATCTAGGAGCCCTCTCTAAAGATCGATCAGATGGTCCTGCCAAACCAAGAAGCTCAC
>Ga0209631_10006965_pt1 | contig 11487 bp, 10 predicted proteins | sample COG_08_FD_184752 | JGI IMG/M metagenome (GOLD analysis project Ga0209631, IMG submission 184752) | Pelagic Microbial community sample from North Sea - COGITO 998_met_08 (SPAdes) (version 2) | ecosystem: Environmental > Aquatic > Marine > Neritic zone/Coastal water | place: Helgoland, sampling... | reverse complement strand
GCGCACGGCACGGAAGAGTTGGCCCTGTTCGTCGTGGGTGAGCGTCGGAGACTCGCCAGTCGTACCAGCGAGCACCAGGCCCTCGTGGCCCTGCGTCTCAACCAGCCACGATGCGAGTGCTTGCGCTGCATCGAGGTCGAGGTCTTCATTCTCATCAAACGGGGTAACCATTGCCGAGAGAACTCGGCCAAATGTCGGGTTCATGCGTGTCCTTCTTTAGCTCGGTCGATGCCGAGTGATGCCAGTAGATCCTCGTGTAACTCAAACCAGATCGTGTGATACGACTCGATCATGGGTTTGGTGAACCACTCGAGCTCGCCAGATTGCACCTTGGCCAGGGCCTCGGCGAAGCTGGGTGCATAGTGCTCGAATCGCTGGAACAACGCTCCAAGATCGGCGCAGATGGGTTGCATGCTCGCATCGGCTTCGGCGAGACGACCAATGATCATGGCGTCGTATTCGGCGTCGCCATGATCGTTCGACACCTGCGCTCCGTCGATCATGCGAACTTGCCAGTCGGTACACAGACCGAGGAACGGCTGGTTGTGTTCGAGGAACCGACGGTAGATAGCGTCGAGTTGTGCACGCCTGCCAGCGTCGTCGAGTTGCTGCGCGAGCAGTGCCTCGCCATGAGCACGCCCGGCGGGCAACAACATCCAGCCGGTCATACGTCCTTCGCGATACTTGACTCGCTCCGCGTCGGCGAGCCCGTCGAGGACCTGCTTGGCTCGTTCTGGGCTCACTCCTGCGGCTTCGGCCACCACCTCGGTGTCCGCAAAACTTTTCAGGCGTAGCGCGTGCACCACGCGCAATTCTTCTTCGTTGTCCACAGCGGTGGATGTTATCGCCACTGCTCCCCCGCCTCGAAGTTCTTTGTATGCCTCGAAAAACCCAACCTGCTGAGGAGGCTGGTCATGCCGTCTTGAAATTTCCAAACACCGGGGAAGAATCACCGACCCGGGTAGCGGCCGCTGTTACTCCCACTCAGGGGCTGAATTCGCTTTGCCACGTGCGACGCGTCGCAGAATCAGTGGGTAACCGGCCAACGCAATCGTGCTGAAGATGAACCACTGCACGGCATAACTTGCATGAGGGCCCGCATCGAGAGAGGGCAACGACAACGCCGTCGGCAGTGCGCCCGGGTCAACCGATGCTGGATCGAGGCGCAGTACCACCGGCGACAGGTCATAGCCGACCTGCTCTGCCAGGCGGGCCACGTCTGGTCTCGCCAACGTCGACAGCTGTCCTTCATCGGGATCAGCGACTTGAAACCCTTCGGCGGTGCGAGCTGGCTGAATCGTGCCGACGATCTCGATTCGACCCGACGCAGGTTCTGTTCCCGGACGAGGTACATCAGCTTCGAACACACGCGGGATCCAGCCTCGATTGACGGCTACGGCCCAACCGTCGTCAGTCACGAACGGGGTGAGAACCCACCAGCCTGGTGATCCTTCGAGCGTCCGATTTCGTATCAGCACCTCGTCTTCGGTGCGGTACTCCCCCGTGACTACAACCCGAAGATATTGCTCTTCTTCACCAACCAAGGCGTCCGCCCCGGGAGGCGCGACCGACGCCAGCGACACCGGCGCTTGTTCGACACGGGCAGCGATGAGTTCATTGCGGTCGCCTCGTTCACTGTGGCGGTTGACTTGCCATATGCCAGCGAAGAGCATGGCGGCGACCAGCCCTGCTACCAGGACGTGGGAGAGAACCCATGTGGGTCTTCGCACAAAGCTGTAGTCCGGAGTTTCCTCGACGGGGGACGTCACGTTGTCAGGGATTCAGACGTCGAGGATCGCATCAAGGCCAACGGTGACACCTGGCTGAGCAGCGATGCGTTTGCAGCCCAGCACCACACCAGGCATAAACGACGACCGGTCGTAGCTGTCTTGGCGAATGGTCAGGCTCTGGCCAAGCGCCCCAAGAATGACTTCCTGATGCGCAACCATCCCCCGCATACGCACCGAATGCACATGGATCCCAGCGGGCCCGACACCGCCACGGGCTCCAGGGTACACCTGGTGCTCGGTTGGGTCTGTAGCCCAGTCGTCGGAGGCCGCCGCCATGCGCTCGACGGTGGCCACGGCAGTTCCAGACGGCGCGTCGATCTTGTTGTCGTGATGCAACTCGATGACTTCGGCAGTGTCAAAGAACGGCGCCGCAATCTCTGCGAAACGCATCATCAGCACCGCACTGATCGCAAAGTTCGCTGCGATCAGCAGATTGCTCGAGGTAAACGCCGCTTCGAACGTGGACATGTCATCGTCGGTAAATCCGGTCGTGCCAACTACGGCATGGACACCAGCAGCAGCGACGACTGGCAGGTTGTTTCGCGCTGCTTCGGCCACAGTGAAGTCCACGACGACGTCGGGACTCGCCGCAAGAAACGTATCGAGGTCTGTCTGGATATCCAGGCCTTGCGCCGTCACAGCACCGGCGCCATATGGATCGAATGCTGCGACAAGCAACAGTTCTGGGTCTGCTTCAACGGCTTCGCAGACCGAGGCACCCATGCGCCCCGCTGCTCCAAGAACACCGACCCTGACCTGTTCACCCATCACTCCAAGCTACCCGAAGTCCATCGGTGTGCTGCTGCTGTTTGACCGCACAAATGCGCGAAGGCGAGCGCAACAGGACAGGAGTCGGAGCGATGGAGTAGCAGCCGGAAGGACCGTCGAGGTCAAGTCGGTCGACAGAACGAGCGCAACGAACCCGACTACCTCCGAGGGGAACGACGCAACATGGCGAAAACGAGAGCGGACGCCGCGCACAGCGCGGCGTCCGCTCAGTTTTGATTACCGATAGTGCCAGCTAGGACACCAGCTGGTTACTCCTTGTAGCGATCAGACTGTTCGGCATCGAAGGCTTCGTTGAACGACACGACTTCGACGTCGCCAGCGGCCTTCTTCGGACGGTCACTGCGGCCACCACCGCTGTCACGATCGCGGCCACCGCGACCACCATCACGGCCTCCACCGTCACGGTCACGACCACCACGAGCGCCACGGTCACGACCACCACGGCCGCCACCACTGTCACGGTCACGACCACCGCCGCCTTCACGACTACGACCACCACGATCACCTCGGCCGTTGCCGCTGCTCTCGCCAGAATCGTCGCCACCGCCGCTGTTGAGTTCATCAGCGAACTCGGCAGGCATCAGGCTGATCTTGCCGTTGGGGTCGATGTCTTCGACAATCACCTCGATGGTGTCGCCCAAGCTGAGCTCGTCTTCGACCTTGTCGATGCGGCGCTTGCCACCGATCTTCGAGATGTGGACCAGACCGTCTCGGCCAGGCATGATGTTGACGAATGCACCGAAGTTGGTGATGTTCACAACACGACCCGTGTAGGTCGCTCCCATTTCCGGGGTTGGCGGATCAAGGATCAGCTTGACCTGGCGTTCTGCTTCGGCGACCGCATTGCGATCTGCAGAGGCAATCGACACCACGCCGACCATGCCGTCGTCGTCGACAGAGATGTCGGCGCCGGTCTCGGCCTGCATGGCGTTGATGACCTTGCCTTTAGGGCCAATGATCTCGCCGATCTTGTCGATCGGGATCTCGAAGCTAACGATCTGAGGAGCGTTCTCGTTGACCTCAGAGCGAGGTTCAGCGATTGCTTCGGCCATATTGGCCAACACCTGCATGCGAGCATCGAGTGCTTGCTGAAGAGCAGCAGCAAGAACGTCGGCAGGGATTCCGTCGATCTTGGTGTCCATCTGCAGTGCAGTTACGAAGTCAGCTGTACCGCAGACCTTGAAGTCCATGTCGCCCATGGCATCTTCGGCACCGAGGATGTCGGTGATCGGAATGTACTTGCCATCTTCGTGGATGAGACCCATGGCGATACCGGCAACAGGAGCTGCAATCGGTACACCAGCGTCCATCAGCGACAATGACGAGCCACAGACCGAAGCCATTGAGCTTGAGCCGTTCGACGCCATAACTTCTGACACCAAACGGTAGGTGTACGGGAAGTCTTCGAAGTCAGGAATGACCGGAACGAGGGCTCGTTCGGCGAGTGCACCGTGGCCGATCTCGCGACGCTTCGGTCCACGCATGAAGCCGGTTTCGCCGGTGCAGTATGGAGGGAAGTTGTAGTGGTGCATGTACCGCTTGCGGCTGACCGGATCGATGCCATCGATCATTTGGTCCATGCGTCCGGTGCCCAACGTGGTCACGTTGAGAACCTGTGTGTCGCCACGCTGGAACAGACCAGAACCGTGGCCGGTCGCAACAACGCCGATTTCGGACTTGAGCTCACGGAGATCGGCTGGGCCACGGCCATCCATGCGGATGCCTTCGTTCAAGACACGGTCGCGGACGACCTTCTTGGTTAGCTTGCGCAATGCGCCGCCGATGAGATCACCGTCGTGATCTGAGAGTTCTTCACGAACAGCGGACTTGATTGCGCCTTCGGCTGCCTGGCGTTCCATCTTGTCAGCAATGGTCATTGCTTCTTTGACACGATCGGTAGCGATCGCTGCAACAGCTTCGTAGACCTCGTCGGTCGTGTCAGCCGTGACGCTGTAGTCCATCTTTGGCTTGGCGCCAAAGGACGTGACCAGCTCATGCTGCAGATCGATTGCCTGGCGGATCCACGCCTTCGATGCTTCGAGGCCTTCGCCGAGCACGGTCTCATTGACCTTGGGAGCGCCAGCTTCATACTTCGGGATCGAGCCAGCAACGCCGCCGGCTTCAACCATCGAGATAGCGATATCGCCGGTGCTGGTCTCGCGACCGGCAACCACGATTTCGAAGGTGCCTTCTTGGCCCTCTTCATACGTTGGGAACGGAATCCATTCACCGTCGGTTGAGTAACCCAGGCGCACGGCGCCAACCGGGCCGTCGAACGGAATGTCGCTGAGCATGAGTGCTGCAGACGCTGCGTTCAGAGCCAGTACGTCGTACTGGTTCGCCTGGTCAGCAGCCAGAACGGTGGCGATGACGTGAACTTCGTTGCGGAACCCATCAGGGAAGTTGGGGCGCAATGGGCGGTCCAGCAGGCGACAGACCAGGATGGCCTGTTCGCTTGCGCGACCTTCACGACGGAAGAACGAACCGGGGATTTTGCCCGCGGCGTACATGCGCTCTTCGACATCGACGGTTAGCGGGAAGAATGAGGCATTCTCACGTGCTTGTTTCGCGCCGGTTGCGGTCACCAAGACCTGCGTACGGCCCATGGTGGCGATTACGGAACCGCCAGCGAGGTTGGCCATCCGGCCAGCCTCAAGTGTGAACAGCTTGTCGTCCGCACCTTGTATTTCTGTAGAAACGCTCTTCGCTTCTTTGGTCATGGCTTTCTCCTGCCGTGACCGCGCCGCCAAATGTGCTCGGGTGAGCACTGCTCTCTACTAGAGCGCGGCGGGCGGCCGTTGTTGAGTAGTTGGGTGACACTCGCCTTGAGTGTCGTGCCAAGCCAGTGACCAGTTGACGGTTTCCCTCGCAGTTGTAGGGAAAGCCTCGACTGTCCACCGACTAGGTGGCGTCTGTAATCATTACCGATGAAGGCTAATGATATGGGGATGGCGACGAACTCTGTAGCTCGGCCGCATTTGTGATTGGTTCGGCCTGTTAGCGGCGGAGTCCGAGTTCACCAATGATTGCGCGATAGCGCTCAACATCGATGCCAGCAAGGTAGTCGAGCAGACGACGGCGACGACCAACAAGCATCAGCAAGCCGCGTCGGCTGTGGTGATCCTTCTTGGCGGTCTGCAGGTGCTCCGTCAGATGAACAATGCGGTCAGTGAGCAGTGCGATTTGGACCTCGGGTGAACCGGTGTCGCCTTCGCCTCGTGCGTGCTTTGCGATCGTTGCAGCTTTTGCGGGCAGATTTGTTGCAGCTTTTGCGCTCATCGTCTTGTCTCTCGATTTCTTGGGTTTCGGACCCAGCCCACGCTGCCCGTTCGGTCCTGAGCTGATGTAACAGCGAAGTACCGTGACGAAGCGATGAGCATTGCCTAACAGGTGCCAGGCGGTTGCCCGACCACGAGAGGGTAACGCCGGAATACCGGTTCCACGCCTGCAGCCGAATCGTTCCGGACCGCACCCAAGAGAGCGGCTCGATAACTCGGCACCACTACCTGCTAGTAGACAGCGTACTGACGGCAATATTCATAGATGGCCATCGAGGTGGCCGTGGCCGCGTTGAAGCTATACGGCAGGCCATACACGGGGATCTCAACCACGTCGTCCAATGCCGCCAGAATCTCAGGAGCGATACCCAGCCGCTCGTTGCCCACGACCAGCAAGGTCCGTTCTTCGAATGCGTAGCTGTGGATGTTCTGCGAGTTTGTGGCCTGTTCGACACCGACCACGCGGTAGCCGTCGTCTTTGAACTTCTTGAGCGCCGGCAGCAACGTTCGGCGAACGACTATTTCCAGTTCGTCTGCACCGTCACGAGCAATCTTGCTGATCAGCTTGTTGTTGCCACACAAGACCAGTTTCTGGACGCCGCATGCACTTGCGGTTCGAGCGATCGCTGAAATGTTGACGTTGCTTCTCATAGGAACGCAAGCAACAACGAGCTCTCGAGGGTAAGAAAGTTCGGACTGAGGCCGGCGCCGCACTTGTTCAAAAGAGGCCATTGTGCACCGAGGGTACCGGAGGTCAGCTCGCTGATTCTTCGGAAGGCGCTGCGGGGATCACGACGGCTGGCTTGATCTTGCCGCCTTCCACTCGTTCATGCACAGCAACCACGGCGCACTGTGAGTCGAGCAGCACCCATGGTCCTGCACCCGTCAGGACATCTTCAGAAAGCCGTTGGCCGTTCCGGACCCGGGCGACGGTTTCGTCATCGAGCGACACCGATGGATAATCGGCAAGCCCCTCGGCCAGTGAGATGATCGTGGACTTTTCAAGGACCGCAGCGTTGGCTTCGACATGACGGCCAATCGCGGTGCGTCGTAGGGATCGCAGGTGTGCTCCCCCACCCAACGCAGCACCGATATCGGCGGCGATGGTTCGAATGTAGGTGCCAGATCCACAGCGGGTCGTGAACTTAAAGACGTGTGGCTCGCCAGGTTCCGTCGGCAAAAAGGCTGGATCGACCGAGATTTCGTGCACCGTGACCGGCCGAGGTTTACGCTCGACCGTCTTGCCTTCACGAGCAAGCTGATGCAGCCGTTTCCCGTCGATCTTGATGGCAGAGACCATCGGCGGGATCTGTTCGATATCGCCAACGAATTGGGGCGCAACCCGGATCACATCTTCGATCGTTATGTCCGACATGTCATGGCGCACCGTGACCTCGCCATCGGCATCGAGCGAATCGGTCTCAACGCCAAGCACCGCTTCGGCTACGTAGGTCTTTTCGAGCTCCGTAATGAAACGAAGCAACCGGGTACCGCGGCCGACGCCCAACACGAGGACACCGGTTGCACCTGGATCTAACGTGCCGCTGTGACCGATCTTGCGGGTGCCGAAGACACCACGAGCCTTGGCGACAACGTCGTGGCTGGTCCACTCGATTTCCTTGTCGACCACCACGAACCCGTTGGGACCCTCATGGCCGCCTTTTCTTGCCATGGCGCGTACTTACTCTTCTTCTGAATCTTCTGTGGGTAGGGCTTCGGGTGATGGCGCATAGGCGCGATCGCCCTCGGCCTCCATGGTCTGGAGGATCTCTCCGACCCGGGTTCCTGAGCGCAAGCCGGGGTCGATCAGAAACTCCAAGTCGGGCACCCTGCGCATATTGCCTTGGCGAGCGATGGCCTTTCGGAGCCGACCCATGTGGGTATACAGACCTTCGAGATCTTCCTCTTCGAGATTCAGCGTCGAGAAGTAGACCCGGGCTCGCGTCAACTCATTGTCGACCTCGACATCGGTGACGGTCACATAGGCGACATAATCGTCATCGATACGTCGTAGTTCCTCGCCGATAATTTCGCGCAGGGACGAGCCCAGGCGATCGGTCCGGGCAAAGCCCCGGCTTCCACGTTGGTTTCGTCGACTCACGCCGCCACGGTACCGGCCGCAGCGTTGACGCCTACTTCTTGATGACGACTGTCGATGCATTCCGGTCCATCACGGTGCGATGTTGGCTGCCAGAGAACAACATGATGAGTGGCACCAGCACGATCAGCAACCTCTTTCGCCGTTGCCTCGGTTTTATGTGCCGTTCGCACGAATGGCTTGCACTGCGATAGAGATCTGCGCAGCCGCAACTGCCGTCATCATGAACGCACCACCGGGCGACTCGTTCTCAAAGACCGAGTTGCGAGCCTGGTTCCATGCCGACCAGGAGCCGATCGCGAGCAGCACATCGATGAGCGACATAATCAACGCCGGTATGAACACCATAAGCGGGCGTTCTTTGAGCGCTCCCACAAACTGGAAACCCACCAGCAGAGCACCAAACGCCACAAAGAAGACGATCACGGCGATGGCTGCGCCAACGAGTCCGTCGAGTCCGAACCCCAACTCACCGAAATCATCATCGATACTGCGAGAAGCTGCCGCCAGGAAGATAGCTGCGATCAGCGCAAGGACGAGGGGGATGGCCTTCAGCACTGAGACAACGATTGCTACCGTCTTGAGCGCCGCTGAAAACCGCACCGGCGCAACGACCGGCCCACCCCCATAGGTGTACCCGCCGTGCGGTGGCGGCGGAGCCGACACTGGGTCTGGTGGTGGTTCGAACACCGGATCACCAATCCATTGGTTGCCATCCCAATACCGCCGGGTACTGGCAGGGTCACCTGCTGCGTTGTACCAACCCGGTTCTGCCACGGTCGCCTCCAACTGTCGCCAGTATCCGCGACTCAGCTCACAGTAGACGACGGCGCTGTGACTGGACGATCGATTGGAGCAGCAAACTACCGGTCGATCTCCAGCCAATGCCGGTTGATCTGGACGACTTCGGTATCGACCGCCTCCCAAATGAAACGTTCTACCTGGTCGGCGAGTTTCTCGACCATCGACACGTGGCCACTTACCAAGGCGATACCAAGCTCACATCGTTGCCATGTGTCATGGTGAGCGACCTCGGCCACACTCGCGTCGAAGCGGCTGCGCAAGCCGTCGATGACGGGCTTGAGCAGCATGCGCTTCTGTTTCAACGAATGACTCGACGGAAACCGCAGATCTACCTGCAGAGCGAGAACATACATTGCCGAGTTAGGTACGAGGAACCTCGACGTCTTCGTAGGTTTCGATGATATCGCCTGGGATCAGCTCTTGGAAGTCGCTGAGACCCACACCACATTCGAACCCGGCGCGGACTTCGGTGACATCGTCGGTGAACCGCTTGAGCGATGTCAGGGTGCCATGCCAGATGACGGTGCCGTTGCGCAAGAAGCGGACCTTGTCGTTGCGTGTGATTACGCCGCTTTGGACCAAACAACCGGCAACGTTGCCAGCAGACTTGGTCTTGAAGACCTCGCGTACTTCGGCTTCGCCAGTGACAACTTCTTTGAACTCGGGCTCGAGCATGCCAATGACGGCTGCTTCGATGTCCTCGATGACCTTGTAGATGATCTCGTAGGTGCGAATCTCGACACCCTCTTGATCTGCAATCGCTCGCACACCACGATCAGGTCGGGTGTTGAAGGCAATAATCGTTGCACCAGCAGCTTGGGCCAGTGTGACGTCGCTTTCGGCTGGTGGACCAACGGCCTTGTGCAGGAAGTTGATCTTGACCTCGGGTCGTTCGAGACCGGCCAGGCTGTCGGCCAGTGCTTCAAGCGAACCATGAGTATCGGCACGGATGATGAGTTCGAGCTTGGCAGCTTCGCCGATCTGAACATCGCTGAACAGATCCTCGAGCTTTGCACCACTAGCGCCACCAGCGCCTTCACGGGCAATGCTGGCAACTCGGCGGTAATGCGCCCGAGTGTCGGCGACCTTGCCTGCAGTCTTTTCGTCCTGAGCAATAACGAACTCATCGCCGGCTCGGGGAACATCGCTGAGACCAAGTACCTGCACAGGCATTGATGGGCCAGCAATCTTGATGCGCTCACCACGATCATTGATCAAGGCACGCACACGGCCCCATGTGCCGCCAGCCACAAGTGGCTGTCCGACTTCGACCTGACCCTGTTGCACCAGGATGGTCGCAACGGGACCCTTACCAACTTCGATGTTGGACTCAAGCACGACACCAGCAGCACGGCCGGTAGCGGGAGCGGTGAGCTCTTCGACCTCGGCAACCAATTGAATGGCGTCGAGCAAGGCATCGATGTTGTCGTTCTGCAATGCAGAAATCTTGACCATTACCGTGTCGCCGCCCCACTCCTCAGGGACAAGACCCTGCTCGGAGAGACCGTTCATTACCCGGTCGGGGTTGGCTGCTTCGCGGTCCATCTTGTTGATAGCAACAATGATCGGCACGTCTGCGGCCTTGGCGTGGTTGATTGCTTCGATCGTCTGAGGCATAACACCATCGTCGGCGGCTACCACCAGGACGACGATGTCAGTGGCTTCGGCACCTCGGGCACGAATCGCGGTAAACGCAGCGTGACCAGGTGTATCGATGAACGTAAGTGCGCCACTATCGCGTTCGACCATATAAGCGCCGATGTGCTGGGTGATGCCACCGGCTTCACCAGCGACGACGTTTGCATTACGAATGGTGTCGAGCAGTTTGGTCTTGCCGTGGTCGACGTGGCCCATGATTGTGATGACCGGCGGGCGTGTTACACCATCTCGTTCATCGAGATCGTCGACGTCGAGCATGTCGCGCATTTCTTCTTCGCGCTCTTCGCCTGGATCGACAAGGCGGACATCGGCGCCAATCGACTCAGCAAATCCAAGGACCTGCTCATCGGTCAGCGTCTGTGTGGCCATGACCATTTCGCCGCTTTGCAGCAGGAAACGAACAATATCGGCACCGGTGCGGTCAAGCTTTGGACCGACCTCTTGCGCGCTTCCGTTGCGCTCGATCATGATCGTGCCAGACGGAACCGGCGCACCCTCAGGGGTGTACGTCGGGACGTCTACAGGACGCAATTCCTCGAGTGAACGACGACGACGACGACTGCGACGACGTGGTGGGCGACGGTTGTTACCGCGGCCACCGGGACCGCCGGGACGACCGCCACCTGGACGTGGGGGACCGCCACCAGGAGCAGGGGCTCCGCCGCCACCAGGGCGAGGAGCACCGCCTCCGCCGCCACCAGGGCGGGAGAAGCCACCAGGGCGGCCTCCAGGACGGCTTGCAGGAGCGGGGCCACGTCCACCGAGACCGGGAGGTGGCGGGATGGGCTTGCCAGATACACTCTTTGGTGGACCTGGCGGAGGTGGAATGGGCTTACCAGACGCCGAGCGAGGCACGCTTGATGGATCAGGACGGCGAGGTCCTGCATCCTTGCCCTTAGGGCCTGGCTTAGACTCGCCACCAGGAGCTGCGGGCTTGGCCTCAGCGGTGGGCGCAGCGGGCTTCGCTGGTGGCGCAGCGGCAGGCGGAGCTGCAGCCGGAGGCCGAGATGGGCCACTAGAGCCACTCGATGTGACGACACGCTTTGGAGGCGCCCCACCCGGAGGCGGG
>Ga0209631_10006962_pt1 | contig 11492 bp, 8 predicted proteins | sample COG_08_FD_184752 | JGI IMG/M metagenome (GOLD analysis project Ga0209631, IMG submission 184752) | Pelagic Microbial community sample from North Sea - COGITO 998_met_08 (SPAdes) (version 2) | ecosystem: Environmental > Aquatic > Marine > Neritic zone/Coastal water | place: Helgoland, sampling... | reverse complement strand
AATAGCTTTGTCTTATTCGATGTTTCCGATGTGCTAGAAAGCGCGCGACGGGGGTCCTCGTTTTTGGACCCCGTCGTAAAAAATGAATTAGTTGCGGAAGTCTCCTCGCCTCAAGGCGAGCGCCGCCGAGACCGCTTCGGCAGCCTCCTCCTCGTTCGCCTCGATCGTCGGCTCGTCGGCTTCGGTATCCTCCTTGGGTAGTTTCACCCCGAGCTCCTCCGCCTCGTCGCGCATGGAGTTCTGCTCGTTCTCCATCCGCCGCTGCCAGTACCCAAACTTGAGCAGCATCTCCTCCCGCGTCACGTACGGCTGGATGCCAACCTCGAGCAACGACCTGGGCAGCATGCGCTCGTCGATGTTCATGGGCGTGAACCCGAATATCGTCTCGTACATGTTGATCCCCGTCGACTGCCGCAGGTGCCCCATCTTTGTCAGCCGTTTGCCCACCGACACCCCGAGCTCCCCAGTCATCAGCGTGCACGAGTTTTGCGCGGCGAGCTGCGTGATCCCGGGAACTTTAAACACGTTCAGGCCGGTGTAATCGACCGGCAGGAACCCTTGGTTGATCAGAATGTGGCTCACTATCTGATCCTCGTAGATGTTCACGAACTTGTTCTTCTCCAGTAGGTCGTACATGGCGTCCACGTACTCCGCCACGCCCCGCATGGCTTTTTTGCTGAGAAAATATCCGTGCCCGCCATCCACGGAAACCGGGTTGACCCCTTCGTACGGCATGGAGTTCAGCTTTGGCCTGGTGCACTTGCCGAAGTGCCACACCCTGGACAGCGAACACTTCCACCCGCTCGGGTTCTCATCCGTCTCGCGCATCTTGTTCTCGCTGCCCATCCAGTCCACGCCCTCGTCGATGGCGTTGCGCTTGAGAAACGCCATGAACTTTGTCGGCATCATGAAGACGTCGCTGTCAACCTTGAAGAAGTAGTCGTAATCGTTCGCGGTGCCCCACAGGATCGCGGCGACCACCTTGGAGGGTAAGCCCTCGTACGTGTCGTCCACGTCCAGCTTGACCACGCGGTCCTCGTGCGTCTCCGGAACGGCGTTCTGCTCGTCCTTGTAGATGACGGTGTCCTCGCTCGCGTAGTTTTCGAGCAACTTTGTCGCCTTGCCGGGGGTGTGGTCCGCGTTGGGATCGTCCGCGCCCTGGAAGTCGAGCTCGAAGGACGACCCCCCGATCGCGCCCACCGCCGTCGCCGGGAGCGAGCCGCCGGCCCCGCCCGCGCCACCGGCCCCGAGGACACCGTCGACACCGACTCCGCCGTCGCCGTTGGACGGGAGGATGCCGGTGGTAACCACCGATGGACCGCGCCGCGTCTGCTCCCCGTCGAAGCGGAGCATCCGCCGCCGCCTGTACGCCTCCGCGTTCGTCTCCTGATCCGTTTCCTTTTCGAAGTCCCGCCCGATGAACACCCTGTAGTCCACCTCTATGTCCGGCGACGCGTCCTTGAGCAGCGGCAGCCACGTTCGCTCCTGCGCGTCGGTGTCCTCGAAACCGCCCTGCCAGGAGATGACCGCGACGAGCAGCCGGGGCTTGCTCTGCTGGCCCGCGGGCGCGTTCCCGGAGAGTTCCGCGACGTCTCCTCTCTCTGTGTGACGAGAGGCGTCTCCCAGCATCGGCGTCGAATGAAACCGCGACGCGCCCGACCCGACGAGCGCGACGCACCCGACCACCAGCGCCGCGCCCGCGACGACCCGCGCGAAAAGGCCGCGACCCCTCCGATGTTGATCATGTCCATCGACGTCCGGGGCGACGCCCTCCTCGACGTCCCTGAATTTTCCCGCCGACGATGGACCCGCGCGCTCCATCCCCCGCGCGTAGTTCGGGCCCCCGAGCAGCGCCGAGGTCTCGGTCGCGCTCTCCATGGTGGGCGCCTCAGCCGCCCTCTCAGTGTGAACCAGATACCAGCGGGGTGTTTCACTTTTCTGGAAAGTTCAGACGTCAAGAAAGTGATCCAAATGGCAGTAAATGCCCATACGGGTTTTGCCAAAAATCAGGAATAGCCAAAACTCAGAACCAAAACTCAACCAGGTGATCATCGGAACACCCGACTTGCCGACGGTTCAGGCTCTCAGTTCTCTCGGGAGCCACAAGCCACAAAGTGCTGCCACGTAAGATGACCACCGCGCTGTCCTTGTCCTTCGCCGCCTCCCACGGCGCCCCCGTCCTCTCGGGGCGTCGCACCGTGCGCTCCCGCGCCCCTTCACGCGTCGTTCGCGCGTCCGTCGAGATCGAACCGGGCTCCGAGCCGCCCGCGCCGGCCCCCATCGTCGTGTTCGGGGCTGGCGGGAAGACAGGAAAGCGATGCGTGCAAGTAGCCGCGGCATCCGGCATCCCCGTCATCGCGTGCACGCGCTCCGGCGCATGGAACCCGACCGACATCGCCCTGACTGCCGATGAGAAATCTTTGGTCACATCCAAGCCCGGGGACGTCTCCAAGGCGAACGCGAGTGAGCTCGTATCCCTGCTCAATGGAGCCGGCTCGTGTATTTTCGCGGCGTCGGCGTCCCCCTCCGGCGGATCCCCCCAGGACGTCGACAAGGCCGGCCTCGTCGCGGTGGCGCGCGCCTGCATCGCGGCGAACGTCCCGAGGCTGGTGATCGTCTCCTCGGGCAGCGTCAGCAAGCCCCTAAGCCCCGTGTACATATTCCTCAACCTCTTCGGCGGCATCATGCGCGCAAAAATCGAGGGAGAAGACGCGGTGCGGTCGCTGTATTTCAAACGGGAGGGACTCGATTACGTCGTGGTCCGACCGGGTGGACTCACGGAGGATGAACCCCGCGGCGTCGGGGCGGTCGAGCTCAACCAGGGCGACGATAAGAGCGGACGCATCGCCCGGGCCGACGTCGCCGCCATCTGCGTCGAAGCAGCCGTAGGTTCCAACGAGTGCGTCGGTAACGCCACTTTCGAGTGCTACTGGAAGGACTCCGCCAAGAGCCTGGAGACTGTGGGGTTCTCCAACATGATGGGGGGTACGAACCAGGACGGGGATTACGTCAGCGGCAAGGAGAGGCAGGGCAGCACCTGGAAGGAGCTCTTCGCCGGGCTCGCCGCGGACGCGCCGGGCGTGGCTCAGCAGGGCGAAGGTCCGAGCCTCTAGACGTGTGGGTCGTTTATTAGCAATGGCAATTCAAATCAATCGCAATTCAAATCAATCGCGCGCTACTACGTATACGTCGATGTCTACGCCTTTTTGAAGAACCCGGCGATGCCCCCCTTCGCCGCCGGCTTCGCCGCGGGTTTGGGCTTCGTGGGCGACTTGGCCTTCTTCTTCGGCGAAGCTTTTTTGTTGGACTTGTCGTTCAGAGCCTGCGCCGGAGCAGCCGCGGCGCCGCCCCCACCACCCTCCGGCACCTCGTTCCCAGCCTCGTCCACCCAGATGGTCTTCGTGAACTCCTCCCCGGTCTCCTCGTCCATCACGGTCACGACCTTCTTGGTCTTCTTCCCACCCGCGCCCGCGCCCGCCGCTGCCGACGCCGCGGGACCCGTCGACCCGGTCATGAACTTGTCCATGGGGTTCTTCGCCGGAGACGGCTTCTTCGCGGGGGACGGTTTGGGCTCCTCCTCCGCCTCCTCCGCCGCGGGCTCGGCGACGGGTTCGGTGGACTTGCGCTTGGCCGCCTTCTTCTTCTCCTTCTTCTCCTTCTTCTCCTTCTTCTCGGGCTCGGGCGCGACGGGCGCGGGCTCCGGCTCGGGGGCGGGCGCCGCGGCGGCTGGCTCCGGCTCGTCGTCGTCGTCGTCGCTGTCCATGACCACGCGCCGCCTGTGCCTGGGCACCTCCATGACCTCCTCCTCAGCATCCTCCTCCTCGCTCATGTCCTCGTCCTGCACCGGCGCGGGAGGCGGGGGAGCGGGCGCGGCGGCTTTCTTCGGGGGAGCCTTGGCAAACATCGCCGCCATGGCGCCCTTGCCGCCGGCCGCGGGCTTTGCCGCGGGCTTGGCCGCCGCGGGCTTGGGCTCCGGCTTCACGTCCGACTTGGCGACGGGCTTGAACCCGGCGAAGGGCCCTGGGCCCTTGGCCTCGGTCTTCTTGGCCTCGGTCTTGACCACGGGCTTAGCGGCGGGCGCGGTGGCGGGGGCGGGCGCGGTCTTCTTGGTGACCCTCCTCGCGGGTCCCTCGGCGCGCTTGACCAGCGCGCACGCCACCGCGCTGTGCCTGTTATCGCGGAGCGCGTTGGGCGTCTCCGGGGGCGCGTCGAAGAGCTCGTCGGTCTGCTTGGTGCTGGCGGGCGGCACCGACGCGAGCACGGGATGATCTTCGGATGATCCGGTGGCTTTGGCGACGGAGTACACGTGCTCGCCGGTGACCTCGTCCATGGCCTTGCGCGCAGCCTCGACGTCGCCGTCGACGCCCCTCGCGAGCCTGACGACGTGCGCGCGCGTATCGCCGGACTTGACCCAGCCGGAGACGACGTGCGTCGCGACGGACGCGCCGGCGGAGCGAGCGACGTGCGCGAAGAGGAGCTTCTTGGCGAGGTTGGCGCTGACGTCGAGGTGGCGAGCGAGGAACTTGTAGGTGACCGCCGCGCCCGGCTCCTCCAGCAGGGCGTCGATCGCGGACATGTGCTTCTCCTCCGCGGGCATGGCTCCTGTCGATGAGGGTGGTCCTCCCTTGTTGTCGGGCGCCCGAGACTGTGGATCTGTGGGGTGGTCACAGGCAGGGGCGTTTGAACGGCACCCAAACTCGTTTGAATTTTCCATCTCGGAAAATCCGCCGGATATTGGCGTATGGGCAAATACCCTGAGTTGGGAGGCTTCCGAGATGTCATTTTTCAGTCTTAGATTCATCTCGCCATCTGACGCACCATCGAGCTACACACGGACGAGCCCGTCAGTTAGGGCCATGTCGAGCGGTCCCGTGATCGTCGTGGACGGCGCCGCCGTGGACGGGATGCACCCCGCGAGCCCCTCGGACTGGCTCAAGACCCTCCCCCAGCTCGGGGCGTACACGACCGGCCGCACTCGCGGGGGCGCGACGAAGATGGCGCAGTGGAGCTCGCACGTCGCCAGGCTCCGATCCTCGCTCGCGGCGCTGACGGGGACGACGTTCGGGTCGGACGGCGAGGTCGCCGCGCTCATCGAGCCCACAGTGCGCAAAACCCTAGCGGAGTGCGCCGCGCGAAACGTCGCGGGTCCCACCGACGACGGTACGTCCACGCAGCCAAGTGTCCAGTCAACAAACAACACACAGATCCACCTCAGAGCCCCGACTAACCGACCGCGCCACACCCGTCCCGTCAACGCAGACGACCCAGACCGCGGAGAGGTCATGCTCGTCGTCGCCGTGTGCACATCAACACCCGGCGCGTGGACCACACACGCGCACGCCACGCCGCTCCCCGCCATGGACCGCGAACCCACCACCGTGCTCGTCGCCGCGCCGGCATCAATCCGGGGTCCAAACCCAAACGCCAAAGACGTAGCGTGGCCGACCGCACGCGCCGAGTACGACGAGCTTAAACGCCAGATGAACCCCGAGGGTATCGGCGAGGTCATCTTAACCCCCGACGGCGGCGATACGCTGCTGGAGGGACTGACCACGAACCTCTTCGTGGTGCGAACGCGGCTGGACATGCCGTACCACGGCGTCGCCGATTGCGTGAGCTCGCTGGAGGTGGTGACGCCGCCGCGGGGTGACGTGCTTCCCGGGGTGGCGCGCGAGGCGGTGATCGCGGCGTGTGCCGCGGAGGGTTTACCGGTCAAGGAGGAACCGGTGTTGGCGTCCGAGGAGGACTTGTGGGCGGAGGTGTTCCTGACCAACGCGGTTCGGCTCACGCGTCCGGTGCGAGAGGTGCGGTGGGCAAATGCAGAGGGGGGGGGATCGGGGCCGGACGCGAGGGAGTCGCGGCTGGTTCCTGACGCGTGGGGGTCGATATCGAACAGGCTGTACAGGAGGATCCTCGCGTCGTTGGACGATGACCTCGGGCCTTAGTCCTTAGTCCATTCGGCTCGGTAGATTTGGCGATCGGCTCTGAGGGAACCGCGAGTTTGAGAGAATGTAGATTGTTCACGACCGTCGCGCAAAGTCCGTCTCCGCTTCTTCTACGCCACGACCGGGTCGTTAGCCGCGTCGTGAGGAACATCTGGGGTATCGAGCGACGTCGATGCCGCACTCGGGCCATCCCGGTTCCCGCCGGGTAACCCAGGAAGGACCTGGAACCGTAACACCACGGTTTCTCTCCTCGCCCGAACCGCCAGTCTCACAACGCCGGCGTGTGCAGGTTACACGTCTACCCGGCCGGGACATCGAGACGTTTCGACGAGTCATGACCCAAGACGATTCGCACGGTTACAAAACTCGACTTGCCATTCACAACAGCCGATTTCTACAGTCTACAGAAAAATACACGAAGAGTAACACCCAATTCAACACCTCGTCATTTTCGTTTGTGGGCCGACTGAATCTCATACGTGTTAACCTAATCAAAATCAACTATCGCGTAGAAACGGAGTGTAGTAGAAAAGCTTTTTGTGTAAAAGCAGGAACGCGACGCGTACGAACACCATTCCTCTTCGGACACGAAGCGCACCCAAGGGTCGTCGCATCGCTTTCGAAGTCTTCCGTAGTTCGTTGGTCGACGTCCTACGCCCTCGTCAGTAGTTGAACGCCCCGTGCTTCCGCTCTGCGAACAGTCAAGATGAGCCGTGCCTCTCTCATCCCCACCCAGGATTCCGGCTACGGGTCCACCCCCGCGGTGGTCTCCGCCAAGAAGGAGCAATCCCCCTTCACCCGCAACCGCGTCATCGCGCTCGCCTGCTCCGCCCTCGGCCTCATCGCCGTCGTCGGTTTCGGCTCCCGCATGAACACGGATGCCGCCCTCGGCAACCCCTTCCAGCAGATCATGTCCGCTCAGGTGAGTCCACAACACCCTCGTTTTCGGCCCCGATTCTACGTACTACCGATAGGCGCTAGTCGCCGCCCCCCGACGATATCCGCCCCCAAAGGCGAGGATTTCGAGGATAAATGGCACGATCTTCGATCGTATCGCGTTAAACGCGCGCGCCATCATCCCCGACCTCGCCGGCGGCGACCGGATCGCCGGCGGATCGACCCCAAAAAAAATATGAAACACCCCTGTGCGCCAAAAACACAAATTCTGACCGCGACCCCGCCCTCCTTCCATCTCCAGGCTAAGCAGTACGAGGCCCTCCAGGCTTCCAAGGCTGCGGGCATCAAGATGCTCTCCACCATGCCCGTCCGCCCCGTCTTCGCCCCCAACGCCCGCGCCCAGCTCGGTGCCTCTGAGTACCAGCGCTGCGTCGCGCACGACTCCAAGCCCTCCGAGGGCTACAACGTCTCCGACTCTGACCAGATCCGCCGCGATCTCGTCTTTGACGTGTCCCGCGAGGATTACCCCGCGGTCACCGCCTACAACGACTCCAAGACCCTGCTCGCGGACGTCTCCTGCAAGGTGACTCCCCCCGGCAAGTTCAAGGATACCGAGCTCTGCATGTCCCGCGCCGACTTCTGCGACGAGTCCTGCAAGATGCCCGTCCCCGCCAACTGCGACTACACCACCAAGTCCTTCGGCGCTTGCGAGCCCTCCGTCCGCTCCATCTGCAACGGTATCACCACCTACCACCACGAGTGCGAGACCATGCAGGATGAGCTCGGCCACGTCACCAACGAGTACGACTCCCTCGCCCCGGGTGTCCCCCCTTGCCGCGTCGACGCCGACGCCCCCTTCGCCAAGGCGGCTTACGCGCAGATGAAGTACGAGGCTGCCTACGTGGACTGGGTCAACGCCGTCAACGACGCCACCGAGGTGTGCACCATCGGCCACGCCCTCTGGGTCCACAACCTCGGCCTCTACCAGGCTCACTACGACGCCATGGAGAACACCATCGGTGACCTCAAGGCTCTGTGCAACGCCTCCAACCCCGAGGAGGAGTTTGACATCTCCGAGGCCGTCGCCGAGGCGTCCAAGTCCTACTTCAAGCCCTCTTCCGGCAAGCACGCCCGTCGCCTCGTCTGGTGGCAGCAGCTCTGCGAGCCCTCCATCGCGGCTCTCGAGGAGCTCCTCAAGTCTCTTGAGATTGCCTCCCCCCAGCTCATGTGCTTCGCCGAGACTTGCCAGATGAAGAAGGCCACCGAGGCTGACGCGTTCGAGTCTCTCGTCGCCGCGCACAACAAGTTCTCCATCGCCTACTCCGCGTACACCACCGAGGTTGACGCCTACAACAAGAAGGTTGAGGCCAAGGAGACTGCCCTCGCCGTCGCCATCGCCGCCTTCGAGTCCTTCCACCCCGTCAAGGACAAGATCGCCACCGTCTACACCAAGGTTGTGGCTGTTTTCGAGCTCGTTGACGAGCTCTACGACCCCGAGGCTGGCGTGTGCCCCGTCATCCCCCGCGACATGCTCCCCCCGGGCTTCAACATTGTTGGAAACTTCCTCGACGCGTGCCAGACCGCGACTCTCTGCCACGAGATGATGAAGACGCACTTCGACGAGTACGTCAACCCCGACACCTGCACGGCCAAGGAGACCGGCGCCGCGGCCAACCGCGTGTGCAACCCCCCTCCCTCCCCTCCTCCTCCTCCCCCTTCCCCCAGCCCTCCTCCTCCCCAGCTCTCGCCCGAGGAGCGTGCGGCTCGCGCTCGCGCCGAGGCTCTCAAGAAGAACGGCGCGTCCGCTTCTGGTATCCCCGGCTTCCTCGACGCGGCCATGAGGGACAAGGTGAAGGAGAAGGTTGTCCAGGCGGTTTCCGACGAGCTCGACAGCCAGTAGATCAATTAAGATTTAAGCGAAGGGCGAGCGGCGTTTATGGGGGTCGACTGACCATTGACACCCATGCGCGCTCGCTCTTCGCGAAAACTTCCATTTTGCTTTGATATTTAGGCATCGAACTTGTAATGAACGCAGCCGTCGATGTTATACACGCTAAATATACACGCGCTTGTTTCGCTCGCATCTCAATCTCATTAATTGTTCTCACTACTAAGCTAACCCCTCGCGGCGCATCTAGACTTGCTCGTACTGCCAATTCGTGTCCAGCTTGAGCTGATACCGGTCGTCGATGATGACGATTGGCACCTTGATGTATTGAGGATCCTCCGCGTCCATCTCGTCGGCGTCCATGTCCGGGCTCCAGCTGTCGTACACGCTCGTCATGTAAAGGAGGAACAGGCTCGTCATCAAGTTGGACAGCGAGATACCAGGACACCGATGCTGGCCGATTCCACCGGGGAAGTAAACGTCGCCCGACACCGGCTCTTCGAACCGTTCGGGCCGGTACTCCTCCGGATCTGGAAAAGAATCGGGGTTTAAAAAGGCGATTCGCGGATCGGCGGTGAGGGTGTACCCGGCGGGAACGGTGTACCCCGCCAACTCGCGCGTCTCGGGGTTAACCCTAAGCCCGCCCGCGGTCTGCGGCATCACTCGCAGCGCCTCCTTGATGGCGCAATCGGTATACGCGAGTTTAGTAAACACGGCGTCCAGCGACAGCTCCCCGTTCTTGAGCTCCTCGCTGGTGAAGCTGGAGCGACACTCAGCGCGCACCTTCTTGGCCTTCTCCGGGTTCCTCATCAACAGCCACATGGTGTGACCCATGGACGCCGCCGCCTCGATGAACGCGCCCCAGATCATCAAGACGCACGTCGTCGCGACCCGCTCGTCGGTGAAGAGTTCACCGTTTTCATCCGTCGCCTCGGAGTACGCCTTCAGAAACGTGTATTGCGGTTCGTCGAGCTTGCCCTGGGCGCGTACCGTGCGGTAGTGCTTCAAGCAGTACTCCTGGAGCTCCTCCAGCGCCTTTTGTCCCGCGGTGAACTCGGGCGAGATCTTTCCGAGCGCCAATAACCCTTCGTTGTAAAAATACATCTTCTCCATGGTCTCCTGCGGCGGCACCGTCCCGAGGAAGAGCTGGAACAGCGCCTTGAGACAGAACTGGCGGCAATCGAAACCGGGCTGGATCGTCCCCTTCTCGAGCAAATCGCCGGTGACGAAGTCGCGGGTAAGTTTGGAAAGAATGGGCGTGTAGGACGTCAGGGCCGCCCGCCCGAGAACCTTGCCGAAGTTGGCCCTCGTCGCCTTGTGCCGCTCGCCGCTCATCCTCAGCGCGCCGTACTCGGTGTGAAGTTCCCTGAACGTCTCGGGCAGCGCCGCATCCGCGGGCAAGTCGCCCTCGAACTCTTTAAACTCTCTGATGGCCTCGGCGCTCCCGAACACCACCGCTGGCTTGAAGAAGAATGCAGTCTTGAACACGGGTCCGTACCTTTCCACCCGCGTGCGAATGAACTTGTTTGGGTCGTTGAGGTACTCGAACGTCTCGCGCAAGCCGAAGAGTCCGACACGGCCGGGGGGAAGGTTGTCGTAGAGGCCTTCGTTCCTCTTAACCGTGCCGAGCACCTGACCCAAGTCGAGATCGAAGTTTAACTTGGCCGAAGTCTCGGATGTGACGCCGCGGTGGCGAAGGCGGCGGTGCCGGCGGAGGCGACGGGCACCCTCCGCCGTGGCCGCGTACGCGCCGAGGCACGTCGGGAGTGAGACCGCGGCGTGCATTGCGACGGTGGACACGTATCGAGCGAGACGCGTATCCGAGGCGCGAAGGGGTTGTGACGTGTCGGAGTCGGCGAGCTCCTTTTTCTCGGAAGGCTCCGAGCAGAGGGCCACATTTCATAGCACAGCCCGGTGGTGATGCCAGCGCCCGCCGCGAGGTTCGTCGGCGTCCTCGCCGCAGTCAGCGCGGTGGTCGCGTTCGTCAGGGCGTCACCCCGAGCGGCCCGGATGGACTCGCTGGTGCTGGGAGACGAGTCCATCATGAGCCCCAAGGCGAACGGGAGGAGCACCGACGGGCCGTGTCAAGCTTCTCTCCTGTGGGGTTGTGACGCGTCCACCGCGGACCGCATCTGCACGCGAAACAGGCACTACGCCGAGCACAGCGGATACTTCCGCACGACCACGTTCATGGACGAGGTGGACCGCGAGCGCGAGACGACGTACTACGACAGCGTCAGCGGCAAGCCCCTCTTCATCGCCCCAAGGGGTAGATCCTTCGACGAGTTCGCGGCGGAGTCCAAGTCGCACGGATGGCCGAGCTTCAGGGATGAAGAGGTGGTGTGGGAGAACGTTCGCGTGCTCGACGGGGGCGAGACGGTGTCGCTGGGTGGGACACACCTCGGGCACAACCTGCCGGACGGGCGGGGAAACCGGTATTGCATCAATCTGGTCTGCGTGGCTGGTAAGCGGGCGTGATCGACGCGGGATCGTCGATCGATCGGTAACACTTAGGCTTAGCAATTCAACACTACGCGCGCTACGACCCCACATCCGCCGCGTCCGCGCCCGTCTCTCCACCCGCGCTCACCTGCAGTAGGTCGCTCCAAGTCGAGAAAACCGAGACCCCGAGGTGCGTTCTCACCGCCGGAAAGGACGCGCCGGTTTTTCTCCTGCAACCCTGAGCGTACTTCAAAATGGCGAAGGTGAGCAGCGGGAAGCACGGCGCGGCGACGGTCCCGAAGCGAAACGTGGGGCATCCG
>Ga0209631_10006961_pt1 | contig 11496 bp, 8 predicted proteins | sample COG_08_FD_184752 | JGI IMG/M metagenome (GOLD analysis project Ga0209631, IMG submission 184752) | Pelagic Microbial community sample from North Sea - COGITO 998_met_08 (SPAdes) (version 2) | ecosystem: Environmental > Aquatic > Marine > Neritic zone/Coastal water | place: Helgoland, sampling... | reverse complement strand
GAACGTATTGATGTGGGATTATTTCATTTTGTAAAACGCCAGGCGGTTTTTTTAAGCCTTGCCGCGTTAACTATAATTGGCGTGTCTTTGATGTCACCAAAAGGCATCTGCAGGCTCGCGATTTTGACCACTTTAGGTGCTTTGGTTTTGATGCTCATGACGCTGGTTTTTGGCGCAGAGATCAAGGGTGCAAGCCGTTGGTTATCAATTGGCGGGCTATCCCTTCAGCCATCTGAGTTCGTAAAACCTGGCATCGCAGTTGTCGCAGCATGGTTGTTTGCCCGTCAACGTATGGATGAGCGGTTCCCAGGCATTCAGATGTCGATTGCAGTTTATCTCGTCACGGTGGCGATCTTGTTGATGCAGCCGGATGTTGGCATGACGATTGTTGTCTCGGTTGTTTGGGGAACACAGTTCTTCGTTGCTGGCTTGCCGTTGGTTTTTGTCGCCCTGATCGCACTCACATTTATGGGTGCAGGTGTGGGCGCGTACTTTACCTTTGATCACGTGCAGCTTCGTGTTGATCGGTTCTTTGGGCCTGATTCAGAAATCGGCTATCAAGCGGCCCGCGCGATTGAGGCTTTCCAGCATGGCGGTATTCTTGGGCGCGGACCTGGCGAAGGCCGGGTCAAAGAAGTGCTGCCAGACGCGCATACAGATTTTATCTTTGCGGTTACAGGTGAAGAGTTCGGCCTTTTGGCGTGTCTCGTCATTGTTGGCTTGTTTGCTTTCGTCGTGTTGCGTGGATTTGCCCACGTGATGAAACGTGACGACCTATTTGTTCTATTGGCTGTAGCCGGTTTGCTGTCTCAGTTTGCCGTGCAAGCACTGATCAATATGGCGTCGAGTGTCAGTCTGATCCCACCCAAAGGAATGACATTGCCGTTCATCTCATACGGCGGATCCTCAACGCTGGCTCTCGCCATTGGTATGGGTATGGTATTGGCGTTAACGCGTGAACGACCGGAAACGGGAGGTGCACGTTATGAGCACTAACCGTCTGATTGTTTTGGCAGCTGGTGGCACAGGCGGACATGTCTTCCCTGCAGAAGCACTGGCGCGCGAGTTAAGTGGACGTGGCTACAAGTTGACGTTGATAACGGATCAACGTGGTGGCGCTTATGGTGGCGCACTTGGTGAAATTGAAACGTTCCGCGTTCGTGCAGGTGGCATCGCGGGCAAAGGGCCTTTGGCGAAAGTTCGCAGTGTTGTCGAGCTGGGGTTGGGCACATATCAAGCGCGCAATCTTTTAAAAGATATGCAGCCCTGCGCTGTTGTTGGCTTTGGTGGGTATGCGTCAATTCCAACCATGATGGCAGCGGGTATACTTAATATCCCGACAATCTTACATGAACAGAATGCGGTGCTGGGTCGGGCAAATCGGTTGCTTGCAAAACGGGCAGCTGCGATTGCGGTTTCATTCCCTGAAAGCCGGGGCATTCCTGCAAGTGATACGGCAAAGATTACGCATACCGGCATGCCTGTGCGCAGCAACGTACTCAATGAGCGCGATGTTCCTTATCCATCTTTTATAGACAATAAGCCGTTTAACATTCTTGTCCTTGGTGGATCGCAGGGGGCGCGTGTCCTGAGTGAAGTCATTCCTGCAGCTATAGGGATGCTCTCCCCAGGTTTGCAAACGCGTATCAAAATTACGCAGCAATGTCGTCCTGAAGATTTGGATAACGTGCGCGAACAATATCGTGCCATAAAGATCGATGCTGAACTTGAGAGCTTTTTTGATGATGTACCAAAACGATTAGCGGATGCGCATCTGATTATTTCTCGGTCTGGCGCATCAACAGTCGCTGAAATTCTGGCAGTGGGCCGTCCGGCACTTTTGATCCCATACCGATATGCGACCGATGATCATCAGTCATTAAATGCGCACGCTGTCGATGAAGTCGGCGCAGGCTGGTTGATTCCAGAAATTGATTTTACGGCTGACAGCTTGGCGGCACGATTGGAGTCCATGTTCGGCATGAAAACGGTTTTAGAAAAGGCTGCAAAAGCTGCCCGCAAAGCAAGTCGGCCAGATGCGACAGAGCGATTAGCAACACTTGTTGAAGAAACTTTGGCCGGTGTGAACGGCGATAACGAGAGGAAAGCTGCATGAGATCGATCCCTCTCAATATAGGAAACCTTCATTTCGTTGGTATAGGCGGCATCGGGATGAGCGGTATCGCTGAAATCCTGCATAACTTGGGGTATAGTGTCCAAGGCTCAGACATTGCTGATAGCGCGAACGTCAAACGCTTGCGCGATCTTGGCATCAAGGTCTCGATTAGTCATGCCGCAGAGAATGTTGCTGATGCATCAGTCGTGGTGATTTCGTCCGCTGTTAAAGGCGACAACCCCGAAGTCATAGCAGCACGAGAGAAACTGCTTCCCGTCGTACGGCGTGCTGAGATGCTTGGCGAGCTGATGCGTCTTAAATGGTCAATTGCCGTTGGCGGTACGCATGGAAAGACAACAACGACCTCGCTGATTGCAGCCGTCCTTGAAGCCGCCGCGCTTGATCCAACAGTCATCAATGGCGGCATCATCAATGCTTGGGGAACCAATGCCCGGTTAGGCGATGGCGAGTGGATGGTCTGTGAAGCTGACGAGTCAGACGGGACGTTCCTGAAACTTCCTGCGGCGATTGCAGTCGTTACCAATATCGATCCTGAGCATCTGGATCACTACGGGACGTTCGATGAACTCCGAAAGGCGTTCGTGAACTTTGTAGAGAACATTCCATTCTATGGATTTGCTGCACTGTGTATTGATCATGCTGAAGTACAAGCGATGATCGCGCGTGTTTCAGACCGGCGCATCATTACTTACGGATTTAGTCCTCAAGCCGATGTGCGTGCTGAGAACATGACGACAGGCGCGAATGGCACAAGTTTCGACGTTGTCATCTCGGACCGTAAAACAGATGAGAGCCGGACAATTTCTGGCATCACGCTGGCGATGTATGGCGTGCACAATGTTCAAAACGCGTTGGTAGCAGTGGCGATTGCGACCGAGATGGGTCTGGATGATGATGTCCTCAACCGCGCCCTTTCAACGTTCGAAGGGGTCAAACGTCGGTTCACCCAAACCGGCGTCGTGGACGATATTACAATCATTGATGATTACGGGCATCATCCGGTTGAGATTACCGCTGTCCTGAAAGCTGCACGTGAAGTTGCAAAAGAACGCGTGATCGCCGTGATGCAACCACATCGCTATACGCGGCTGCGTGATTTATTCGAAGATTTTTGCACCTGCTTTAACGATGCTGATGCGGTGATTATTGCTGACGTTTATGAGGCGGGTGAAGAGCCTATTGAAGGTATTAGTAAAGACACGCTGGTCGAAGGCCTTCGTGAACGCGGACATAGAACCGTGGTTGCGCTTGAAAATCCTGGAACTCTAGCGGCGGTCATCGACCAGACGGCCATGCCCGGTGATTACGTAGTCTGCTTGGGTGCTGGCAGTATTTCAACTTGGGCCAATGCATTGCCTGATCAGCTTCGTGTAATTCGTGGACACACGCGGGAGGCTGCGAATGATGGCGGCTGAGCACGTGACTGAACATCTGATCAATCGTTTACCAGCAGTGCGAGGGCGTCTTCGCGATGATGAGCCTATGGCCCGGTATACGTGGTTCCGTGTTGGCGGTCCGGCTGAAGTGTTGTTCGAACCGGCTGACATTGAAGACCTACAGTCTTTTCTAAAGGCGCGTCCATCCGACGTGCCGATTACGATCATTGGTGGCACCTCGAATATTCTGATCAGAGATGGCGGTATCCCCGGTATCACGATTCGACTGGGCAAGGCCTTTGCTAATATAGATATTCAAAGTGAACAGGTTCGTGTTGGTGCCGCAGCAGCTGACGTCAATGTTGCCAGGCGTACGGCTGAAGCTGGTGTAGCTGGACTTGAGTTTCTGGTCGGTATTCCAGGTACGATTGGCGGCGCACTGCGGATGAACGCGGGTGCTTATGGAACCGAAATAAAAGACGTATTTCAATCAGCGGATGCGATCACTCAAGATGGTGAGTGTGTTCAGCTGGGCATAACCGAAATGGGCTTTGGTTATCGGCGCTGCACCGTGCCTTCGTCATATATATTCATTGGTGCGACGCTCCAGGGTACATCTGGGGATGTCACTGCAATTCAAGCCCGCATGAAAGACATCCAGGAAAGCCGTGAAACCACGCAACCGGTTCGTGAACGTACGGGTGGATCAACCTTTGCCAATCCAGAGGGTCATTCCGCATGGGCTTTAGTTGACGCCGCACGGTGCCGGGGCCTGAAGATCGGTGGGGCCATGGTCTCAGAAGCGCACACGAACTTTCTTATCAATACGGGCGATGCGACGGCGTTGGATATTGAAACGCTGGGCGAAGACGTCCGACGCCGGGTCAAAGAAGATTCAGGTATCGATTTGCATTGGGAAATTCGCAGGCTCGGTGTGCCAAACGAAACTGTATTACGCGAGGTGAGTACATGACGCGCCATGTAGCTGTATTGATGGGCGGATGGTCAGCCGAACGCGAAGTATCGCTGGCAAGCGGTGCCGCATGTGTCCAAGCACTTAAAGAAGCCGGGTTCGACGTTACACCGATTGATGTTCAGCGGGATATGGGGGCGTTGATAACACGCCTCTATCCGAAACCGGACGTCGTCTTTAATGCGTTACATGGTCGGTATGGAGAAGATGGATGTGTGCAGGGCCTGCTTAATATTCTGAATATTCCGTACACGCATTCTGGTTTGATGGCGTCAGCCATGGCCATGGATAAGCCAACGGCGAAACGATTGTTCGAAGAAGTCGGCATACCTGTAGCCAGTCATATTGTTGCCAGCGAAGAAGAGATTCGTAAAGGCGATCCTATGCCGAGACCTTATGTGATTAAGCCCTGCAATGAAGGATCGAGTGTTGGCGTTCACATCGTACGCGCGGGCGATAACGCGATGAATTTCGATGGTACGGGCTGGCCACATGGTGAGCGGGTGATGGTCGAAGAGTTCATCGAAGGCCACGAATTTACCGTCGCTGTTATGGGTGATCGGGCTTTAACAGTCACAGATATTACAACGGAACGAAATTTTTACGATTATGACGCAAAATACGTTGATGGAGGTTCGGCGCATACGTTGCCGGCCAAAATTGATAAGGAAATTTTTGATGCCTGTATGGATTACGCATTGAGAGCACATCAGATATTAGGCTGTCGTGGCATGACTCGTACCGACTTTAGGTATGACGGCGAACGCTTGGTGGCTCTTGAACTCAATACGCAACCCGGCATGACAGCGACATCGCTGGGGCCGGAACAGGCTGAGTATGTGGGAATTTCATTCCCTGAATTGGTGACATGGATGGTCGATAACGCGGAGTGCGATGCATGATGTTTGCACGCAAGAAAAAACAGAAGTCACAAGGTGTTGCACCGCGACCGCGCGTGCGCCCAATGTGGCGTCGTGCCTGGGTGGCGCCTCTTGTTGCTGGTGTTGTTATGGGCTCCTTCGCGGGTGGTAGCTGGTGGGCTTATAGTTCTGGCAACGCGGCGAAAGGTATTGAAAAAGTACGCTGGTCGGCGATTTCTGCAACCGCAACCATGGGCTTTCGCGTTAATGAAGTCATGGTGAGTGGTCGCCAACAGACGGAGCGTGAAATTCTTGTGAAGGCGCTCAACGTTGCCCGCGGCGCACCAATTCTGGCTTTTGATATTGCTGATGCAAAACGGCGCGTCGAAGCTTTGCCTTGGGTCCGAGCATCTACAATTGAGCGTATGCTGCCAGACACAATTTTGATATCCATCTTAGAGCGCGAGCCATTGGCGTTGTGGCAACTCGATAGCAAGTTGCATCTGATCGACGCTGAAGGCGAAGTCATCCTTAATGATGGGTTGGAAAATTATTCAGACCTTCTGATGGTTGTCGGCAACGGTGCAGAGACTGAGGCATCGGCTTTGATCGCCTTAATTGGAACCGAGCCAGCACTGATGCAACAAGTGAAGGCAGCGACTTGGATTGGCAGTCGACGCTGGAATGTTCATCTCAAGGGCGATATCGTTGTTCGCCTGCCGGAAGATGACGCACAAAGCGCTTGGACCCGACTTGCCGAATACCACAAAAATCATCGCGTGTTGGATAAGAACGTCACCGTTCTTGATCTCCGCATTCCAGATCGATTGATCGTTAAGACGGGGCCAAAAGGCTCGGGGCAAGAAACATGAAGCGAAACTCTTCAAGCGCAAAACCACGTTCGGGCTTTGTTGCCGCACTGGATATAGGCACAACAAAGATTTGTTGCTTGATTGCCAAACCGAGTGTCGAACGTGGACCTTATGGGGCCAGTGGACCTCGTGTGGTTGGGATTGGTACACATCAAGCTCAAGGCCTTCGGAATGGTGCCATTATTGATATGGACGCTGCCGAGCATGCCATTCGTGCCGCTGTTGAGCGCGCTGAACTTATGGCGGGTGATAATATTGAACGGGTCGTCGTCAACGTATCCGCGGGCAAACCGAAATCTAAACTGGTTGCCTGTGATGTATCGATAGGCGGTCACGGGATTACCGAATACGATATCCACCGCTTGATGGACCCGAGCTCACTGCAAGTTGGCATGGCGGAAGATCGAGAGATTATTCACAAGATTCCTGTTGGCTTTACCGTCGATGGAAACCGTGGCGTGCGTGATCCAATTGGCATGTTCGGCGAAACGCTGGGTGTGAACGTACATACTGTGACGGCCGCAATTGCGCCGCTCAGAAATTTACGTGCTGTTGTTGAGCGTTGCCATCTTCATGTAGATTCTATGGTTGTGTCGCCATATGCATCGGCGCTGTCGTGCCTGGTTGAAGATGAAAAGAAAATGGGCGCTGCATGTATCGATATCGGCGGTGGGACAACGGGTATTGCGCTGTTCTTTGATGGCGAATTGGTACATACCGAAATTATCCCGGTTGGCGGCAATCATATTACTAACGATATCGCGCGGGGTCTCTCAACACCATTTGGCCATGCCGAGCGTATGAAGAATTTGTATGGCACGTGCCTCGCTTCTGCCTCAGACGACGGCGAAGTTATTCAAGTGCCACTTGTTGGTGAAGACGATGAAACCGGCACGGTGCAGGTGCCCCGTTCAATGTTGGTCGGTATTATCCGTCCCCGCGCTGAAGAGATATTGGATTTGATCCAAGAGCGCCTTGAAAAGGCTGGCTTCTCGCAGCTTGCTGGGCGTGTCGTTCTGACTGGCGGTACATCGCAACTCACAGGTTTGGGCGAGATGGCGTCACAAGCATTTTCACATCATGTCCGTATGGCGAGCCCGCGTCCCACAGAGGGATTGGCCGAAGCCGTCGCAGGTCCCGCATTTTCTGCAGTGTCAGGTTTGCTGCAATACGCTGTCTCAGAGGCCGAAGAGCCCTTGGAGTCGGTCATCAATATGGCACAGCCGCCGAATGGCTGGTTGGGTCGCATTGGTCATTGGTTAAGGGAAAATTTTTAATTGAGCATTACAAGTGAAGTGAAGATCCGTCTCTGCTTATACACGCAGGGCAAAGAAGTTATCTGGTCAAAGCAACTTTAGAGCAACGAGGTCTAAAATGAGTATAAATATTAGCGTTCCTGGGGGCGATGAAAACCCAGACTTAAAGCCACGGATTACCGTCCTTGGTGTCGGTGGTGCCGGTGGCAACGCCGTCAACAATATGATTGCAAAAGAACTGCAAGGCGTTGATTTCGTAGTCGCAAACACAGACGCGCAAGCGCTTGTGCGGGCAAAGACAGATCGTCGCGTTCAGTTAGGTGCTGAAGTTACCGAAGGACTGGGTGCAGGTTCGCGCCCTGATGTCGGTCGCATCGCTGCCGAGGAAAGTCTGGATAAAGTTATGAGCGAGCTTGAGGGTGCGCACATGGTCTTTATCGCAGCGGGCATGGGTGGTGGTACCGGTACCGGTGCTGCACCAGCGATTGCAAAAGCAGCGAAGGAACGCGGTATTCTTACCGTTGCCGTCGTCACCAAGCCTTTTCAGTTTGAGGGTTCGCACCGTATGCGTATCGCCGAGGCAGGTATCCAGGATCTGGAAAACTTCGTTGATACACTGATTATTATTCCAAACCAGAACCTGTTCCGGATTGCCAATGAGAACACAACGTTTGCTGACGCGTTCGCGATGGCTGACGAAGTTCTTTATTCTGGTGTTCGAGGCGTCACAGACTTGATGACCATGCCGGGCCTGATCAACCTCGACTTTGCGGATATCCGCTCGGTTATGGGTGAGATGGGTAAAGCCATGATGGGCACCGGTGAAGCAAGCGGTGAACGCCGTGCGATGGAAGCTGCTGAAGCGGCGATCAACAATCCGTTGTTGGACGACTCGTCGATGCAAGGTGCCAAGGGTGTTCTGATCAACATCACAGGCGGTATGGACATCACATTATTTGAAGTCGATGAAGCTGCGAACCGCATTCGCGACGAAGTCGATAGTGATGCACATATCATCATCGGTTCTGCCTTCGATAAGGAACTCGATGGTTTGATGCGTGTATCCGTTGTTGCAACCGGCATTGATGCGGCTGCAGCTGAACAGCCTCGTCCACAGGTTCTAACGGTTAGCGAAACACCTGCAGTTCGTCAAATTCGTCCAGAGGCACCAAAAGCGCCTGTTGCCGAAGAAGCACCTTTACGCCGTGTACCTGCGGCACAGACAGCCGCGACGGCAGATGTGAAACCTGCAGCTGCTGCAATGGCTGATACGCCAAAAGCAGAGACGACTGAGATAGACACCGATAGCAAAGAAGTCGCCGATGTGAAGTCAGCGTTTTCTATTCAGGACACACCGCGTCCTACTGCTGCGGCTGAACAGCCTGAGGCAAAAGACGCTGCAGGTGTGGCTGAAGAAAAAGCTGAAGACACATCCGTTGATGACGTTCTGCCAGCGATTGATGAAACGCCAAAAGTTGCTGCCGCTGCTGCGGACGTAACAGCTGAGGCGCCTAAGGCTGAAGAGAAAGCCGAAGAGCCTGTTGCTGCGACGCCAAATACTGGTGCGACGGATGCGTTTATTCCAAAGCCTGCGGCTGGGGCAGAAGATGCCTCAAAAGCGATCACTGAAAACAGTGACCCAATGGCAGAAGCTGCTTTGATTAACGGCGGCAGAGAGCCTGAAGAGCGCAAGGCGCCGGCAAAGGCAAAGACAAAGTCGAGCTTGTTTGAATTGGTAACCGGCACGGGTAAAGCAGCCATTGACCGCGTCACTGGTAATCAGCGTGTTGATGCCGTTGCTGCACCGACGGTTGATCGGGGCGAACCAAAAGCAGAACGTACAATCATGCCCAGTGGTGGTGGTCGTGCGGCTATTGGCCAAGCTGCTTCACAACTCGCACCACAGCCTACATTGGGTGGACTTGAGCTGGAAGATCGTATTCAGGAAGCTCAGGATGATGAAGATGATCTTCTGGACATTCCGGCGTTTCTCCGCCGCCAAGCGAACTAATCTCGTTCGCGAAAGGTTGCTTGACCAGCGAAGGGGTGTCCATTGGGCACCCCTTTTGGTTTGCGGGTATCTGTCTGAGCCGCGTTAACTATTTTAGAGAATCTTTAAGCTATTGATATTAAATCGAAAATTCGTAACATTTGGAAACAAATGTTGATTTGAGTGGCCATGGGGCAATTGCTACACACATAGTCAACAAGTGCGTACACTTTGTAACGCGCGTTCAGGGGTACACTATATATGTTTGATCAAGCCGACAACGCGGGAAAGACAGAAGATCTTTCAAACGAAGCTGTTGTCTACCAGCGTACTTTAAAGTCGCCGATCACATGCGTAGGTGTTGGCCTCCACTCCGGTAATGAAATCACAATGGTACTGAACCCTGCGCCAGCAAATAGCGGTGTAGTGTTTGTTCGTACGGATGCATCAGTCGATCCTGCTATTATCCCAGCGCGCTGGGACAAAGTTGTTGATACGCGCCTTTGCTCGGTTCTTGGTAACGAAGATGGTGTTACGGTTGGAACTGTTGAGCATGTTATGGCCGCCCTCGCAGGATGCGGCGTTGATAACATTCAGATCACTATTGATGGCGGCGAAGTGCCAATTATGGATGGCAGCTCCGAGCCGTTTGTTGCGCTGATCGAAAGCTCAGGTGTCGTTGATCAAAATGAACCACGCCGGGTTATTCGTGTGCTCAAGCGAATCGAAGTTGGATATGGCGCTGGTCATGTTGCAATTTCACCTGCGGACACGCAGATCATTGATTTCGAAATCGATTTTGATAGCAACGTCGTTAAGCATCAGGAAATGAGCCTTAAGGTTGTTAATGGCGCGTTTCGTAAAGAATTATCCAAGGCGCGCACATTTGGCTTCTTGCATGAAGTCGAAGCCCTTTGGGAAGCTGGCCTTGCCAAGGGTGGATCACTGGATAACGCCATTGTCGTCAGCCATGACGGTGTCATGAACGAAGATGGTCTGCGGTTTGATGACGAATTCGTGCGTCACAAAGCGCTGGACGCGATTGGTGACCTTTATCTTGCTGGTGCAACGATCATTGGCCGCTTTGAGGGTGTTTGCTCAGGCCACGCTGCGAACAACAAATTACTGCACGCTTTATTTGCCGACAATGATGCCTGGGAATGGGATGTTCTTCGCGGTGATGCGGTGAGCACAGCCGTTGACGGTGGTATCTATGCCGAACAGGCTGCTGTCGCAGGATAATCGTTAAAAGCCGCTGTTTTGCAGGTTTTCTTCTTCCAGATAATTTTTATATTATGTCATGAGCGCTCTTGCGGATTTGCCGCTTGAACGTGGTATACTTATAAATATGTTAAACCAGCGCTTCTTGATGACATAAGACGGGTACATTCTGGAAATGACGAGAATTTCGAGATCACTTCGGCTAGCAGCAATCACTCTGATTATGGGTGTTGCGCTCAGTGCGTGTACCGTTAATGACGAACCAGAGTACGTCGAACGTCCTGTTTCAAGCATCTATAACGAAGCAATGGATCTGCTCCAGAATACGCAGTACCGTGATGCAGCACAGCAATTTGACGAAGTTGAACGCCAGCATCCTTATTCTGTCTGGGCCACTAAAGCCCAATTAATGGCAGCGTATTCTTATTATCAAAGCAATCGGTATGATGATGCGATCATTGCGCTTGATCGCTTTACCCAATTACACCCGGCCAACCGTGATGTGGCTTATGCTTATTATCTAAAGGCATTATCCTATTACGAACAGATATCTGATGTTGCGCGTGATCAAAAGATGACGGACTTGGCCCTTCAGGCATTAAACGAGGTTGTTAAACGGTTCCCTGCCTCTGAATTTGCGCGAGATGCCAAGATTAAGATTGACCTGACATACGACCATCTCGCGGGTAAGGAGATGGAGATCGGGCGCTACTATCTGGATCAAAAGTATTACCTCGCAGCGATTAACCGCTTTCGGACGGTTGTTGAGAAGTTCGATACCACAACGCACGTACCTGAGGCATTGCACCGC
>Ga0209631_10006958_pt1 | contig 11498 bp, 10 predicted proteins | sample COG_08_FD_184752 | JGI IMG/M metagenome (GOLD analysis project Ga0209631, IMG submission 184752) | Pelagic Microbial community sample from North Sea - COGITO 998_met_08 (SPAdes) (version 2) | ecosystem: Environmental > Aquatic > Marine > Neritic zone/Coastal water | place: Helgoland, sampling... | reverse complement strand
CGCTGACCACCCTGAACGGCCGGGAGATCAAGCCGCACGAGAGGCAGTTCCTGATCCAGCTGCAGGCGCGACGGATGCGATCGCGCCGAGCGCAGGCGCAGCGATCGCAGCAGCAGCGGCAGCACCTCGAGACCATCGCTAACCTCGGTGAAGGAACGGTGGACCACGGGTTCGACGCCCCGGCGGACGGCGGGAGCGGGATCTACCTGGTGGATCCGTTGTCCCCGGGGGCGATGCTCGGCGGGGATTTGAGCCCGGCGGGTCATAGGTCGCCGGCGCCGGGCGGCGGGGTGTCCATGCGCCGGAGCAATTCCCATCTCGGGGGCAGCGTCGAGAGCTTGGACGGCATGACGCTTCATGGGGACCCGGTTGGAGCGTACGGGATGGCGCGGGACGACGGCGGGGTGAGCCCGGGTGTGGGTCCGAGCAGGCGGCTGGACCTCGGGGACGGCGTTGGGGATGATAGCGTGCGGACCGAGTGATTAACAATAAACTTGAATACATGTGTAACCGATACGCGGGTGTCGCCTCTCGTATTTACGTAATTCCAATTTGGCCATACCTATCCGCAAGGCCTAAACTTCGCATCCGAGAAGATCTCCAAGAACTCTTATCCCGAGAGGATCATCACCGCCCACGTCGACGCAATGGCGACTCTGAGCGCGAGTTGTTCGATTCGGTGCGCGCCCCGCGCGGCGCGGACCCAGCGTATCCGGTCGCCCCTTTCAGTGACGACCACCACCTCCCGGGCGGCGCCCCGGTCCGGGCCCGCGCGCCTCCGCCTCCGCGTTCGCGCCACCGCCGAGGACGACGGCACCACCTCATCGCAGGTCTCCACCAAGACCGACGTGGACGTGGACAAGGAGCTCAAGAAGAACGCCGCGAAGATCGCCGGTACGTTCGCCCCGCGCTCATCCACCGCGAAAGGTAAAAACCCCGCGTTCAAGGGCAGCGCGCTGTACACCATCTTCGAGGTCCAGGCGTACCTCTCCTTAGTCGTCGGATCGATGCTCTCGTACAACGTTCTGTTACCCTCCGACGAGCCGAACATCGCGCGTCTCATGGGGATGTGGAGCGTGTGGATGTTCGCGGTGCCGTCCTTACGGGCCAGAGAGTGCGACCCGAAGGAGAAGGACGCGCTCAACTTTCTGTTCATCGCCATCCCGCTCATCAACGTGCTCATCCCGATCGTGTGGAAATCATTCGGCGCGGTGTTCACCGCGGACTGCGCTCTGATGGCGTACATGTACTACAACAAGGGCGCGGGGATCTTCGACGACGGCTCGGAGGCGGAGGAGCCCACCGCGTGAGCGAGTAGCATCAGGCTTTGCGACTAAAACTCTTATCACATCACTCGCCGTCTACGACTACGGTTGACTCTAATTAGCTATAGCGAACAGCTTCCCCGGGGGTTCCGGACCGTTTGGCGTCATCCTTGCTCCGCTGATTCTCCGCCACCTTCAGGTTACGTAGCTCGTTCCTCGCGCAGCTCCGGAACGTCCGGCCGCGGACGATGTCAACCTCCCCTTCCTCCAAAGCATCCGCGCCGTACACCGAGTCGTAGCACGTCTCGCTTATACACCGCAACACGCAGTTGTCAAAGTCGATCTGTGAGCGGCCGCACCGCGCGTCCAGCTTCATCTCGTGCTCGCACTCGCCCCGGCGGCTCTTGATTTCTCTGTCCAGTGATTGAGTCCGGCGTTGTTTCGTCTTGGCCTGGGTAGAGGAGTGTGGGGTGAACGGGGACGGGTTGTCAGGGACGAAAGGTCAGCGTTTTGGATTCCGACGTCTCAGTCAGAGTCGCGTAGCGGGGATGGGATGACGGCGACGTGGGATGGGTCAGCGATGGGTCGACGGCATCGGGTCTCTCACCTCCGCCGGTGCCGTCAACACGAGCACCGCCACGAGCAGGAGCGCAAAGATCCGGGCTAACGGCCCCATGTGCGCCGCCGCGCGCGGAAGCAGTGAGAACGGTCAAAGACACTCAAAACAGTTTCTCCCGAGCTGCTGCTGAGATCAACGTTCTTCAGAGCCCGCCATATTTTCGAGCTGACGAGGACAGCTTCGGGCGCGCTCCACGCGACGCGAACTGGGTTTCACCGCGGGGCGGTGGCTCGCATTTCGCGCGTCGAGACCCGCGGGGGTTCGATCGCGAACGTCGCCGGCGCGCGGAGAGACAAGCGCGGCCGAGCGGAGGCCTTGGAAGGAGGCGGAGTCTCGAGGAACGTTTGTCAGATCTCGTCATGGCAAACAACGAGCGCGTGGACCGCGCGCACGTCCGAGCCAACAGGGCGTTCGAGGGAGAGCTGGTGTTCGAAGGGGAGTGGGTACCTCCCACGCCCTTCAACGGCATCGCCTTCCTCGCCTCTGGGGTGGTGCTGAGGCACCTGCACAGGCGCACGCAGGCGCGAGGTGCGCCCCGCCCATCATCGATCGCGCACCCTAAAACAAAAATGAAGCGAGGCCAGGCCGTCCGAGCCCCGACGCGCCCCGTCCACGACCGCGACTGACCAAATCCACCCGTCCACCACATCTCCGTCCACCACTACTCGCAGAAAACGGAACGCAGAACGCGAACAGGCGCGGCCGCGGAGATACGGAACGACGCCCCTGGTGGCGACGGAGGAGACTCGGAAACCGCGCGCCCGACGACGAATACGAAAACGAAAACGGGAACAACCGCCCGAGACCCCGCTGGACCGCCGCGGAGAACGTGGTGGGCGATGACCCTCGCGGCCGGTTCGTCGCCGGGATACCTCATTCACGAGAAGAAGGATCGAACGACGCACGAGAAGGCGTAGAAGGAACGCACGGTGGGACGCGCGTCGTACGAAGGAGCGAGTCGGAAGATGATCTGATGCGTCTGGCGGCGACGTCGCGAGAGGCGCATCTGCGACACGTCGCCGCGGCCATGGCGGCGCGGGATGGCGGCGACGGCGCCCGGGCCGTGGAGGTACCGCGGACGGAGGTACCGCCGCGCGACGTTGGAGATGTCGCGTCGGTCTCCCCGGCGTCGTCGGCGCCGCTCGCGGAGGTGGAGTCCCTCCCGGAGCCGGCGCGGTCGCAGATTGAATTCTTCCGCCGATTGAGCGTGGAGAGCGCGAGGCCCGAGGAGGACGGACGCGGTACGATCGCGACGGAAGGTGGGGGTGCCGAGGGGGGTGCCGAGGTTTCACAGCTGTGCGCGGAAGGGGGTGCCGAGTCACAGCTGTGCGCGACGGTACCGCCCGCGCGCGGTACCGACCTCGACGAGCCCGAGCAACGGACGTGCAGGTTCTGCCTCGGCGGCGAGGACGAAGGCGCCGCCGGCGACGACGCGCTCATCGCGCCGTGCCGTTGCCGAGGGACCCAAGGTTGGGTCCATCACGGATGCCTCCGCGAGTGGCAGCGGGTCAGCGTGAGCAGCACCGGCCGAGTCGAGCGCCGGTGCAGGGTGTGCCACAGCGCTTTCCGTACCCCGCGGCCGCCCATCAAGGAGGTCATCAAGGAGTGGTGCGTTTCTCCCTTTCTCCCTTTTATTTCCGTCATCATCTTGGCAATCAGAATGACGTCCTCGTGTGTTCAATCGTTGTAACAGGTTCAATCCAACCGCCACCGACCGGCTCCAGTGCTACCGCCGAGCGTGGTGGCAGATGCTCAGCAACTCCATCATGGCGCAAGAGGGCGTGGAGCACATCGGCACCGCGAACCAACTCGTCCGGCTGTTCCTCGCCACCGAGCTGAGGGTATGGGGCGGGCGGGAGGTACGGGGCGGGAACGGAACGCTTCGCGCCGTCGCGAACGCCGCGCGGCTCGCCACCAACGCTCACTCCGTCGTGCTTCTGACGTGGCTGGCGTCAATCGGCGCGGCGCACGTGGGCGACCGCATCGCGCGACACGACGAGGAGACCGACGCGGACGCGGCCGCGGCGCGCGCGCTTGATGATATGATCAGGCCACGGAACCCGGCACGAGGCGGCGGAGTTGGAGTCGACCGCGGGGGGAGACGATGGAACGGCAAGATGGAAAAGGTTGTTAAAGCGCTCGACGCGGCGCGGCGGGCCGTCGGGGGTCCGCTGGGCTGGCTGGTTCGGTTCGCGGTGCCGAGCACGACGACGGCGATGCGACTGGCGGATCCCATCCAGGGCGCGATATCCTTCTTCGAGAGATACCCTCAGTACAGGGTGGTGTGACGCATCTCCGGAAGGTACTTCGACACTAAACTTGAATAGCCGACGCTACGAATGAATGCTACGAATGATGCTACGAATCCGACGAAGATAGACTACCCACACCCAGTCAGCTAGCCGCCTCCATCGTGCGCCGCCTCCAACGCCTTGAAAGCCTCGGGAACCTCCACGTTCCACATCGCCTCCCGTTGCGCGTCCCCGGGTGAGCGGCTCAGGTCGTGCACCCTCTCCGCGACGAGAGCGTACCGGCGCGTTCTTCGCTTTTGGTTTTTTCCACCTTTATCCTCGCGCGATGTCCCACCATCGTTCGGCCCGCCCCCCCGCCCGACCGTATCGTTCGTCTCCGTGACGAACCCGACGCACGCGACGTAGTCCCCGACCCCCGGCGTGCGTCGTGTGAGCGGGTCCTTCGGCGTGGCGCAGTGGCACGACGGCGGCGTTGCGATGCGCAGCGGAGGGCCGGTGCCATCGTCGAGCGCGAACCGTTCGACGCATCGTCGCCCGTCGCCGTCGTCGACGCCGTCGGTCCACACGACGACGCCTTGGACCCAGACGCGTGTGAACCTCGGCGAGTGCGGGAGGTTCGGGAAGTGATACACGGGCGTCCCGCCGCTCGCCTCTGGGAGCCTCCTGTGTTGGATGACGGGGAGGAGACGTGGGTGCGGGTCTCAGTTCGTGTTGTGGGCACCCCGTGTTGTGGGCGCGGGGATGGAGGAGGACGGGGTTGGGTTCGGGCGGGCGCGTACCTGGCCTGTTCGAGCATGCGCGAGAACACCTTGGGCGCGAACATGTTGCCGCCGCCCGCGGCGCCGTCCGCGTCGTCGTATCCGGCGGTCATCTTCCCGCCCGGGCCGCGCGAGTGGTATGCCCAGAGATCTTGCTGAAGTTGAACTTGTCGTCCGCTGGAAAAAAGCGAAGAGATCCCTACTTGTAAGTCTCTCACAGAAGGCGCGCGAGCGGTGGGGTCGCGGCACGATGTCGTCGAAACGAAACAACTTTCAGCTCGACAGGTCCGTCAAGAAGGCCCGGGGGATCAAGGATGAATCACGCGGGCCCAAGGTGGACCCCACCACCATCCTCAACATCGCCTTCATGGCCTTGGGACTGAAAGCGCTGAACGAGCACGTGAAGCAGACGCACGGCATCAACGTGTTCCAGCACGGTAAGCGGTTGGTGGTGGGGGCGATTCGGGACGTACGGTCGGCCGTGTCGAGGATGCTGGCGCCCAAGTCCGGCGGCGGGAAGGGAGACCGGGGACGGCCAAACTCCAGGAACTTCAAGGGGAAAGGGAAAAGATTGGGAAAGAATTGATTCAAGGGTCCTTCTTGAACGGGCGACGGTGCACAAGGGCGTGACGAGTAACTCTTAGCGCGGATATCATACACGGAGATCGATGATGACGTCGTGCGGCGGCACGTGCGTTAGGTTGACAACTAAAATTTATTTGAAACATGTTCTGTGTGTCTAAAAGAAACAGGGCTCGCCCGAGCCCGCGCCCGCCTGGTTTTTGTAAAATCACACACCCTCTCACCCTCTGAAAACACCCCCCCTCTGATCCGCGCGAGACGACGTCTTACGCGGTCTTGAAGGGGACGTCGATGGAGGCGTTGTCCTCCTTGAGGTAGAGCTGCGCCTTGGCCTTGAGCATGATCTGCTCAAACTCGTCGCCGTCGATGTTCTCCTTGTCGAGGAGCACGTCGGCGACGGCGTGCAGGCACTCGATGTTCTCCTGCACGAGATCCTTAGCCCGCCTGTACGCAACCTCCACCAGCGCCTGCACCTCACCGTCGACGATGTCAGCGGTGGTCTGGGAGTAGTCCGCCCCGCGTCCGGCGTCGTTGCCGAGGAAGGACTGGCCGCCGCCGGACTTGAGCGCGATCTGGCCAATCTTCTCGGAGAAGCCCATCTGCTCAATCATCATGCGCGCGGTGCGAGACACCTGCTGGAAGTCTCCAGAGGCGCCGGTGGTGACGTTCTCGGCGCCAAAGATGAGCTCCTCGGCGACGCGTCCGCCCATGGCGACCGCCATCTGGTTCTCGAGGTAGGTCCTGGAGTACAGGCCGGACTCGAGGCGCTCCTCGGAGGGCGCGAAGAAGGTGAGACCGCCCGCGTTGCCGCGGGGCACGATGGAGATCTTAGTCACGGGATCGTACTCGGGCATGAGCGCGCCGACGATGGCGTGGCCAGCCTCGTGGTACGCCACCAGCTTCTTCTTCTGCTCGGACATGACGGCACCCTCCTTGGCGGCGCCCGCGACGATGCGCTCGAGGGCATCGGCGATCTCCTCCTTGGAGATCTCAGTCAGGTCGCGCCTGGCGGCCAAGATGGCGGCTTCGTTGAGAAGGTTCTGGAGCGCCGCGCCCGAAAAGCCGGGGGTGCGCCTGGCAACCTTGTCGTAGTCGACATCCTTGCCGATCGTCTTGCCGCGCGCGTGCACCTTGAGGATGCGGATGCGGCCGGCGACGTCGGGGAGGTCGACGGTCACCTGGCGGTCGAATCGGCCGGGGCGGAGGAGCGCGCTGTCCAGGACATCCGGCCTGTTCGTCGCGGCGAGCACGATGACGCCGGTGTTGCCCTCAAAGCCGTCCATCTCGGTGAGGAGCTGGTTGATGGTCTGCTCGCGCTCATCGTTACCGCCGCCCATGCCGGAGCCACGCTGACGGCCGACCGCGTCGATCTCGTCGATGAAGACGATGCACGGCGCCTTGGACTTGGCCTTTTCGAAGAGATCGCGCACGCGCGACGCGCCGACGCCGACGAAGAGCTCGACAAACTCGGACGCGGCGCAGGAGAAGAAGGGCACGCCAGCCTCACCGGCGACAGCCTTCGCGAGGAGCGTCTTACCGGTACCCGGGGGACCGACGAGGAGGCATCCCTTGGGGATCTTCGCGCCGAGCTGCGTGTACTTGTCGGGGTTTTTGAGGAAATCAACAACCTCCTGGAGCTCGAGCTTGGCGCCGTCGACGCCCGCGACGTCCACGAAGGTGACGCCCGTCTCCGGGACCTCCTGGAACTTGGACTTGGACTTGCCAAAGTCCATGGGGCCGCCGCCGCCGCCCATGCCGCCAAAGCCGCCGCCGCCCTCGCCGCCTTGCGCGCGGCGGAAGAGGAAGAAGAGACCGCCGAACGCGAGAAGCGGGAAGAGCAGGTTGCCAAAGAGCGAGGCGTAGTTGCCCTGCTGGTCCCCTTCCGAGACGGAGATGTCGACGCCGTTCTTGGCGAGGATGTCGACGAGCTCGGGGTCGTTCGGCAGGGTCACCTGCGCGCGCCTGCCGTCAACCGCGGTGAGCTGGAGCGAGGTGCCATCCTTCGCGAAGCGCACGCGTTCAACCTTGCCGCCCATGACGGCGCGGATGAACTCGGAGTACCGCCAGGTGTTGCCCTCGGGGAGGGCGTTGGGGTCCGTCACCTTGGTGTCGGGCGCGGAGAGGGAATCGCCGGACATGGCGGACTGCGCCTGCGACTGAAACTGGGCGAGCGCCGATGTGGGGGCGGATGTGGCGGGGGGTGCGAAATCGTCGGCGACCGCGGCGAGGGGCGCGGACGCGAGGAAGGCGGCGATGGACGCGATCGCGACGGTCTTGTCCTGTGGGTGAACGGGGTGGGGCGGTTTGGTCAGCGTTTACGTCCATGCGCGCGGAACGCGAGCCGGATAACGCCAGATCTGGCGCGCCATCACGAAAAGAGGATATGTGCCACGTCGTGTGGCTTCGCAGCCATCGGGCGCGGCCGGAACGACGCCGGTGCGTCCGACGCGAGCGCGGCATCGACGCGTTCGATGCGGATCGTGTGAATATGATGTATTCGCACCTCGGTGTTGGCGGCGGCGCGGACGGCGACGGAGCGGCGTCCGAGCGCGGGCGCGGCGGATGCGGCCTTGCCGGCGTTGCGACGGGTGGACCTGGCCGCGAACTGATGGCGAGCCACCGCGGCGGGCTGGGCGACGACGGCGTTCATGGCTGTCAGACGCGTCGTTAGGAGATGCGAATGCGCGATCCGGTGGAACGCTGGGGTGCGCGCGTTCGGGTGAAGCGGCGTCGCGTGATGTGCGTGCGTCGGAACGACGGACGGAGTGTGAGCGCCGAGACGGACGGCAATCAACTTTATCACAGGTGGCTGGCGCAGGTGCCTCGCGTGAGAGTGGCCACTTTCAAGCCTTTTATCCATATTACTCGTAAACGACGGTCTACTTCTCCCATAAAAATGGGCGTCGACGTGGCTCAACGAGAGGCGATCCCGGACCGTCGTTTTTGGGCTTCGATACCAGGTAGATTTTTTGGGGTTTGTTTTTTCCTCTGCTCGATCCGAGCCTCCGCCCGCTGGCTGGCGGTCAGGTCAGCAAAGAAGGGCGCCACCGACGAACGAAGGCGCGTGTGCGGGCGCGGTTGGCGCGTGGGACGTCGCGGGTGGGCGACGATGGCGTCGGGTACCGCACGACGGGATGACCTCGCCGACCTTTTCACCGACGACCTGCTCGGCATGTCCGCGGGCGTGGGCAACGAACGCGACGAGGAGACGGTTCGCGAGGCGATTGGCCGGGGAATATCGCTCGGGGATGAACATCACGGTCGTGGGGGCGGGTCCCACGACGACGCGCGCGTCACGCCCGGCCGCACCAGGGATCGCGACGGGCCTTCTCAGCAGAGGGGCACGCCCGGCGGCGGCAGGCATCGCGACCGCGACGACGATCGCGGCCGCTACATGGCACACAACGCGGGCGCGCACACCATCTCCGATTTCCTCACCACAAGCCTGAACGCGCCCGCGGGCGACGCCCCCGACGGCGACAGCGGCGACGGCAACGGCGACGGCGACGACCCCGACCACGATCACGATCCCGACCACCCGGACGACCTCGACGGCGACGACGAGATCGAGGCGAGGCCGTGGCCCTCACCCGCGGAACTCCTCGCGGACGCGCGCGAGTTGCTCGCCACCGCGGATTCCTTGGTGCTGCGCGAGGGCGGCGAAGCGCCGTCCGCGGAGAAGATGCGACGGCTCGATCGCGAGCTCCGGCGCATCGTCGACTCGCAGCGCACCACGCCGGAGGATGACCAGAAACGGCAGAACCTACTCGCGCGGTTCGACACCATGCTCCAACGAAAGTTCGCGGGCGTCACGCTCCAACCCTTCGGCTCGTTCGTCTCCGTATTTCACACCGCGGGCAGCGACGTGGACGTGTCACTCGAGGTATCCCCTAACAGCAACTGGTACGACCCGCGTGAGATGGGACCCGGCGCGGTGAACGCGGCGGTGGGTGGTGGACGCGGCGGGCGGAACCGGCGGCAGCAAACGCCGCGCGGGTACAAGTCCCGCAAGGTGCAGCTGCTGAGCAAAGTGGCGTCGGAGCTGCGGTACCAAAAGTTCGCCGACGTCAACCTAATCGCGCACGCGCGGGTACCTCTGATCAAGTTTCGGGACCCAAGAACCGGGGTCAAGTGCGACGTGTGCGTGGGCAACGACGGGGTGTACAAGTCCGCGGTGCTCGGCGCGATGGCGGACCTGGACTCCCGGTACAGGGATCTCGTGTTCCTGATCAAGATGTGGGCCAAGAATTTCGACTGCAACGACGCGACGGCCGGGTCCTTCAACAGCTACTCACTCTCGCTCATGTCGCTGTTCCACCTGCAGACGCGGTCGCCGCCGATCCTACCCCCCGCCATGCGACTCACCTTGCAGACGGACGCCGCCGCGGACGCCGACCTCGCCGCGGAGAACGAACGAGCCGCTAACCTCGAGCCCATACGAAAGTTTCCCGTGTCGAAGATTCGGCAGCAGAGCGACGCGATGCGGGACATCGCACCGGTGGAACGACGCGCGCGGCGGTGGCGCGGGTGCGGCGCGAACAACGGCGCCACCCTCGCGGAGCTCCTCGTCACCTTCTTCACGCACTTCCGCGCGGTGGAGCCGCTGTGGAGGCACGGTTTAGTGGCGAGCGCGTACGCCGGCAGGTGGACCGCGGGGTGCTCGTGGGCGCCCGGACGATACTGCCTCGGCGTGGAGGACCCGTTCGCCGCGGGTGATAACGTCGCGCGCGCGGTGCAGCGCAGGTCTTTACCCAAGGTGCTCAGCGCGCTGCGGGACGGGACGTTGGCGGTGGGACGGGTCGTGTGGGCCGACGGCGACGACGACCTCGACGACGCGTTGGTGAATTTGCTCGGACCCGCGGCGAGCCGGGGTTTCGCGGAGCCGCCCGCGAACGGGTGGCCCACCCTCGGGGGCGGACCGCCGGGTCCCTTGAACGGCGTGAACGTGAATGCACACAACGATTTCCCGGGTCTCCCCGGGGCGCCGCCGAACGTGGGTATCAACGTAGGTACCGGGGCACCCGCGGGAGTGCAGCGCGGGAACGATTTGATGTCGCTGCTGAGTCGCGGCGCCCCGATGTCCGGTCCCCCGATGATGCCCATGGCCGGTCCACCACCCGGGCTGCAGGGTAACCTGGGAGGCATCTTCGGCGGTGGCGCGCCCATGGGGGGTCCGGCCGGCGGTCCCGGGTCGATGGGCCCGGGCGGGTCGATGACCCACCCGCGCGGGACGGCGGCGCCGCCGCCCGGCTTCGGCATCCAGAACCCGCTCCAGAATCCGTTCGATCGCATGCCGCAGCAGCCGGGACCCGGCGGGCCGCAGTTCCCGCCGCCGAGCCAGCAGCTCGGGCCGGGTGGTGCGCCCGGGCACGCGGGGCCCCCGCCCGGGCTCGACGGCGTGTTCCGGCAGCTCTCCTTCGGCGCGGGCGGCCCGAACGGTCCGACCCATCACCCGCAACCGATGGGCAACTCGACGGCTCCGAACCCGTTCGACGGTCAGAACGCTTCAACGCTCAACAACAACCAGTTGAACCAGTTGAACGACGGATTGGGTGCTCACCCGAACGGCGGTGGTCTAGCTCTCGGAGTGCGTCAGCCGCAGCCGGGCGACGGGGCGTACGTGAGCGCCGGCGACGGGGGCGCCGGCGGCGGCGGCGGCGTCAAGGGGGACCGCGGCGGCCGGCGCAGTCGCGGCCGAGGCGGCGGAGGTAACGGCGGCGGAGGCGGCGGTGGGAAGGGTGTCAAGGGGAAGGGCGCCGCGCCCCCGGCGCCCGTCAGCACCGGTCCCAAGACCCTTCCCAAGCCCCGCGCGGTGCCGCCCAAGGCGTAGGACGGACCCTACCTCGCCACCTCGCACGCTGACTTTTCATTTAGGACAATCGCGGGGCTGCCGATAGACGGCAGCCCTCCCTTCAACTCCGACGATGTTTCAATCGCACCGACGCACCACCACACGTCGCGAATGATGAATTAATTGAATCGAACAACTAACGATAAATAAGTAAACCTCGCTCTCACCCGC
>Ga0209631_10006954_pt1 | contig 11499 bp, 9 predicted proteins | sample COG_08_FD_184752 | JGI IMG/M metagenome (GOLD analysis project Ga0209631, IMG submission 184752) | Pelagic Microbial community sample from North Sea - COGITO 998_met_08 (SPAdes) (version 2) | ecosystem: Environmental > Aquatic > Marine > Neritic zone/Coastal water | place: Helgoland, sampling... | reverse complement strand
ACGTCTTTTGGTTGAGTCTTAGTAACCGTAGCTGCTGCATCGTTTCTGCTAGATTTAGTAGTTTTTTTATTAGATATGCCCATCTCTGCTTTGTAAAGGGATATGATTTTTCCTGCCCATTTAGAATCAGTATTGTTTTTGTAAATACCACTACTAATTTGTTCAGGTTGTTCATCGAGCCACTGAAGAAAACTATCGTTATCTTTTAACTCACCAAAATCAGGGTGCATACGTAATAATTCTTCATATGCTTTCTCTTTTTCTAAAGATTTTTCCCGTTCTTTGACAGATGCTATTTCTTCTCGCAATTTAGCAACCTTTGTTTCCGTTTGTACACCAGCGACTGTTTCTACAACTTCATAAATATCAGGATACTGTTCTTTAAACTGTTGTAATTCTTCTACAGTTCTTGGAGCAGGCATCCCCTGCGATACATGTTGCATTGACTTAGCTGACTTCAACTCACTTGCTAATTGTTCACGTTCACTTTTAAATTCATTTAATTTAGCATCATAATGTTTTTTTAAATCATCATAACGTTTTTTGTAATCGTGACTTTCTTTTGCTTCTGCGAAACTATTAGTTGCTTCTTGAGTAGCCACTTCTTCAGTGGGGTCTTGAGCTTCTACTGTTTCTTCAATATCATCGTCATCTTTATCCACCTCTTCACGGTATTTATTTTTGTAAAGATTTGAATTATTAACTACTCCAAAGGAGTCATTTGGTTTGTTTGCTCTTGCACCTTTTACTTGTGTTGCCATTGTTATTACCTCATTTATTGCAGTGCCACATGGCTGTGGGTAGCTGCTTCGGATGTCAGTGCCAGATATTGCTGGGTAGCTGACTAAATCTTAATTCTTTCTACGGGTTTTCCTTCTTTATCCGTATCAGGAATTTCAAATTGTTTTCTAGGTATTTGAATTTGTTTAGGATCAACAGTTTTTATATCTACTCCCAAACTATTGTTATACCAATCTAGTAAATTTTCTGCGGCATTTTTCATAAAACTTTTTATTTTAGGATCACGATTATTTAAAACGCCAATACTATATGCTCGTTCTAGATTATAATTTGTATCTTTTAGTGCTTTTTTAAATTTACTATAAGCTGGTAAGCCTAATCTTCCTGCAAAATGTTCTGCAGCTAACACAGCTTTTATTCTAGGATTTGGAACGTCTTTTAAACTTTTAAATACTCTGCTATATTCATCTATCTTATATTGTAACATTTGATCACTTATAAATCTAGCTTCGTCTTGAGTAATATTTAAAGGTTCTCTATCTAAAGCTCTTTCAGCTTTTTTTGTTTTTAAACCAAGATAAGGTTTAAATCTGGTTATTAATTCATCTGTAAATCCTGCATCTTTTAAAGTTTTAACGCTGTGTTGTCCTAAATCAACACCTCTTCCTATCGTAACACCACTTACTCCTAATATTTGTTTTTTTGAATTTTTTGGTATGTATGCTTCTGTTTTAATAGGACCTTCAGATAAGGATACAGCACCTTCAGTTAACCTTAAAGTTTCATTAACACGTGTTCTTTCTTCACGCATGCCTTTTGGCATAGTCGGTGGTGCAGGTATAAAACCTTCTTCTGTTTTTGGTTTCTTTTTTTTAGGAGTGTATTTTTCAGATGGCAAATCACCTTGTCCACCTATACCAAATAAGGGTAACACTTTATCCTGAATAAATTTTCCAGCATCATCTACAAATCCTACAGGTTGTACATTATTGTCTTTTACTTCTTCGCCTAAAGCTTTCTTAACAAACCCACCTTGATAAGCACCTGTAGATTTACCCGTTTCTTGTTGTATTTTTCTGGTATGCTCTTTTCCTCGATTGTTTATTTTACCTAAACGATCATACCCTATTTCTTTTGCAATTTCTTTTGGAATGTAAACTTCATTTTGTGACACAAGTAGTTTTACAGTCTCATCTATATTCATTTTAGGATTTCCAAAACGCAAGTCAACCCCTTTTTCTTGTAAATTAGTAATTGCAACATTTATCATTTTTTGTATATCTTGTCTTCCTGCAAATTCAGCTGCTGCCGCATTTATAATATAATCACCATCTTTAGCATCCATCGGTTTATCATCAGCTATTGTTTGTTGAGGAGTTGCTTCAGGATTGTAACCACCTATGTATCCCGGAGCTTGTACCGTAGTAGGCTGTTGTTTTACTCTGTCTCCTTCTCGCATACTTAAAGGTTTACGCAATTTAAAATTGTTAGCTATTTTACCTCCAATAAATTTACGTATGACACGACCCACCTTTTCGTCATAAAATATTTCTCGTATAGCTTCTTTATCTTTTTCAGGCAGTATAGTATACCTGTTCATTAATAAAGCTTGTATTTGCTCGTCAGTCATATTTTACCTGCTATGTAACAAATTGGTTCTAGTATAAATCGTTCTAATCTACCAAATATAGGTCTTTTCTTATTTCTTGATTGTAGCCATATGTCTGCAGTACGTCTTTTTGCTACACCCTCAAGCCATTTTTTTATTATTCTGTTAGGCAGGCTGTCACTGATGTAGGCATATTTTACTAGAGGTTTAAATAATTTATGGTATCCCAATTGATATGCAGGGTCTAAGTTTTTACTGTGTTTTAGCCAAATTGTTTGTCTAAAAGAACCGAAACCATACGCATTATTCATTGCTGTGCAGACTATCTTATCGTCACCACCTCCACCACCTCCACCAGAGGTGTCAACAGGTTCTCCTGCACCACCAAACGGGTCTAATCCCATATCTGCTTCTGCTTGTACTTGTTCTTGCGTAGCTGTTGTGGTGTCATCATTATTATCGTCTGACGAGGATGGAGTATAGGATGCTGGCACTACTCCACTCATAAAAGACTCGACAGGTTTAGTTTGAGGAACTATTGTATTTAAAACTTCTGTAGCTTCTCTAGATGTAAATCCTCTGCTTATCATGTCATTAAATATGCTAGTTGGAGTCTGTGTTCGAGTATCAGCAAATAAAGATTTTCCTGCTCTCTGTCCTTGTACGGCTGTTGTAAACCTATTAGTTCCTTGATTTATACCCCCAAGTCTACTTCTACTAAATTCAATTCCTTTAGGTCCTCCTGCAGCCAAATCAACTCCTGCATTACCAAAATAAGTTCTATCTACTGGTGCAGTCGGAGAACTTTTAACTGATGGACTACCCCCTGTGTATACTCCATCTAATTCTGGAACATCATAACTTAACGATCCCGGACCTGTGTATACCCCATCTAATTCTGGAACATCATAACTTAACGATCCCGGACCTGTATATACCCCATCTAGTTCTGTAGTTGTAGGGTCTTCAATTTCAAAATTGCCTTCGTTTGTATAGTCAAAACCAGACTTAAACGGTGTAGTAGTTGGGCGATTTGGATTATTTGAATTTATTCTATTCTTTAATGCTTGTGCGTCTGTAATGCTCATGCCAGAACTAAAAAATCCAGATTCTTTTCTTACTGCATCTAACCAATCTCGTGCAAGGTCTTTATTTCCAAAAAAATCTTTGTCTGCTAAAGCATTAAAATGTCTATCAAGTCCTACTTGAGCTATATTACCATACTCATCAACGTATCTTCCAGCACTATTATACCCACCTTCTTGTGTAATTCCAAACCCATCATCTGTACCAAATCCTCCTTGATAGTTAGGAAGTTTTCCACTATTTAAAGCTTCTTGATTTAGTATTTGTTGATTAGTTACTCCCATAGGTAAAGTACCTATGTATTGTCTTTTACCTACTGGTCTAATTAAGTGCTGACCATTTACTGTCATTTTATAACCCATGTTATAATCGCCATTGACAAGATCAGGTTTAAATTCTGTAGGATCACCAAAATCCATCATAGCATCAGCACCACCTTCAAAAGATTCGTAAGCACTTCTAACTGCTTGCATTTCTTTAAGTGCGTCATATTTCATAGAGTTAACAGCGTTACTTACGACCCTAAATCCACCTGCACCTGAGTTTTCAACACCCCACGGGGTTTTCTCCCCTGTTCCTCCCAATGCACCATACACCATAGAACCAGCAGTTCCCCCAAGCATTGCTGCTAATCCCTGATATCCTGCTTCTGCTTTAAGATTAACTTTATCAGTCAAACCTTTTCCTGCTCTATAATCATTCCACGTTTTTGAACTTAAATCCATACTTTGCATATCTGCTATTGACATATGTTCAATATTAGAACCTAATTGATTTGATTCTCCTAGAGCATTTATACTTAAAATACTAGTAGGAGTATCACTGTCTCCCCCATCTCCTATAATATTTGGTGCTATATATTGTTCTTTTTCTTTTTCTTCTTCTTCATCAATTGGAACACTAGATTCAATGCCTGTTGTACCTAAATAATCTTTATAAAAATCAACAAATCCTCCTGAATATTGTTCAGGACTCAAAGCTCTTCCGGGAGTAACTTTTTCAGCCATTTTTAATTACCTTCTCGTGATTATTCTTCAAATTGAGGAGCATTTCCAGTAAACCCAGCTTCCCCTGCAGTTGGCGTAGCTCCGACTCCGATTGTGCCGTTACCATTCCCTTGATTGTCAGTTCCTTCAGGTTGTTGAGGTACTCCACTAGGTTGTGCCATTCCTTGCTGTTGACTATTGGGGTTAACACCCTCGCCTGTTCCTTGTTGAGCATCTGCCATCATTCCTTTTAACATTTCTGCATATATTTGTGCTTCATTTGCATCGTTGACTAAACTGTCTGGGTCTATATCTTGTGCTATTGCTAATTCTCTCATTAAATTTGGAATTTTAACAAAAGGTGCAAGCATGGGATTAGCTACTGTCTGTAACAAAGATGTTAGCCTTTGACTTCTTACTTCTTTTTGCATTACTGCTGCAACTCCACGAGGTTTAATTTCAAGATCACCCTCTATAGTTGCTATCTTATCATTAAATTGCATATTCCATTGAAAATATGATTCTCCTATTGGTTTTAACAAGTGATCATCAATATTTTTTATGACTGTTTTCATAGACAAACCTGCCGAACCCATTAGCATTGATAAACCTGCTGCAGTACGACCTGTGCCTGTTACACCTGTTTGTCCGTGTATTATAGATGGTATTCCTGTTTCTTCGTCTGCAAGTTGGCGAGATATTTGATACATCTGTATGTTTTCACCAGCAGTATTTGGAAACTTAAGACCGTTGATTGCAGTGCCACTGACTCCAGATTGTCTTCGGAATATCTTTCCGGGAAATATGTCCATGTTCTGTCCGGGAACTAAACTTGCTTCGTCTACGTCAAACACAAGATTACCTGCAAGTGCTAAATTATCAATAGCCATTCTTACGTGACCATTCATAAGTAATTGTGCATCTTCCATGTTCTCTGCTACACCAACACCCCATAATTGATATGGGTTGATTTCAAATGGAAATGCTTGGTATGGTATTCTTGCAGGTGTAAATGGATTAGCCACACATCTGATTATCATAGTTCCACATACCCATACGTTTACTTGCACCTGATCAAATTCTGACATTTCATTGACACCCTCAAGTCCAACTTCGTCAGCGTACTTCTTATCTATTACTCCCCAGTATTCAAGAACTTCAAATCTATTTTCTTGGTAGTAAGGTTCAGTCTCATCTTCACGTATAGTATCTTCATAGTATTTATCTTCGTAGTTAGCACCTAAAGCAAGACATTCTTCAATAGCTTGTGCATCAAAGTGAGGTCGCATAACTAAAGAACGTAATTGTTGACGATTCATGCGATGTCTTTGTATGACATACTCACAGTCTTCTATACTAGTAGCAGAAGGATCAGGATGAAAATCCCACACTGAAACAGACTCTATGCGAGGTACTATTTTTTCGTATGGAGAATATTCTCTTTCTCCCTCCTCATTATCTCCCCACTTGTGTACTCTTTTATAAAAATTAAAAGGACCTTTTACTATTCCTGTTCCTAACAAAGAAGCTTCAAATATGGCTTTGCGAAAAACGTTTACAGCATTTGTGTCTAGTAGTTGATCGTGGATACATTTTTCCATTTCTAATGCCATTTTTTGAGCAGGTTTTACTTGAGGTTCTCCCATTTTGGAAGGTCCTGCCGCTAACATGTTTGGCATTGTTTGATCATACGATCCTAGTTTGTGTGATGAACTAGCTTGCAAAGCTCCGGGAAACAACTCTTTGCCATCACCTTCAAACCCATAAGGATCAGCAGGTGCATCTTGATCTAAAGGAGTTTTCATGTGAGCATATTCTTCTATACCTTCTGGCATAGGAGTAGGTTCAACAACTAGTGGAAATTTCTTGTTAGCAAATAATATATCTACTATCTGACCATATGCTGCAAGAACTTTTGTTTTAGTTATTTTTATAAAAACTTTAGACCTTTCAGAATCACGATATTGTGTCGTAGAATCGTAAATACCTCGAAAGTTTTTGTAAGCTTGTAACCATCTATGTTCGTGGCTTCGTCTTCCGTTTTCAGAGTCCTCGAATTTTTTTCGTACATATCCTGCCAATCCGGGCATTTGTTCTGTCGGATTATTTACAGGTATTACAGAATCGTCTTCGGGTTGAAGAAAATTGTCAGCCATGTGTAGTCCTTACTTAGAAGTAATTTTTGTCGTCAGCCATTTTAAACAAAGATGCTTCTACTGTAGGCTTAGACTGTTTCTTTGGCATATCAACTTGCAACTCATTGTTACCTGTGTTAGACATATCAAAGTCTTTACTTTCTCTAGTTAATTGATTTGATCCCATTGGGTCATCAACTGAAGTTTTGTCACTGCTCATTATGTATGAAGCACCATAGTTATAGTTATTGTCTGGCATTTTTATCTCCTATACCATTATGTATTAAAGCCAGCTACTTGTTCTTCAACTGGCACACTTTGATTTCTTCGACTTTTTAATTTATCAGTCAAAGAAATAAATCCCTCGTCTTTTGGTCTTACGTTTAATTTATTAAAATCTTGTACAGAACGAAGATCATCTTTCATTTGAATATCTTCACCTAACTTTTGTTCTTCATCAGCCATGCCTTCAACTACTAACCTGTCTTCTAATTTTTGTTTATACTTCGCTTCATCTTTGTACACATCACTAACATCAACGCCTAACTTTTTTCCAATTATTTCTGGTGTATCTAAACCTGTTTGAGACGATTGCATGGCTAATATAAAAGCATTACCTTTTACAGGTCCCATTAAAACTTCTGTGCCAAGCTCAACTGCTGCTTGGGCAGGATTATCTAATACAGCACTACCCACTACTCCTTGCATTAGTTTTGTTCCTGCGTAAGTTAGACCTGCACCTATTGTGGTAAAAGTTTTTCCTTTTGATAAATTATTTATCCAATCCGTTAAATTATTTTTCTTTACAACTTCAACGTCTGCATCACTTAAATTAATTTTTGTACTGTTTGGTTCTTTAATAAGATCAGGACTTGTATCAGTATTCTCTAACTCAACACTAAAACCAGTTTGTTGCATTTGAATATCTAAAGGTTTAGCATCCCTAAATTTTATAAGACTTGTATCTTTTGTTTTACTATCAGTATTATCACCAAATATTAATGATGCAGGATTTTTAACCATTTTATTAACTTGGTAATTTTCTTTAATTTCTGGAGAATTTATTATACTGTAGGCTGTCCAATTTGCTTCGCTTATTGTATTTATATCCCGAATTACTTCGTTAGAATATTGTCCCGGACTTCCCATATATACGTTAGTAGCACCTGCACCTCCACCTATGTCTCTAGACATTAAAGACGCTAATTTTTGAGGATTCATTTTTCCAAAAGTCAAAGCACTGTTAATAAACACGTGCCTAATCTTACCAGCAGTCAAAGGATTGTTTGTTTCAGTAACACTACCATCTTTATTCATCTGTAAGACCATACCGTTAGGCGTAACTTTTTCACCTGAATTACTTCCCGGAATACCTGCAGCAAGAATTTTATTCATATCTGCTGGAGTAACTGGTCTTAATCCGTCTTTTCCTTCTATTTGAAAATAGTTATTTAATTTATTTTCTCCAAATTTAGTACGGTTAAAATCACTTTGATCTTGCAATATTGTTATAGCTCTATTTGTTAAAGGAGAGCTAAACGGTTGTATGTTTGCTACGTTTCCTTGTCTGGTTCTTTTTGTACCTTTTGTACCTGCTGGGATATTTATTCCGTCTGTTCCTGTGTACCCTTGAGCTTGCATTTCTTGTGTAATTTTGTTTTTAACATAATGCTTAGTAGTTAACTCTGACACTAAACTGGGTCTAGCTCCTAACTCCAAATTAAGAAGTATAGCATTTGCAATTGGTTTATCTTGTGGATTTTCTTTTATATATCTTTCAAGATTGTTAACCAGTTGTCCTATCATGCTTGCATTGTATTGAACTTTAGCACTAGAACGACCACCCCTTGTGGCAACTCTAATGACACCATTAGATACTTTAGAGTAATTATTTGCTATATCTTCTCTAAAAACAGGATTAGTTTTTGTTAAGGATGGGATTCTGCGATCTAATACATTTGCTTCTATGACTCTTATGTTAGACTGCAACTGTCCGATTGCACTATCACTAGTCATTGTATTTTGAGCATCGGCTAACAAATTGTTATCCATTGTAGTTGATGCTTCGTTGTGAAAAATTTCTAATACAGGCTTATCTAACATCGTCTTAAAGACTTTGTTTTTTACTAGTTCCGTACCAAAATTAGGTTGCTCTGATTCAGCACGATATAACTCTACAAATTCTCTTAGCGTAAGTTTAGTGGGATCATACGCTTTTTTTATTTCGTAAGCTTTACTTCCAGCCATTATTTAATATCCAAATGTTTCATTCTGTACTTGATAGACTTGAGCCTTAATGCCATTAAGCGTTTGATGAATTGACGCATACCCTGTCATCCTTGTCATCATCATATACCTTAAAGCATCGTATGCGTGATCTTCTGCTTTAGTGTCTACGTCTTCGCTGTTAGTTTTGGAAAGAGGAATTGCTGCCAATTGCTTGACAGTGTTGCTACAATTAGAAAACACTCGTAATCTAGGTTCTTCTGTTCTTGGGTCATCTGCAAGCCTACGATGTATTTCCATCTTACCTTGTATTCTGTTACGATCAGACGGTGTCCAACGAACACCACATCTCATCATTGTTTCTGCTATGGAAGGACCGAACCCTGTCTTGTTCCAACAAGAAGCATCGAGTACGGTATAGTGAGGTAGAGGGTCTAACTGCTCTGCTTCTAGTATTCTATCAGCTAATTGTTCTGCTGTCAACTGTTTTACGTACAGTTCACGATAAATCCATATATTGTTATCCCAGTCAATAGCACCCCACAAGACACAAGAAGGACTTGCATACCCGTAGTCAGCGGCACGTATTCGGGGCCAGTTGGTAGGTAACTCAAAACTCTCGACCACATGTTTTGCTCTGCTAAATTCTGGGAAGGCACAGCCATCGGCTACATCCCAATCCCCTTCGAGTAATCTCTTCCGTTCTATTTCAGGTAGTGAACGAAGCATAGCTTCATATTGTCCATCTGCCATAAGGAACGGGTTGTCCGTAAGTCTCGCAGGAATGAACCTACGATAGAACAAAGGTTGACCTTCCTTTTCGTGTCCTTGCGGCCACAAGAAGGGTCTGCCTGTTTCGACATCACTGGCAGGGAACGGTTTGTTGTGTTCACCTACGTCGATGTACATCTTCTTAATCCACCACCCACCGATTCCACCCGGATTGGCAGTACACCTCATATACAAACTCTTTTGTAACTCGGGGTCGGTGCTTCTCAATCTTGATCGGAGGTAATCCCACACGTAAGGTGTTGGGTATTGGGTTATCTCGTCTATCCCTATCCAGTTGAAAGCTTGTCCTTGAAATCGGGTTACATCTTTGTCTTTGTCTAGATAGGTAAACCAAATGGTTGCTCCAGATGGGAAGTGCCACGTTGACTTTGACTCCCTGAACTTTGCACCGGGAAACGCTTTGGGGTAGAGTTGTCGTGACTTGTCTATTAACTCAGTAAGTTCGTCAAGAGTACGCCTGAGAAGAAGACCCCTATGATTAGGATTAGTGCAATAACGAAGGGGGTCTGCCAACAAGGCGAAAGATTTGCCCCCACCAGCAGCACCTCCATAGAGAACATCTCTTTCACTAGACGACAGAAACTCTTCTTGAGGTCCTTCATTCGGCTGAAACACGACTTCCCTATTTCCAACAAGTTCTTGGACAGGTGGAGGAAGGCTTGCCAACTCCCCTGTATCGATAACGGTAGTTGCATCTCCCTTAAGAGCCTTCTCAACCTTACCAACTTTCTCTTCAAGCTTTCTGGCATATCTTCTTTTACTTTCTGCTACTTTGGTTGTTTTTTCTGCACGCTTCTTTGCGTCACGCAATCTCTTCTGTGTCTGTCGCCTTGCTTTTTCTGCAGCAGACAGGAAATATCTTTGCTTAGGTGCGTTGGGGTCTTTCTTAGGGCGACCACGTTTGGGTGCATCAGTCAACCTTGCCTACGTTTCTAGGTTGTTGATAGTTTTTATTCTTTTCAAAGTATTTCTTCTTATTCTTTATGCTTTTATTCCTGTCAAAACCTGTTATTGCATCAACACCTTTGATTACAAGATTTAATAGGCTATAATCTCCCATAGGAGAGCCTGAAGGATTATCTTTTGTTGGACTACCCATCGATTACTACCTCTTTCTTTGGTGGCAGCAACACAATACCGTGAACTGCCTGTACATTTACGTTGGTTGTTTCCTGTTTTCCCAAGCCAACCCTGTTTAGAAGCGATTCTGCAGCCCTGAAGCGTAGGTCGTCTCCTCTCTCGGGTACTGGGTTGTCTATTGTGCTTACTAGCCGTGTAGCAGCCTTAAAAGCGTGCATAGACAGTACGTTCTTTGTGCGATTGATTATCTCATCGGCTAAACTGGTCTTTAACCACGTTACGCTGCCCTTTGAGTAGCCTGCAGATAGTGCAGCATCGGTGACATTGCCACCGTTCTCGAACAGATTGGTTAGAAATTCTTCTTGTTGTGGTGATATTTCACGTGTGTTGTTTGTTTGTGGTAGTAGATTCATCGCATCTATAGCCTTTTGGGTAGGAATAGGGTCTATATTCAGGTAATTCCTGTAATATTTCTACCACTCTTACTTTACAACGGTGTTCGGTAGCATAAGGACCTCTTGTGTCCTTTACTTCTTCGCAGTTTCCATATACTTCAGGTAATCCTAACGTACATATTAGTATGATTGCTTCAAACACGGTGTATTCTCTGTTAAGTTAAGTCAAGAACCTTTCAGCTTGAGCCAAAGCACGAGAGTTTTGTTGATTGCTGCTGCTCGAAACTGGTCTTGATACAAAGATTATACGTACAGAATACGTATATGTCAAATAAAAAATAATTTTGGCATAAATGTCTTGACTTTTCTGTCAGAATGGATATAATCGGAGTAACACCTCCGGGGAAATACACCTATACACAGCGTATCCTACAGGGATACCCTAAAGG
>Ga0209631_10006952_pt1 | contig 11500 bp, 9 predicted proteins | sample COG_08_FD_184752 | JGI IMG/M metagenome (GOLD analysis project Ga0209631, IMG submission 184752) | Pelagic Microbial community sample from North Sea - COGITO 998_met_08 (SPAdes) (version 2) | ecosystem: Environmental > Aquatic > Marine > Neritic zone/Coastal water | place: Helgoland, sampling... | reverse complement strand
GAGCCGCTGTTTCTTGGCTCGATAATTCAACATTCAGGGAAACCATGTTCAATCGAATCCTGATCGCAAATCGTGGCGAGATTGCACTTCGTGTCATTCGTGCCTGTCGAGAACTTGGCATTGAGACCGTTGCCGTCTACAGCGAAGCTGATCGTGACGCACCGTATCTGAATCTTGCCGATGAAGCCGTCTGCATTGGCCCAGCAAAAGCTGCCGACAGTTACCTGAGAATTGATCGTGTGATTAGTGCTGCCGAGATTGGTAACGTCCAGGCTATTCACCCGGGCTATGGCTTTCTTTCAGAAAACGCTCACTTCGCTGAAGTTTGTCGGTCATGTGATATTGGTTTCATCGGTCCAACTCCAGAATCGATGGAACGAGTCGGTGACAAGAACTCAGCTCGATCTCTTGCTCGGGAAGCAAACGTGCCAACTGTTCCTGGCAGCCCGGGCCTGCTCTCTGGCGAACAGGAAGCCCTCAAAGTAGCCAAGGAAATCGGTTTTCCTGTTCTCCTCAAGGCGACGGCAGGCGGTGGCGGCAAGGGCATGCGGGTTGCCGCCAATGACCTCGCCCTCTCAACGGCGTGGCAGCAGGCCTCTGCAGAAGCTGAAGCAGCTTTTGGAAATGCTGGCATCTACATTGAGAAATATGTTGAAAAACCAAGGCATGTTGAAATTCAGGTGCTCGGCGATCAACACGGCACGATGCTTCATCTTTGGGAGCGCGATTGCTCAACACAACGCCGTCACCAGAAACTCATTGAAGAAAGCCCCTCCCCTCGACTGCCGCAAGAGACACGAGAAGCCATGACGGCCGCTGCAGTTCGTTTGGCAAAAGCAGCCGGATATTACTCCGCTGGAACTGTCGAATTCATTGTCGATAAAGATAACAACTTCTACTTTATTGAGGTGAATGCTCGCATTCAGGTAGAGCATCCGGTGTCAGAAATGGTCACAGGTATTGATCTGCTCAAACAACAAATTCTTGTCGCAGCGGGTGAAAAGCTTTCGCTCAAGCAAGAAGACATTGTGCCTCGTGGTCACGCAATTGAATGTCGCATTAATGCAGAAGACCCATCCGCCAACTTCAGGCCCTGCCCTGGCAAGATTGAGCAAATTATCGCCCCCGGTGGTTTTGGCGTCCGCTTTGATTCCCATGTGACCGCCGGATATGTCGTTCCACCTTATTATGATTCTCTTATTGGCAAGCTCATCGTGCACCAACCAACTCGTGAAGCCGCCATTGAAACCATGACCCGAGCCCTACGCGAGCTTCAGGTAAAGGGCATTGCTACGACAGTACCACTGCATCTGGACCTTCTCTCACACTCAGCTTTTCACGAAGCGACCATCGATACGAAGTTCGTCGAACGGCTCCTTGCAGACTGATCGTCTGCCGGGGCGTTTCATGACACATTCTGTGTTCCGCCTTTACTTCGACACGCAATTCTTTCTGATTGCAACGCCCCCCCTGTAAAAGCAGTCCAATGCTTGATAGATTTCTGCCAAGTATATGACATCTCCCTTCCCTTCCCCACGGAGCCCCCACGCTCATGGCCGAGTCTCTCTCACGCCCACCAAAAGCAGCTCATCATTTTCATCGCGTCGCCATATTATTCGCAGGCGGTCCAGCACCCGGTGCCAATGCCGTTATTTCTACAGCCGCCACCTCATTCATGAGAAACGACACCGAAGTCGTGGGAATGAAGCATGGGTACTCATCGCTGGCTGATTTTTCATCTGACCAGCCACTCGTTGAGGGCAAGGACTACATTAATGTCACCCCTGAGTTTTTGAAACGGACTCGATCTGGTCAGGGGATCATGCTTGGCACCGCCAGAACAAACCCCGGAAAACATATTTCGGATCCTGCACATTTTGATGATGAGGAACGGGTCAAGCCTCTCAAGAACACGTACGAAGGCCTTCTCTCACTCGGCGTTGAAGCATTAATATCCATCGGTGGAGACGACACTCTGAAAACAGCGAACAAGTTCAAACTGTATCAAGATAGGCTTCCAGCTGACGCCCCACGAATACCTGTCGTTCATTTGCCAAAGACAATTGACAATGACTACATGGGCATCGACTTCACATTTGGCTACTTCACTGCTGTTGATTTTCTTGGAGGCGAAATCCGCAATCTGCTTTATGACGCCGATGCCGGAAGATCATATTTCATCTGTGAATCAATGGGGCGAAGTGCTGGCTGGCTGGCCTATGGCGCTGCGATTTGCGGGGAAGCCAGTCTTGTTATTAGTGTTGAAGACATCCACGGCAAGTATCGTGAGGATGAAACCATCACTGACGCAGACGGTAACACCAGCACGAAACATGCTATGAATGTGGATGAGGTCGTCGGTCGAATTGTCAAAACAATGCGAGTACGGGAAGAGAAAGAAGGGAAAGAATATGGCGTCATTGTCCTTGCAGAAGGATTAGCCGAATTCCTCCCAAGCAAACAGCTCGAGGGTATCCCGCGAGACGACCACGGCCATATAACGATTTCTCAGATTCAACTCGGCAAGATGTTTGCCAAACTCGTAGGTGATGAATACGAGCGGCAAACTGGACGCAGCCGGAAGGTTGTTGGGTTGCAACTTGGCTATGAAGCACGGTGTTCCAAACCGCATGCATTCGACGTCATGCTCGGCAGCCAACTCGGTGTTGGCGGGTACCGTGCTCTTGCTGAACGCGGCCTCAATGGTGTCATGGTGAGCGTTTCCGGCCAACTGGAACTCAATTACGTCCCATTCGAGGAACTGGTCGACCCGAAGACGCTCGTGACTGTTGTTCGGTACGTCGAACCGGGCTGTGACTTCCATAGCCTTGCTCGCTTCCTCGAGACATTCGTCAACGAGTAGCTCGCCCTTAAGTATTAGTGGCCCGGTATTCTAAAAGCTGGCACCTCAACTCCTGAAGACAAACGAACTGTGGTGGTGTGAAAAAGATTTTCACACCACCACAGTTTTATTTATCCGTCAAAACGCCCTTTGTACTCGGCACGCCTGGCTGACGTGGATCCTGCTCAACGGCCATCCTGATACTTCGAGCTGTTGCTTTGAAAACTGCCTCGGCGATGTGATGCGCATTGCTCCCATGATGAAGCACAGCGTGCACATTCGCTCCAGCTGTTGCAGCAAAGCTTTCCCAAAAGACTTCAACTAGTTGAACGTCGAACACCCCAATCGCCGGAACGGGATACTCAACCGCAAGTACTGTTGCTGCCCGACCACCAAGGTCAACTGCAGCGGTCACAAGAGATTCATCCATCGGCAGGACCGAATGACCATAGCGGCGAATGCCATGGCGATCACCAAGACAATCCTTGACCGCAACGCCTAACGCCCGCCCAACGTCCTCAACGGTATGATGTCCATCAACATGAACGTCTCCCTCGCACTGAATAGACAAATCGAAGAGTGAGTGACCTGCCAACAGAGTCAGCATGTGATCAAAAAAACCAATGCCGGTATGAATTGTTGCCTGGCCTGTGCCATCAATATCAACAGCTAACGCAATCTTTGTCTCGGTCGTTTCTCTCGCAACTGTGGCAGTTCGTCCCACGTGTAACACTCCTTACTGTTTTTTTTCTTGCATGATGCTCTCTATGGCGCCGAGCAATACGTCTATCTCTGCATCAGTACCCACTGTAATTCTCAAGCCATCACCCCAGCCACTGTAGGCCATAAAACGAATCAGAATTGACCTCTCCCTGAGGGACTCGTAAATCTCTTTATGTGAAAATTCCGGGTGGGTGCACCAGACAAAATTCGCCTGGCTATCAACCACCGAAAAACCAAATTGCCGAAGTTGGGTGACAAGTCGTGCTCGTGTTGCCCTGATTGAACTCTGATTTTTCATCAACCAATCCTGATCGGCAATTGCAGCGGTCGCCGCTGCAATTGCTATCGCATCACAATTGTATGAGTCTTTTACTTTTGCGAGTTGTTCGATCACGGCAGGTTGAGCGACGGCGAACCCAAAACGGATTCCTGCCAACGCATAGGACTTGCTCATCGATCGCGTAACAATGATTCGGTCGCTTTGCTCGACCAGATCAAGACAGTTGCTCTCACTAAAATCACCGTAAGCCTCATCAACCACAAGCGGACATGGCAGCTGTTCCGCAATTTCAAGAAGTTGCTCTGGCGGTAGCAGCGTCCCTGACGGACTGTTGGGATTTGGGATAACTACAAGCCTGACAGGCTCGCCCGTCACCGTATTCGGCGACGTGAAGGATTCGGGCAACAGCCACTTATCGGTAAAAGCCACCTTGTCGCATAGAACTCCCTGAATATCTGCGAGCGTTTGATAAAGAATATAGCTTGGCGTAGGGACTCTCATTGCATCCCCTGCTCCAACATAGCAGCGAACCAGGATGGTAAGGAGATCATCACTCCCATTCCCGCAAAGGATCATATCGGGGCGGACTCCTAAGACGTCTGCGGCCTGCTTCCTAAACTGATTGGCGAAAGGGTCCGGGTACTTCGCAAGGGATCGACCTTCGCAAGCAGTAGCAATTGCTTTCGAAACATTTACGGACGGACTATACGGGTTCTCATTCGTGTTGAGTTTTGTCCAGCCGGCATCCTGTGGTTGCTCTCCAGGAATATATCCAGCTATTGCTGCAATTTCTTGCCGCACAAGAGGACGTGAATCTTGTTGGGAAGATGATATCGCCATACGAAAAACTCAACATAATGTCATGAACACAACTGCACCCTGTAAGTGTAGCCCAGAAATACGACGGTACGTTCAGTACCACCGGCTCAACCCCTTCGACAGGAACACTGAACTGTTTTCAGTGCCCCAGTCGTGTTTCAACACTCCGGCGATGGGCCGTCAGGCCTTCCGTTTCGGCAAGAAGCTGAATATCATCGGCCATTTCAGCCAGATCAGCTTCTGCCAACGCAATCACACTCCCACTCCGGAGAAAATGATTTGCCGATAAACCCGCAGCAAATCTCGCTGTACCGCCTGTTGGCAGCACATGAGACGGACCCGCTGCATAGTCACCTGCAGCAACCGGACTGTTCGGCCCAAGGAATGCCGCACCAGCATGCCGTATGGTCTTAAGTGTCGCCTCAGGATCTTGAGTATCAATCGAGAGATGCTCGGCAGCAAGCTCATCAGCAAGCTCCGCCGATTCTTCGTTATTTCGAGTAACTACTATGGCCCCAAATCGCTTAAGGCTGTCTCGAGTCAATTCAGCCCGTTCAAGAGTTTCCAACCTTCTTGAGAGCACCGACTCGACTTCATCTGCGAGTGACTTACTTGCAGTCAACAGAATGGCTGATCCGGGCGAATGCTCTGCTTGGGCCAGCATATCAGCAGAGATTGTTTCAGCGTTTCCATTCTCATCGGCAACAACAACTATTTCACTTGGGCCGGCAATTGAATCAATTGCAACATCCCCGTAAACAAACTCTTTCGCCAAAGCAACAAACAGATTCCCTGGGCCAACGACGATGTCAACTCGTTTAAGACTTTCGACACCATAGGCCATTGCAGCAACCGCCTGAGCCCCACCTACCCGAAGGACAGTAGACACACCTAATTCGTGGCACGTCGCAAGCACATTCTCATTTTCTGAGCCAAACTTTGTTGGTGGAGCGACGACAACAATTTCAGGAACACCTGCTACCTGAGCCGGTACCACAGTCATGAGAAGTGTCGATGGATAGGCTGCCGCACCACCAGGTACACATACACCGACTCGATCAAGTGGAAGGTACCGCTGCCGCAAGTTCCCTCCGCCACTTAACTGAATACATACATCAGATGGCAGAATCTTCTCTTGGAAATTCCTGACTCGCTCCCGCACTCTTCTGATCGCAGCGAGAAATTCTGGTGCAACGCTCCGGTGAGCTTTTTCCAGAGTCTGGAGAGGAACCCGGAAGGTCTCTTCGGTGACATTCGCATGATCAATACGCTTTGTGTAATCGAGTACAGCGGACAGTCCTTCTCGCTTTACATCTTCACAAATTTTCTCAACGACTTGTCTTGGTGAAAGCGGCTCTCCAAAGACATCGATCGTTCGCTGTCTTCCCGCAGGGGAAACGAGATCCCCCTGAGAAACTAATGTCTGGCGAAGAGTTTCCAGTTCATCTCGACCACCGGGGGTATGGAGATCGATGCGACGAATATCACCTGTAATTTTTGATTTTTTCTCAATTGACACGTGTTATCTGCTCCGTCGAACCTACTAAATATCCAAGTCAAACCGTACCGAACGCATGATCTACCTACCACGAGGATACCCTCTGTTCTCGTTACGGCGACCCAGAACCTGTTCTCAAGCAGAAAAATACCCAGTGATTGAATTTGGACGAAAATTGTCACATTCGCTATTTTTATAGTCAAAAGAGGATTTACCAAGAATTTTCCAAGACCCGTGAAATGTTCTGGAAGCGTGAGTAATGCAAAAGGCGGTGAAAGTTGGCGAGAAACTTGGCCTCTCGGAAGAGGCCGCACGGACCCTTGCCAAATTACACACCCCGGAACTCGTTCAGGATTTTGTAAACAAGATACCGTGGAATACAGAACCGGACGGAGACACCGCTCGGTCTGTTTCTGAAGTATTAAGGCTCCGACAAGCCCATTGTGTTGAAGGCGCATTCGTAGGGGCATGCGCCCTGTGGATGGCAGGTCGACAGCCCCTTCTTATGGATATGGGGGCATCTGAAGCTGACGTTGATCATGTTGTCGCCCTGTTTCGTCGAGGGCAGTATTGGGGTGCAATTTCAAAAAGCAACAGCCCCTTTTTGCGATACCGAGACCCCATCTATCGAACTCTTCGAGAGCTCTCTATCTCATTCTTTCCGCAGTATGTTTTAAAGCGATCAAAAACTCTACGAACGTACTCGGTATCAATCGATCTGCAGAAATACGACCCAGCACTCTGGGTAACTCATCAAGGCTACTGCCTTGAAATGATTGAGACTCTCACATCAGCGAGACATTTCGACCTTCTACCTACTGATTTTGAAGATGATCAACTTCGACCAATCGACGCAATCGAGGCACATTCAAACAATTTGACCGAACACGTGGAGCCTAGGAAAATTATTCGGCTCGATGGTCATCCGTCGCCGCCATCTCCGCTTGACCAAGCAGTTTCCGCAGAGCAGTGATTGCAATTTCACCAAACTGGCGAGGAGGAACCTGCCACAACTGAGGGTTCTGGAGCTCAATGGAAATTGGACCGTCATACTGCATCGCCTCGAGATGTGCGATTAGTTGCTGCGGTGGTGAATTCCCTTCCGCTGGCAGGATTCTATCCGCATCACTTGCCATCTCTCTCGGGACATCGGCGACATCAGAAAGCTGAACGAGAGCGACCATCTCTGGTGTAAGAAGGTGTAGATCAATAAGTTTGCTCGGCCCCACGGAAAAGTGGAACCAGTCGAGACAAATCCCCAGGGACGGCAGCCCGACATCTTCAACAAGAGCAACCGCAGACTGTAAATTATTAGGAAAACTAGCTCGAGCATCGAATTCCAGAGCAAGCTTCACACCAGCGTCGGCCGCTTGCTTTGCGGCTTCAACAAGGCTTGCCGACAGTCGCCCTAAATCCTCAGGTCCGAGTGGCCCATGGACATCTCCAGCAAGGATCAATGTAGGTATGGACACCGCTGAGCAGAGTGCAAGACGTTTTTTGAAGTGGGCCCAGTGCTCCCGACGCGCATCGCCCTGACTCGTTAACAACCCACCCTGAAAAGTAGCTGCTATGGGATCACAACCATGATGAAGAAAAAGTTCACGGAGCGCTTCAGCGGGCTTTCCGTCGAGATATTGTTCGGCGTGCCCCAACCAGACTTCGATTGAACGGCACTGCCCTGCCGAGTACTCCTCCAGAATCGTCTCCAGTGGTGCATTGAGTGAACAGACAGTAGAAATGGCAGGCTTCATAGGAGGCGTTCCGTCAGGAGTTCAGCACATTCTTCAAGTGGCACACGCTCTTGGTTGAGGGAGTCTCGATCACGAAGCGTAACGGTCTGATCCTTCATTGTTTGCCCATCGATCGTGATACACCACGGCGTACCAGCCTCGTCTTGCCGAGCATAGCGTCGGCCTACTGACCCTTTTGCATCGTACATACACGGCATCCGTTTCTTGATCTTTTTGTACAAATCAGCTGCCACTTCTGGCATACCATCTTTCTTCACAAGAGGAAGAATTGCTGCTTTCAGGGGGGCAAGCCGCGGGTGTAATTTGAGCACTATTCGTTCCCGCGGATTTCCTTTTTCATCAGGCACATTGTCTTCATGATAGGCATCGCAGAGAAAAGCAAGGACTGCTCGATCTGCACCTGCCGATGGCTCAATAACGTGCGGCACGAAACGCTCTCGAGTTACGTCATCAAAGTAGGAAAGGTCACGGCCGCTTCCTCGATGCTTTGGTTTTCCGTTTGAGTCCGTTTCCAGAACCAGCTTTCCATCTTCACGAACAAGCTTGCCCTCCATATGACTACGAAGATCAAAGTCACCCCGATGAGCGATGCCTTCAAGCTCACCATATTCGCCATCGGCAAGGAATGGGAAGGCATATTCAATATCAGCTGTTCCGCACGAATAGTGCGCTAACTCAGCTTCGTGATGTTCGCGTAACTGCAGACGGCCTTCTGTGAGTCCAAGGTTGAGGTACCACTGCCACCGGCGATCTCGCCAGAACTGGTACCACTTCCGAGAATCATCCGGTCGGCAGAAAAACTCAATCTCCATCTGTTCGAATTCTCGTGAGCGAAAAGTGAAATTCCTCGGAGTTATCTCGTTGCGAAAACTCTTACCAATCTGGCCAATCCCAAAAGGCACACGCACGCGTGAGGTGTCAAGCACATTCTTGAAGTTCAGAAATATGCCCTGAGCAGTTTCTGGCCGTAGAAAAGCCCGGTTATCATCATCACCAGCAAGCGCTCCAATGCGAGTTTCAAACATGAGATTGAATTCACGAGGTTCAGTGAGCGTCCCCTTTTCACTAGCGTCAGGAGCTACTGCATCACAGAGGGGTATCGAGTTGTCGGGAGAGGTTCCAGCTAAAGCCAGCAACTCCCCAGACCATTCAATGTCTCCTACCTGCTTCGCGCGTACTTTAAAAAACTTTTGTGCCTTCCCAATCAGATCAGCCTCTGCGTCATCTCCAGACACGTCCGTCGTGATGAAGGCTTTTGCATTGCGATATGTGGCCCATCTACCCTGAAGATGGTCGTAACGAAAGCGTCGCTTGGACTCTCGGCAGTCAACCATCCAATCATGAAACAGATCAAAGTGGCCCGAACACTTCCAGACCTGGGGATGCATGATGATCGTACAATCGAGCCCTGTCATCTCATACGAAGACGGGGCTCCTGCAAGGGCCATCAACTCGTCGTGACCGGCAACCATATCTTGCCACCAGCACTCTTTGAGATTCCGCTTTAGCGCTACGCCAAGCGGCCCGTAATCCCAAAATCCATTTAAACCGCCATAGATCTCACTTGATTGAAATATGAAGCCACGTCGCTTCGCAAGTGAAACAATTCGATCCATCCGTGATTGGTCAACAGGCTTTGGCATAGGTGTACTGGAGACTTCTTCGTAAAAGGACAAACAAGGAAGATTAGTATTCAGACAAGAGTGTAGTGATCAAACCAAAGGTGGGTCTACCGAGAACCTCAAGATCCCAGTGCCGCTTGTTTCCTGATGTACTGCAGGGTATCAAATGACACAAGGCGACCAGTCTTCGAGCACAGACAAGGCACAAGGCAACATTGGTCTATAGCGGCTGCCAGAATGAGATCTGACTCCATCCCAAGTTCTATTAGATTCCTTCCGCCAAGTGACTGACGAAAACTTTCTACAAGTTGGCTCTGAGCATCACTCGAACCACCCACTACCCGAAAAAATTCTGCTGATGCCTTCTCACTTTCTGAATCGAGCAGATGGTTTCTACTTGATTCTGAAACTCCGGCATGAATGATTGATCCTGCACCAAGAAAATCTTCTTCTGTTTTGTAGCCATTCGTCCCTGCACATACGAGATGGATTTCATCGATGCCTTGATTCGACGCCAGAAGAACAGCCTCTCTTGCAACAGCATTTCGATTCAAAAAACTCCCTACAAGAATCATCTCGGCTGCCAAACATCGCTCAATTGCAAGTGTTCCATTTGTTGTTGTCATAACAATGCCACGGCCATCAACCGCTGAACGGCAATATTCGGCTGGTGAATTCCCGAGATCAAACCCAGGAATCTGAATACCCCCTCGCTCTCCACCAAGGAGCCATGATTCACCAGAACTGCTTCTCAGGCGTTGGGCCTCTTCGACTTCGACTACCGGCTTCACGAAGGTCGCACCCGCTTCAAGAGCTGTCACAATCGTTGTGGAGGCCCTCAGAACATCGACAATAATCGCAATGCCTCCCGCTACAGACTCTCGGGGCATATCATCTGGAAGGCAATGGGTATACCAACGAAGTGTATGAATTGAGTCCACTCCTTTGTTATTCATTTTCTATTGCACCAAATTGGTTACGAGACTGCTGAACACAATTTCAACATCTTACCCTTGGAGATGACGCTATTACGACCGAAGCAATCCAAAATGTCGATAAGAGCGGCAGCAAAGTTCAAGGGATGTTTGCCGAGATCGCCCCACGGTACGACTTCGTCAACCGAATGCTATCAGGTGGAATCGATACGTGGTGGAGAAGAATCACTGTCAAACGTGCCCCCCCGCCTTCTGAAGGTTCCATTTTAGATGTATGCACCGGAACTGGTGATTTGGCTCTAACGTACGCAGTGAAAGCGGCTTCGCAGGTCCGTGTGGTTGGCAGTGATTTTTGCAAACCAATGCTCGACCGTGGAATCGAAAAGTCTGCAGCACGCAATGTGCCCGTTGAATGGATTGAAGCCGATGCCATGAACCTCCCGTTCCCGGACTCATCATTCGATCTTGTGACCGTTGCCTTTGGATTACGCAATATTGCTGAAACAGATCGTGGTCTCGCTGAGATGGCCCGTGTGTGCAAGCCTGGTGGACGTCTAGCAATCCTTGAATTCTCATTACCAAAGAATTGGTTCATCCGAAAAAGCTATTTATGGTATTTCAGAAACGTGCTGCCAAGGATTGGAAACACCATTGCCCACAACCATTCCGACGCCTACACCTACCTAAACCAGAGCGTCGAAGAGTTTCCGTCCGGTGAAGCTCTTGCTTCCCTCATAAAAAAAGCTGGCTTTGCCCGTGTTGATCAGTATCCTCTCACTCTTGGAATAGCTACGCTTTCAATCGCAACAAAAACAGAACCTTCTGGACAAAAAGAGATTACTGACGAATGAGCACTTCTTCTCACCACCCCATCGTACTAGGAGTCACCGGTGCCTCAGGAGCGATTTATTCACGCCGACTTCTGCACGTGCTTCTCGATTCAAACTGCGACGTCCACCTCTCAGTGAGCCCTTCTGGAAAAGCCGTATTCGAGCAAGAACTCAACGTGTCACTGGATCTTGATGACTTT
>Ga0209631_10006951_pt1 | contig 11500 bp, 14 predicted proteins | sample COG_08_FD_184752 | JGI IMG/M metagenome (GOLD analysis project Ga0209631, IMG submission 184752) | Pelagic Microbial community sample from North Sea - COGITO 998_met_08 (SPAdes) (version 2) | ecosystem: Environmental > Aquatic > Marine > Neritic zone/Coastal water | place: Helgoland, sampling... | reverse complement strand
TTGACCAAATACATGGCTTTCATAATCCATTGAGGAAAAATCATCATAGGGAAAATTTACATCTTCGGTCTTTATTTCCTGCATCATTAATATATCTGGCTTATATTTAAAAAGATAACTTTTTATATTTTCGATACGAGCTCGTACAGAATTTACATTCCAAGATGAAATTAGCATTAAAGAGAAAAAGAAACACCACAACCACAAGAAGATTTTGTTTGTGGATTGGTTATTTTAAATTGTTCACCTATTAATTCTGAAACATAATCGATTTCTGATCCTTTCAAGAGATCAGCAGATGTTTTATCAATAAGAATTTTCTCAAAGTTTAAATCATCTTCTGATTTAGATTGATCAAATGTAAATTCATATTGAAACCCAGAACAACCACCACCTTTAATAGCGATTCTAAAAAAAGAGCCTTTATCTTTTTTAGACAGCATACTATTGATCTGTTTTAATGCTTTATCAGTAAATTTAATTTCTTTTATCATCTTTGATCATTGGTATTACTAATATAATACTTAATAATAAATTTTAAAGTATGAAAAAATACTCAAAGATTGGTCTATTTAAAAGCAAAGGTAGGATTTATAATGAATCTACATCAAAATATAGAACTCCTTTTCAAAGAGATAGAGATCGTATTATTCACAGTGCTTCATTCAGAAGATTAAAACACAAAACGCAAGTTTTTGTTAATACAGAAGGTGATCATTACAGAACAAGAATTACTCATTCAATTGAAGTTGCACAAATAGCTAGATCGATTGCTAGATATCTTAATCTCAACGAGGATTTAGCGGAGACACTAAGTCTTGCTCATGATTTGGGTCATACACCGTTTGGACATGCAGGTGAAGATGCATTAAACGAATGCATGGATGATTATGGTGGTTTTGATCATAATTTACAAACTTTACGAGTTATTATGTTTTTAGAAAATAAGTATTTAAAATTTAATGGATTAAATCTTTCGATTGAAACTTTAGAAGGATTATTAAAACATAATGGACCTATAGATGATTTGAACTTAGTAGATAGTTTAATAGGAATTAAAAATTTTAAAAATATGATTAATTTCAGTGCTTATCCATCACTAGAGGCTCAAATTTCAGCAATTTCTGATGATATAGCATACAATAATCATGATATCCAAGATGGAATAAACGCAAATTTGTTTAAATTAGAAGAGTTAGTTGAAATTAAATTTTTTAGAGATATTTACAAAAAATATAAAAAAAAAATAAATAAACAAAATTATAAAATAGCAACATACCAAATTATTAGAGATTCAATAGACTTAATGATTAAAGATTTAATAAATAGTACAAAAAATAATTTAAAATATAACAAAATTAAAACATTAAATGATATTAACAAAACAAATTTTTTAATTGTTGAATTTTCTGATAAAGTTAAAAATTCTGAAAATGAAATAAGATATTTTTTAAAAACTAAAATGTATAATAATAAAAGTGTATTAGGTAAAAATAATAAAGGTAAGTTAATTATTAAAAAATTATTTAATAAAATTAATAAAGATCCAAAAAAATTTATTTCAAAAAAACTACTAATTAAAAATAAGTATAGAGCAATTTCAGACTTTATATCTGGAATGACTGATCGATATGCAATCAATCTTCATAATAATATTAAATGAATATTTTTGATCAATATTTAGATAAGATAAAAAAAATTTTATTAGATCTATCCAATAATGGTGATTTAATTTTGCCTGATAGATTAGATGGGATCACTGCTGAAATACCTCCTTCAAAATTTAATTGTGATATTTCAACAAATGTTGCAATGGTACTATCCAAAGCAAACAAAAAATCTCCAACAGATTTAGCTGTAACTTTAGTTGAAAATATTAAAAAAAGTGACAATCTAATTGAAGATATATCTATAGTAAAACCAGGCTTTATTAATATTAAGTTTAAAACAATTTTTTGGACTAATTTTGTTAAAGAAATAATTAAAGAATCTAAAACATTTGGAATAAATAGAAAGGAAAAAAAGAAAAATTTTTTAGTTGAATTTGTTTCAGCTAACCCGACTGGTCCTTTGCATGTTGGACATTGTCGAGGAGCAATTTTAGGTGATGTAATTACTAATGTCTTATTATTTAATAAACATAAAGTTACAAAAGAATACTATGTAAATGATTATGGTAATCAAATCATAAATTTTACTAAATCTGTATATTTTAGAATTAGAGAAATAATTTTTAATGAGACTTTTCCCTCTGAGAATGAAGATTTATATCCAGGTGATTATTTAATTGATTTTGCCCAAAATATAATAAATTCAAATAAGAAAATAGACTTTAAAGATTTTAATAAAATATCTAATGAATTAACTGCCTTATCAATTGAAGAAGCATTAAAATTGATTAAAAAGAATCTAAATAGTCTTGGCATTAAGCATGATAATTTTATTAGTGAAAAAAATTTAGTTACTAATCAAGAAGTTGAAAAAGTTATTGATTTTCTTAAAAAAAATAAATTTATTTACAAAGGAAAAATTAAAGCTCCCGCAGGTGAAAAGAGTGATAAGTGGATAGAACGAGAACAATTATTATTTAGGTCTACAGATTTTGGTGATGACAAAGATAGAGCTTTACAAAAATCTGATGGTGCATGGACTTATTTTGCTAGTGATGTTGCTTATCATAAGAATAAATTAGACAGAAAATTTGATCATTTGATTAATATTTTAGGTGCTGATCATGCAGGGTATATAAAAAGAATTTCTTCTTCTGTCGAAGCTTTATCAAGTTCAAAAGGAAAGTTAATTTGTAAAGTAAGCCAACTAGTTAAACTTATTAAAAATAAAAAACCATTTAAAATGTCGAAAAGAAAAGGAGATTACATAACTGTAGATGATTTAATTAATGAAGTTGGAAAAGATGCAACAAGATTTATCATGTTGAATAGAAGTAGTGATGTAGAGCTTGATTTTGACTTTGATAATGTAATTGAAAAATCTAAAGATAATCCTCTTTATTATGTTCAGTATAGTTATGCTAGAATAGCTTCTGTTTTTAGACATCTTAAAATTGACTTAAAATCTGATATCAAAATAGAAAAATATGATTTTCAATATTCTGAGGATGAAATAAATATTTTAAAAAAATTATCTGAATGGCCAAAATGCATTGATACAGCCAGTAATAAACTTGAGCCTCATAGGATACCAACATATTTGTATGAACTAGCCTCTTTGTTTCATTCATACTGGAACTTGGGGAAAGACAACCCAGAAAAAAGATTTATTAATGAACAAAAAAAAATTACTAATGATAAATTAATTTTTTTAAAAATTATTTCTAATGTAATTAAATCTGGAATGGACATTGTTGGAGTTTCAGTTCCTGAAAAAATGTAATGCTTAAAGAAGTAAAATATTTAATATTTATGCTGATAATTTTTTTATTTTTATTTTTTACTGGCAGATATTATTTTTCAGATGAAAATAAAAAAAATTCTTATAGATCTTTGACTTCTATTGATGAAAAGATCTATTCATACGCAGAAAAATTACCTGTTTTAGAAGATGATACTAAAAATATTATAGAATACGTTGAACAATCAAATAATAAAAAAACAAAAAAATTTAATTTTTGGAAATTACTTGAGTCTAATGAATAATCGTCGATCATTTATTGTTGGTATTAAATCTACGAAACTTTCTATAAAAGAAAAAGATTTTTTAAAAAAATTTAAACCCTGGGGTATAATTTTGTTTACTCGAAACATTGAAACCCTCAAGCAAACTATAAAATTAACTTCTTCAATTAGAAAAATCTTTAATGATAAAAAATATCCTATCATGATTGATCAAGAGGGTGGAAGAGTAAATAGATTAAAAAATATAATTTCTTTTGATAATCTTACTTCTGAATTTTTTGGTAATAAATATATAAAAAATTATAAAGAATTTAAGTTTTTTTATAAATTATATATTGATAAAACTTCATATTTATTAAAATTAATAGGGGCAAACATAAATACTGTCCCTGTTCTTGATTTAAGAGTCAAAGGTGCTTCTAATATTATTGGAGATAGATCATTTTCTAAAAATCCTAAGATAGCATCAAAAATAGGTGATTATTGTATTCAATATTTTCATGAAAATAAAATTGGTACTGTAATTAAACATATACCTGGGCATGGATTAGCTAAAGTAGATAGTCACAATTTTACCCCAGTAGTAAATAAAAAATTAAACTTTTTATTAAAGAATGATTTTTTAGCTTTTAAAAACAAAAAAACCTTTTTTGCGATGACAGGGCATATTATTTTTAATCATATTGATAAAGAAAATACCGTCACTCATTCTAAAAAAATAATCAAATTAATTAGAAATAAAATAGGATTTAAAAATATCTTAATTTCTGATGACCTATCAATGAAAAGTTTAAAAAAAACACTTAAAGAAAATACAATTAAAACGTTTAATGCTGGTTGTAATTTAGCCCTTCATTGCAATGGAAACTTTAAAGAAATGGAAATAGTAGGAAAAAATTCTCCTTTAATTAATAAGTTTATTTCTAAAAAAACATCACAATTTTACAAAATTTTAAGTTAATATTCCATGATGAAAGAAAATGATTCCTCATTATTTAATGTAGATGTTGAAAATTATAATGGTCCATTAGATGTATTGTTAGATCTTGCAAAATCTCAAAAAGTTAAATTAGAGGATATATCAATTACAAAATTAGCTGATCAATTTCATGATTTTATCACTAAAGAAAAAGATTTGAATTTAGAAATTGCATCTGAATATTTATTAATGGCTACATGGTTAGCTTATTTGAAGTCTAAATTACTATTACCAGGAACTCCTGAAGAAGAATTTAAAGTTCAAGAAGTTGCAGAAAAATTAAAGTTACAATTAAAAAAATTGGAGTTAATTAGATTATTATCTGAACAAATGCTTAAAAGAAAGAGACTCGGAAGAGAAATTAGGACCAGAGGAAGTAGATCTGGCATTAGACCAATTTATAATAGTGAATATAAAGTAAATTTATTTGAACTATTAAAAACATATTCAACAATAATTATGACAAAAGATTTTCAAAAAATGAATATTCCCAAGTTGCCAGTCTTTACAGCTGAAGAAGGAATAAAAACAATAAGAGAATTTTTTGGTAAATTAATTGATTGGAAAAAATTAGATGATTTAATACCTAAAAATTTTAAAAAGGAGTCAAAATATAAAAAAACTGGTAAAGCAGGTATATTTGCTGGTTCGTTAGAACTTGTAAAAGAAGGAAATCTAAAAATTAAACAAGAAAAACTTTTTGATGATATTTATATTAGAGAAAATAAATGATAAAGAAAAAAATTAAAAAAAAGAATAATGTTATAAACTTTCCAGGCAAATTATCTTCTATAGAGAAAGAAATTGAAGCAATAGTTTTTGCTGCAGCTGAGCCCCTAGATATTGTAACTATAGAAAGTAAAATTTCAAAAAAAACTGATGTTGAAAAAATATTATTAAAATTACAATCTGAATATTCAAATCACGGTATTAATTTAGTTTGTATTTCAAAAAAATGGTCTTTTAGAACTTCACCAAACTTATCTAATTTGATGATCCAAGAAAAGACTGTTGAAAAAAAACTATCTAGAGCTGCAGTCGAAACTTTAGCAATTATTGTATATCACCAACCAGTTACAAGAGCAGAAATCGAAGAGATAAGAGGTGTTGCTTTTGGTACTAATACACTTGAAATATTAATGGAACTGAACTGGGTTAAACCAGGTGGTAGAAAAAATGTTCCAGGAAAGCCCATTCAATATATAACAACAGATGATTTTTTAAGTCATTTTAATCTTCAAAAATTATCTGATTTACCAACTGTTGATGAATTAGGAGCGGCAGGCTTGATAGATAGCACTAATATAGATAATGCTATTTTTGGAACAGGTAAATTTTATAAGGAAAAACAAGATGAGAAAAAAGAGGATATTTATTCAAATATTGATGAAATGTTGAGTGGCACTCTTGATTCAGATGAAAGTAAGTAGATTATTAATTTTATCACTCAAAAAAAAGGCGCTTTTAAATTATTGATAAAAAGGTTATAAGTTTTCTATGAGCATTGGAATTTGGCAAATAGCAATCGTTGTAATACTTGTAGTGTTATTATTTGGAAGAGGAAAAATATCTAGCTTAATGGGTGATGTTGCTAAAGGAATAAAAAGTTTTAAAAAGGGTATGGCATCAGATGTTACTGATGAAAGTGAGCCTAAAAATATTTCTGACGAAAATCAAGATTCAAACAACAAAGAATAAATCACATGCCTACTATTGGTTGGTTTGAGATTTTAATAATAGTAGCAATAGCTATTATTATACTTGGACCTAAAGATTTCCCAATTATGTTAAAAAAAGTTGGTTCATGGATTGGTACTGCAAAAAAATATATTAACAATATACAAAATGAAGTCTCTAATATTGATATTGAAGATAATCATATAGATAAAAAAGAAGATAAAAAAGATGAGTCATGAGGAAAAAGAAGGTGGCTTTATAAGTCATCTAGCAGAACTAAGAAAAAGACTAATCCATAGTTTTATATTTTTAATAATTTTTTTTATATCTTGTTACTTTTTTGCAGAACATTTATATGGTTTTTTAGTAGATCCATTTGCGCAGGCTGTAAAAAATGATGGATCCGATAGAAGATTAATTTTTACTGCACTTCAAGAAACATTTTTAACATATCTAAAAGTATCTTTTTTCACTGCATTTTTTGTAACATGTCCATTTATATTAATGCAAATATGGAAGTTTATAGCACCAGGTCTTTACAAACATGAAAAAATTGCAATTTTACCTTACCTAATTTTAACTCCAATATTATTTTTTTTAGGAGGGATGTTAGTTTATTATTTAATAATGCCTTTAGCGATAAAGTTTTTTTTATCATTTGAGAGCACTGGTCTATCAACAAATTTACCTATTCAATTAGAAGCTAAAGTAAATGAATATCTTTCATTAGTAATGAAACTTATTTTTGCATTTGGGATAAGTTTTCAATTACCTGTAGTATTAAGTTTGTTAGCAAGAGTTGGAGTTGTTGATTCTGAATTTTTAAAAAAAAGAAGAAAATATGTTGTTGTAATTATATTTGCAGCTGCTGCATTGTTGACTCCACCAGATCCTATCACACAAATTGGTTTAGCTATTCCATTATTAATTTTATATGAATTGTCAATATTTTCTGTAAAATTTATTGAAAATAAAAATTTAAAAGATTCTGATGCATAATTTAAAAGAAATTAGAAAAGATTTTGATGCTTTTAAAAAAGCTCTCGAAAAAAGATTAGTTAATATAGATTTTAATAAACTGAAAAATTTGGATATAAAAAATAGAGATTTTATCCAAAAAAGAGAAACGTTAGAGAAAGAAAAAAAAGATATTTCAAAATCTAAAGACAAATCTTTATTTGAAAAATCTAAAGAAATCTCATCAGCTTTAGAAAAAATTATTGAACAACAAAAATTAGTTAAAAACGATTTAGAAGAAATTTTATCGAATATACCAAATATACCTCATAAAGATGTTCCTAATGGAAAAGATGAAAATGACAATGTAGAATTAAATAAATCTGGTAAAATTTCTAAGTTTAATTTTACTCCCAAATCTCATTACGAGTTAGGAGAAAATTTGGGAATGCTTGATTTTGATTTAGCAACTAAAACTACTGGTTCAAGATTTGTTTTTGTTAAAAACAAATTGGCTTTATTAGAAAGAGCTCTTTCTAATTTTATGCTTGATACTCATATTTTAAAAAACGGTTATGAGGAAATTTCACCTCCATTATTAGCTTCAGAAAATACAATGTATGGAACTGGTCAACTTCCAAAATTTGAAAATGACCAATTTGAAGTAAAATTTGAAAAAGGTTCTGATAGAAAATTTTTAATACCAACAGCAGAAGTAATTTTAACTAATATTGTTAAAGATAAAATTATAGATATAAAATCTTTGCCTATGAGATTTGTTGCTTCTACTCCTTGTTTTAGAAAAGAAGCGGGTAGTTATGGAAAAGATACAAAGGGCATGATTAGACAACATCAATTTTATAAAGTTGAAATGGTTAGCATTGTTGAACAAGAAAAATGTTTAGAAGAACTTGAAAGAATGACTAATTGCGCAACTGGTATTCTTGATCTTTTAGAGTTACCATATCGAAAAATGATTTTGTGCAGTGGCGACATGGGTTTTAGTGCTGAAAAAACTTATGACATTGAAGTTTGGCTACCATCTGAGAATAAATACAGAGAAATTTCTTCTTGCTCCTCATGCTCTACATTTCAGGCTGTAAGAATGAAAGCTAGATATAAGAATCAAAAAAAAGAAACACTTTATGCTGGCACTTTAAATGGGAGTGGTTTGGCTGTAGGGAGAACTCTTATTGCTCTTTTAGAAAATTATCAACAAAAAGATGGCTCAATAACAATTCCAAAAGTTCTTAGACCTTATATGAACAATTTAGAAAAAATTTCACTCAATTAAAGTTGTTTTAATCCAATAGATAGTATAAATATTCATTTTTAATTAAGGAGTTTTATGGAAAGTTCAGGAATAGGTCAATTTATACCACTAATACTAATTTTTGTTATATTTTATTTTTTCTTAATAAGACCTCAACAAAAAAAAGTTAAAGAACATAAAGCAATGGTTGAGAGTTTAAAAAAAGGAGATAAAATTGTTACCTCAGGAGGAATTACAGGAACTATCTCTAGGATTATCGACAATGATAAAGTAGAAGTGGAAATTGCTGACAATGTTAGCGTTGAAGTGGTTAGAGGCACTGGTATTCAAAGCTTAATGAATTCTCAAGAAGTTAAGAAATAAATTTCGTTTAAATAAAGTGTTATACTTTTCAAAATTAAGAATAATTTTTATCTCTTTAATATCATTATTTTTTATTTTATTTGCTTCTTCTAATATTTTTAATTTCAACAATGAACTGTTAAAAAAAAGAATAAATCTTGGTCTAGATTTACAGGGTGGATCTTATCTTTTATTGGAAATAGATAATACACCTGTAATTGAGCAAAAACTTCAAAATTTAACAATTACAATCAGAAACTACTTTAAAGAAAAAAGTATTAGAATTAATAATATTAAGCTTGAGAATCAAAAGCTTTCATTTTCTGTAGATAAAGAATCGAAACAAATAGTTTTGGATGTGTTTACTGATGAGGAAAGTGATTTAAATCCTTATTACCAAAGATTTAAATCACATCAACTTGATATAGTTGAAGAAAATAATATTTTTGTTATCAATTATTCAAAACAAGGGTTAGTTGAACTTAAAACTTCATCACAAGATCAGGCTTTAGAGATAGTTAGAAGAAGAATTGATGAAATTGGTACAAACGAACCTAATATATTAAAACGTGGTAACAATAGAATTTTAGTAGAGCTACCAGGATTAGACGATCCTATGAGAATAAAATCATTACTTGGTAAAACAGCAAATTTAACTTTTAGATTTATTACAAATACTACAAAAGATTCTTTTGGTGCGGAAAAATTGAAATACGAAGATAGCACAGAAGAGTCTATGGTGAGCAAAAGAATAATTTTAAGTGGAGACAATCTTTTAGATGCACAACCAAGAATGAACAACGAAACCAATGAAACAGTTGTTTCTTTCACTCTTGATAGAGTAGGAGCTAAAAGATTTGGTAAAGCCACTTCAACTGGTATTGGTAAACAATTAGCTATTGTTTTAGATGGAAAGATTATAAGTGCTCCTGTAATCAGAGATACAATAGCAAGCGGATCTGGTCAAATAAGTGGAGGATTCACTTTTCAATCAGCGACAGACCTTGCTTTACTTTTAAGATCTGGTGCATTACCAGCTCCACTTAATATCATTGAAGAAAGAACTGTTGGACCAGATTTAGGACAAGACTCAATTAATGCCGGGATGATTGCATTACTCATAGGATTTGTGCTTGTTATTTTGTTTATCTTTATAAAATATAAAATTTTTGGATTGATTACTAATATAGCCTTGATTATAAACTTATTTCTTTTAGTTGGAATTTTAACAATTTTTGAAGCAACTTTAACTTTACCTGGAATAGCTGGAATAATACTAACAGTTGGTATGGCTGTTGATGCTAATGTTTTAATTTTTGAGAGAATTAAAGAAGAGTTGAAAAATGAAAAAAATAATTTAATAGCATTTGATAGTGGCTATACTAAATCGAGAACAGCTATTCTTGATGCAAATATAACAACTTTATTAGCTGCGATAATTTTATTTTTTATGGGATCAGGTCCAATAAAAGGCTTTTCTTTAACTCTTGGAATTGGAATTTTTACAACACTATTTTCAGTATATTTTATAGCGAGACTATTGACAGTTTTATATGTTTCGAAAAATAAAGAAAAAGAAGGATTAATTTAAATGATAGCTTTTAATAAATATTATAACAAATTTAACATTCTTTCTACGACTCTAGTTGTTCTTTCTTTATTATTTTTAGTCTTCAAAGGTTTAAACTTTGGAATAGATTTTAAAGGAGGCACTCTTATTGAATTGAGATCAACAGATAGTAAAATTAACGTTTCTTCTTTAAGGGATAATCTTAATCAAATGAATTTAGGTGATGTTTCTGTTAAAAATTTTGGTAACAAGACTGACTTTTTAATAAAATTTGAAAACGATGATAACAAAAACGTTATTGAGGAAATTAAAATAAATCTAGACAAATCTTTTGGAAATAATTTCAATTTTAGAAGAGTAGAAAATGTGGGCCCTAAAGTAAGTGAGGAATTATTAAGATCGGGTGTAATAGCTATATCTGTAGCTTTAGTTTTAATGCTAGTTTATATTTGGATTAGATTTGAATGGCAATTTAGTTTAGGTGCAATACTTGCTTTATTTCATGATGTTATAGTTACTCTTGGTTTATTTTCATTACTCGGACTCGAAATTAATTTATCAATTATTGCTGCTGTTCTAACAATTGTAGGATATTCGATGAATGATACTGTAGTTATCTTTGATAGAGTTCGAGAAAATCTAAGAAAATATTCTGATATAAAGATTTTTGAATTAACAAATATTTCAATTAATGAAACATTATCTAGAACTTTAATTACATCTATAACTACTTTATTAGCTTTATTATCAATATTCTTTTTTGGAGGAGAAATTTTAAAAGGTTTTTCTTTAGCTATGATTTTTGGTGTAGTATTCGGAACTTATTCTTCAATTTATATAGCCAATACAGTTTTAGTTAGATTGAAGGTTTCACAAAAAACAATTTTACGAGAAGAAGATAAAAATTAGTATAAATTTTGAGCTGCTACCATTGTTAGTAGCATGGGTAAGGATAATAAAGTATTTGTACGAGAAAACAACATAGCCGTTCTTGCAGATTTTGCTTTTAATTCTGGCTCACATTCAACTATTCCCAAAGCTCTTTTTTGATTAGGCCAGATAACAAA
>Ga0209631_10006950_pt1 | contig 11500 bp, 13 predicted proteins | sample COG_08_FD_184752 | JGI IMG/M metagenome (GOLD analysis project Ga0209631, IMG submission 184752) | Pelagic Microbial community sample from North Sea - COGITO 998_met_08 (SPAdes) (version 2) | ecosystem: Environmental > Aquatic > Marine > Neritic zone/Coastal water | place: Helgoland, sampling... | reverse complement strand
ATAAATTCATAAAAACAGAAGGCAGAATAGCACACGATAAAAAAGAATTTTCACTTATTAAATTTCCGCCTGCTCAAATTACACCGGAAGAACTAAAGAGGGAACTATTCTCCGTACCCAACAACCTTCAAAATGCGATTAGCTGGGTTGATTGGAATACAATCGGCATGGCGGTTTGGAATGCCACCGAAGGCAGCAAAGAGGGCTACGAGATCTTTGCAGAATGGACAGACGAATACCCAAATAACGACCCTAAATATGTCCTTAATCGGTGGCATCATTGGGGGAGATCCCGTGGGGATTTTGTGGACGCTATCAGCTTGCGAATTATGCTCCAGCGGCACCGTACAAGGCTAGGCCTGCCAGACTTGCCGAAGGTTGAAGCTGTCGGGGGTGGGGGGCAGCTGCAAGCTACAGAGTATAAATGGATTGAACCTAATTTAATCCCCCAAAGGGACTTTATTTACGGGCAACATTATATAAGGGGCTATATCAGCGCGACAGTTGCAGCTGGTGGCCTTGGAAAATCTGCAAATAATATAAGCGAGGTTCTGTCCATGTGCTGCGGTAGGGATCTGCTGCATGGTGGAGAGCCACTAAAACAAAAATATAAAGTCTGGTTATGGAATTTAGAGGATGGCCTAGACGAACTGCAAAGACGCATTCAAGCCACCGCTAAATTCTTTATGCTTACAGAGCAGGATTTAAAGGGGCAGCTGTACGTTGAAAACGGCAGAACCTCAGAATTGATTATAGCCTCCTCAGATAGGGGGCAGGTAGTCATTCACGAGCCTGTTATTGACGCTTTAGTAGAAGAATTAATACGACTTGAAATTGATGTACTGGTAGTTGATCCCTTCGTCCATTCCCACAGAGTTTCAGAGAATGCAGCCGAAGATATTTCTAGGGTTATGGAGAAATGGAGAGAGGTTGCAGAAAAGGCTCAAATTTCTGTGGAGCTAATCCACCACACAAGGAAGTTAAATAATGAAGCAGCTACAGCTGAGTCAAGCAGGGGCAGTACGGCGCTTCTGGGTGCTGCGCGAAGTGTACGGGCAATAAATAGATGTACGGAAGAAGTCGCTAGGAAGTTTGCTATTAACGAAGATGAAAGAAAGAAGATTATATTTTTTGGGGTAGGGGATAAGGCGAACTTGGCCCCAATGGAAGACAGCCCGAAGTGGAGGCAGCTAGTCAGTGTTGAACTAGGTAACGGGGATAATGTCGGAATTGTTGACGGCTACTCTCCGCCTGATCCGTGGGACGGTGTTCAAACTTTTCACCTGCAAAAGATTCAACGGGCCATAGCATCTCCGGATGAACATAGAAAGTTTGTATCGTATCAGTCTAAGGAGTGGGCAGGGCTGCTAGTTGCGGAGGTGCTTGACTTAGACCCAGAGAAAGACCGAAGGCGAATTTTAACCCTGCTCAAAACGTGGGTTAAGAATGGGGCGCTGGTAGAGGGCGAAATCAAGAATAAAAACTATAAATTGAAGCCTGCTTATGAAGTTGGCGTGTGGGCAGAGTGATGATTTCCGCCACTCCGCCACCTAACTTCCACCACCTAGCACAGGTGGCGGGTTTTATCTTCCACCACCCCTGCCTTATGTAATGGCAGGGGGTGGAAGATGGAACCAAGGAGGCAGAAGAAAAAGAAATAATCCGCCACCAAGAAAGGGAAGAAATGAGAAGACCCAAAAAGGCAAAGAAAGAACCCGTAGAACTCAAAACGAGTGACGGGTTAACAGCAGATATAAGAGAGGCTTACCAAGCTGTTATAGATGTTGTTGATGCGCGACAGATGGAAGCTGAACGGGTGTGGGGGGTTCAGCGATTGGTTAACAGCTGCTTTGATCCGGACTTGAAGGAAGCCTTCAAAAGGCAGATGAAAAAGTTCAATGATGTTGTCTGGAGCGAAGCAGATAAGAAAGCTATACAGATACAAGGCAAGGGTGTTGTCCTTGGTATCAACGCACTGGAAGCAAGCGCGAGGGGTGCGGGGCTGGAACCTCTAGCAGCAGGCAGAGAGATTGAAACCCAGCTATCTGACGGGAGCATTTTAGTTATCGTCCCCGATGCTTCGCAGTACATACAGAAGAAGGATGATAAGAGGGCTTTAACTGTCGTTGGTGCTGATGTGCTGGGGGCAATGTTTGAAGAAAGTAATAGGGTTATAACAGAGGTTACAAGGCAGTTTAAAGGGTGCAGGGTGGCGATAAGTAAGACCCGCCTCAATGAAACCCCAGACGATGAGTTGCCCTTCTGATGGGCAGGAAAAAGCCTCAACAGGTCAAAGAGGAAATAGACCTTGGGACAGTGGCAACGAGGGAGAGGTTGCGACAAGATCCAGTTAAAGAAATGGCTGCTATATGGCGGAAGCAGAACTATAGAGAGGCAGATGCTCTAGAGGCTTCTGCACAAGAAATCAGAAGAATATATAAATATATAGTTTCTCCGGTTAGCGTAACTGCCCAAGATTATTCAGCCATTAAAGTTCCCAGCACCTATGATTTAGCCGAATGGTTAACGGCAAGAAAAAGAGATTGTTATAACCCGTGGGCGAAAGAATGCGGAGTTGATTTCTCCACTGTCATTGCTTGGCTCATTGACGAGCAGCCTTTAGCGTCAATAGATAGGTTTAAAAGGCAAAGAAAAGGCAAGGCTTCAGAGGTGATAGTTAAATGTCTAATTAAATATGCGGAGTACTCAGGAAGGCTTGAGAGGCATAGATCTATTGTTTGACATTCGGGGTCGCTAATGGTAGAAATGTATATCCTTGCATTACTAAGCTTTATTCTCAATTCCGGAGGTTTTGTTGTCAAAAATCTATGATCCGGATTTGAGCTTTATTGATGATGGGGTTTTTACAATCCATACAGCAACATTGAAAGACGGACGGGGCTTATGCTTAGAAGCTACCGTTTTCAAGACCATCGAAGAGGCGGAAATATACGCTAATGTTCTGCTTGATGATCACTTGTTCGCTGGACATCATCACAACTTAACTATTCATTGAGATGTATAGACATATTTCATTAACACCTAAACAAAAGCTATTTGTTAAAATGTACTGCGGCGCTGCTCATTTCAACGCAGCAGAAGCAGCAAGAAGGGCAGGCTATTCTATGAAATCGGCAAAAGTGGAGGGTTCAAGGTTGTTAACCAATGTTCACCTGCAAGAGGCGATTGAACAAGAAAAGGCCAAAGTTGCGCAGAAAATAGAGATAAACTCCCAGATGATACACGAGGGGCTGCTGCGCGAGGCACAGAACCCAGACAACAACGGCTCAACGAAAGTTCAAGCTTGGACTTCACTTGGTCGCTTTGTAGAGGGGGAGAAGCTGCGCACCGAAGAGTCAGGCTCTGTTGTATTTCGGTGGGCTGGCGATGATAAAGAAGACGAACAAGAAATAATAGATGTATCAAAAACCCTGTTGCATTTTGATAAATAAAACACTTGCAACCTGTCAATTTATGTGCGCATAATCTATCTATCATAATTAAATGTTTTTGATAGAGGTGCGATGGAATGAAAACAGCAATATACGGGAGGGTTTCAACGTCAGACCAGAGCGTTGACCTCCAGACCTCAGAGCTTCGGGAGGTTGCGGAGCGATCAGGGTGGGAAATTTCAGATGTTTTTCTGGATGAGGGGGTATCAGGCGCTAAAAGTCGCGTAGCCCGTGACGGGCTACGGCGATTATTAATAGCCGTAACCAGACGCGAAATAACACGAATTATGGTTTGGTCTGTCGATAGACTAGGACGCAGTTTAAAAGATCTTGTGGAGATAATGGGCGAAATAAACGCTGCTGGGTGTGAGCTTTACATACACAAGCAGGCGATAGACACCGCCACCCCGCAAGGAAGAATGATGTTCGGCCTCATTTCTGTTTTTGCAGAATTTGAGAGAGAAATGATCCGCGAACGAGTTAAGTCAGGCTTGCGGGAAGCAAAAAACAAAGGGAAGAAGCTGGGGCGTAAACCGTTTCCTAAAATTAGGGTTCGGGAAATTTTAAAATTACGTTCTGACGGTTTAACGGTAAAGCAGATTTCTGAAAAATCCAAAATCTCAACTGCTACGATTAACCGTATGCTTCGGAAGGGCATAGATGACAGCAGCAGAAAAAGTAGTGGAGATACCCTACACCCCTAGACCCCTACAAAGAAAGCTGCACAACGAAGTAAAAAGATTTAATGTTTTAGTTTGTCATAGGCGTTTTGGAAAAACGCTTTTTACGATACAAATGATGCTAAAGGGGGCTTTAACCTGCCCCCTACCTAACCCCCGATTTCTGTATTTAGCGCCTTTGAGATCCCAGAGTAAGGTTATCGCTTGGGATTACGTTAAAGAGTACGCAAGACATATCCCAGGAGTTAAGTTCAATGAGCAGGAGTTACGGGCTGATTTTCCCAATGGAGGAAGGATCACTCTAGCTGGAGCCTTGGATATAGATAATCTGCGTGGCGGGTATTTTGATGGGGTGGTGCTAGACGAATTTGCCCAGATGTCTCCTAGAGTGTGGTCTGAGGTGTGCAGGCCTGCAATGTCTGATAGAGCGCCTTATTCTTGGGCTGTTTTTATTGGAACCCCGCAGGGGGAAGACAACAGCTTCTATGATATATACCAACACGCAGTACAGGATGATAATTGGTATGCTGCGATGTATAAGGCTTCGGAAACGGGGCTAATTGACGAAGACGAACTAGCAGATGCTAAACGGTCTATGACACCTTCTCAATATCAGCAGGAATTTGAGTGTTCGTTTTCAGCTGCCATACAGGGGGCTATATATGGCGATCAAATTGAGAAGGCTAAAGATAGAATTTGCTCAGTACCTCACGATAGAAATGCTTTAGTCCATGTTAGTTTTGATCTTGGCATGGGGGATGCTACGGCTCTCTGGTTCTTTCAAGAGATAGGCAGGGAAATTCACTTTATAGACTGCTATCAGAATACAGGAATGGCTTTAGACCATTATGTAAAATACATGAGGGCTAAAAAAGAATACAGCTACGGGCGTTTCATATTCCCACACGATGTTCAAGTTCGTGAATTGTCCTCCGGTGTAAGTAGATTTGAAACTTTGCAGAATTTAGGGGTGCAGCCCACGGTGGCAAAAAGGACAGGCCCCGAAGAACGTATAAATGCTGCAAGAATGCAATTTGATAAAATTTGGTTTGACAAAGAGAAGTGTAGGGAGGGCCTGCAAGCTTTACGGGCTTACAGGTACGAATTTAACGATAAAACTAGGCAATTTAGGCCTAAACCCCGTCACGATTTTGCAAGTCATTATTCGGACTCTTTTGGTACAGCGATGGAAAATATCAAGCTGACAAGGCCAAGGGGTGAACTAAAGCCAAGGGACAGGAGTTGGATAGTATGAACCAGTTATCGGACATTGCGTTTCAAAGAAAAATACAGGGCAGGGTGGCGGAGATGGATGCCTTGTTAGAGCGTATGGAAAAAGTCACTGCACAAATGGAGGCTACCCGTTGCAAGTGTAACGACAAGCCAAAGGCGAAAGCATAAAGTATGGTAGACAGTGTTGATGATGATCAGCTAACAGCGATCATTGCTTCCAACATAAGAGATAGTCTTGGCTATGAAAGCGACCAGCTAGCAGCCACTCGTACAGACAATTTGGCTAGGTATGAGGGGGAGGCATACGGGGATGAACGGGAAGGCCGTTCTTCTGTTATGTCCCGTGACGTTTTAGAAACTGTTGAAATGGTAATGCCCTCTTTGGTGCGTACTTTTCTTGGCAATGAAAGCGCAGCAGTTTTTGAGCCTGTAGGCCCAGAAGATGAAGCAGCTGCGGAGCAGGCTACGGATTACGTCAACCATGTTTTAATGCGGGACAACGAAGGCTTCCGTATTGCTGTTGACGTAATGAAGAGTGCGTTGATTACCGGAACGTCAGTTTGCAAATTATATTTTGAAGACATCGACAGGGAAAAAGAAGAAATGTATTCCGGTTTGAGTGATCCGGAATTTATGCAGCTGGTTAATGATGAAAACGTAGAGGTTTTAGAGCATACGGCATATGGCTCTGTTGGTGCTAATGAAGAAATGGTAATGGAAGAAAACGATGCTCTAGTGGCAGCAGCCCAAGGGCAAGAAAACATTACCGCAATACACGATGTAAAAATAAAATATACTGAAAAGAAATCTAGGTTAAGGTGGGAGGCTGTACCTCCGGAAGAATTTCTTGTTAACAAACGAGCAAGAACTTTAGATGAAGATGACAACACTTGGTCTTTCTGCTGCCATAGGCAGGCAAGGACAGTAGATGATTTGGAAGAGGCAGGGTACGACAAGGAATTAATTGAGTCTGCCTCCAGCTACTCCAGCGAACTATTTGATGAAACATTTCAGCAACGGTTTGAAGATTTAGAAACTGTCAGTGATCAATACTCAGACATTAACCCCTCACAAAGACGGGTGTTTGTTTACGAGTGTTATTTAAAAGTAAAATACAAAGGGGCTAACCAGCTGCGAAGGGTGACGGTTCTTGGTGGTGCTTCTAATACGGTTATCTTAGAAAACGAACCTTGCGATGAATTGCCTTTTGCAGAATTTACAGCAATACGAAGGCCTCATAGATTGTATGGGTATTCGCTAGCAGATTTAACAAAAGATTTACAAAGGTTAAAAACCGCCTTGTGGCGAAGTATGATGGACGGGCTTTATCTGAGCCTTTACCCACACAAGGCGATTGACGAAAGCAGAGTGGAACTTGATGATCTTCTAAGTGAAGACCCTGGTAGTATATACAGGGTTAACGGAGATCCTAGAACAGCGATTGTTCCTCTCAGCACACAGTGGAGCGGGGCGCAAGCTTTCCCAATGATGCAATATATTGATGCCATGTTGCAAAAGCGAACAGGCGTAAACGATCTAGCAGGTGGAATGGATGCCTCCTCCTTAACCACAGAAACAGCCCGTGGCGTTGACGAAATGGCAAACGCTGCAAGGGCTAGAGTAGAGTTAATTTGCAGACAGTTTGCAGAGACAGGCTGGAGGCGTTTAATGCGTCTTGCTTTGCAAATGTTAAACAGACACCAAGACCAAGAACGTGTTGTCCGTATGCGTGGGGAGTGGGTGAATGTTGATCCTCGCAGCTGGAACAGCGAAATGGATGTTCAAATTAATGTTGGTTTGGGCGTTGGCACACGAACAGAGCAAGTAAGTAAGCTTAACTTTATTGCTGCTAAACAAGAGCAGCTGATGAGCCAAATGGGAATTACAAATCCTGTTGCTCCATTAAACAAATACTACAACACGCTTAAGAAACTTGCAGACGCTGCGGATCTAGATCCAAATTTATTTTTTACAGATCCTACAATGGCAATGCAGCAGCAACAGGGACAACAGCCTCCGCCTAATCCGGAGCTTGTTAAGGCCCAGCAGAAAATGGAACTTGCTAAGATGGAGGCCCAGTCGAGGCTGGAGCAGAGCAAGGCAGATGCAGAACTCAAAGCCCAGACAGATAGAATGAAGGCGGAGAGCGAAGCAGAGGTTGCAAGGTTCAGAGCAGAGCTAGAAGCAGCGCAGGCTAGAGAGACAGCAGAATTGAAAGCAGCTGTCGATAGAGAAGTAGCTACAAACAAGCTCACTTTTGAATACGAAAAAATGCAAAGAGATCACGAGTACCGAATGTCAGAGCTTCAAGCTGAAAAAGATCTTGAACGGGAAAAGATGATAGCGGGTAGCCGTGATGGTCAAGGAAATATCAACGTATCAGATTAGAGGTGATTATGAGTACCTTTGGAAGTCATACAGAGCTAGCATTACTAAGTAGATTTAAAGAAGCGATGAACGCTAAAGAAGCAAAGCCTAAAAAATCTACCAAAAAATCCCCCACAAAACGCAAACCAATCAAGAGGCCTTACTAATGCCTATAGGAAACTTGGTAGGCAGCTTACCAAATGGTTTGCTGCCAAACGGAACAATGAACGGGACAAATGCCCCAGCAGCCAACTCTATTGATATGTTTGGAACCCCCGTTTACCCAATCGCTCCTAACTTAAATGTGGATCGACTAATATTTAGACCGGAGGCCACATCAGAAGCAGACGGGGGGCTGCTTTCGGATGAGGGTTTAAATAGGTTACGGAATAATTTTGCTGGAGGCCTGTTAGCTGGTGCGCAATATGATCCTTTGACAAATCGTTATGCTCCAATTCAGCCTTCCGGTGTTTACACTGCTAATCAAGATATGGGGCAAGTCACTTCCCCAGTAGAAGAAGAAGGCGGTGATGGGGCTTTTACGCTTTCAGATTTAATGGAATTTCAAACTGCCATAGGCCAAGCAAATTTTGGAAACCAAGATCCTATCAGTGCATTCGCTATGTTTGAAGACAAGGGGCGGGGGACTTACGATATAAAGGCAGGCAGTCCCTATTCTAATTTATTGTTCGGGACAGACTCATCCGGAGAAAGAGTCCCGTTAAATATGGCGGTAGACAGAAGGGGAAATCAATTAGACCCGCAGCTTGTCAGAAACAGAATAAAAGCATCGTTTAGTTTAATTGACGAGTCTGGTGGTGGGGATGGAGACTCTCCTTAATGGACGATTATGAGCAAGACCCCCAGTGGAGGGCGGAGGATGCTAAACGGTTAAGGGAAGACCCCATTTTAAATGAAGCCTTTTCAATGTTTGAGAAGGCTCTTTTAGATAGAGCAATAGAAGCCCCATTGGAAGATGACGAAGGAAGGATGCGCTGCATGATGGCAGTCCAAGTCTTACGGCAAGTACGGAGGCACTTCGACAAAATAGTTTTTGACGGCAATAAGGCTGCAAAAGTTGCGGAGGATATTGCCTCCGGAAAAAGTCGATGGACATAATAAAGGGAATTTATAAATGAGTTTACAAGAAGAAGCACCTTCAGTTGAAGAGAGATTTATCGGTCTGCTAGACAATGGAGAGCAGCCCGAAGCCCCAGTCGAAAACGCTGGACAAGCTGAAACCGAAGAAGTGGAAGTTGAAGAAGGTTTAGAACCGGAAGGCGAAGAACTAGAAGCAGCTTCTGAAGAAAGTTCTGAAGACGCAGAGGAAGAGGCCGAAGACACAGAGACTAGCCAAGATCCCTCCAATGAATTTATTGAGTTTACGCTTGATAATGGAGAACAGGTCAAGGTGACAGCCGATGAGTACAAAGGACATTACCTTCGTCAAGCAGACTATACACGCAAGACTCAAGAACTTGCGGAACAGCGCAAATCTTTTGACGCTGAACGACAGCAGGCAGAAGCCTACATTCATAACCAAATGCAACAGTTGCAGGAGGTTTTAGCTCAAGAGGAGGAGCCTAATTGGGATTTAATCTATGAAAATGATCCTTTAAACGCTCCAAAAATTGAACGTGACTATCGGGCAAAGCAAACGCAGAAACAGCAGCTGCTAGCCCAACAACAACAGCAGATTGAGTACAGAAGGCAGCAGGTCTTAACTGAGCAGGCTCAACAACTCCCGCAGATGATTCCACATTGGACTGATCCAAAGGTAGCTGAGAAAGAAACAGTTGAACTGCGCAATGCCTTGTTAGCTGATGGCTTTGATCCTTCGGACGTTGCAAATGTAAGCGATGCTCGATTGGTGAAATGGCTGTTAGCAGGACATAGGCAGATGCAGCTTGAAAGTAACGCAACTAAAGTTGTTAAGAAAAAGGTGGCAGGCAAACCGAAAGTTAACAAAGTCGGATCTGCTCCCGTAAAGGCTTCTAAAAAGTCTGAGGCAGTTCAGAAGAGAAAGGCAGCGCAAAATAGTCAATCTGATGAGGCGTGGTCAAACGTCTTTGAGGATTTTGTTTAACGCTGGACATCTCATAAAGGAGTTTTTTAAATGGCTGTCCCTACTAATACCGTTCTCACTTATACGAGAACAAATAAAAGAGAAGACTTGGGAGATGTCATTTACGACATTTGAATTGGTGTCGCTACTTGGTAACAAGTAGAAAATAACTAGGTGAATTGCTGGAACCCCCTAACGAGAAAGACGAGGGCAATCAGCAGCCAAGCCTCTCTAGGGAGGAAGGTTCAGAGATCATCACGCAAGTGAGTACATTTCAAGCGAAGTGGAAGCGCCTAGCCCCTATTTTAGGGTGAAGATATGATCCGATCTAATGTTAGCGCATTAGCACCGTTTATTCGGTGGCTGTAATTTAGCGAATTACGGTTAACAACACGCAGTCCAACAGACACCCCAATTTTAACAATGGCTAAAAGGATGACTGCCTCTGCTCGATACCATGAGTGGAACAGCGATTCCTTGGCTGCTCATAGCACCACAAACAAACACCTTGACGGTGATAATGATGCAGCAGATGCCTCTAGCGCAACTGTACGGCCTGGTAATCGTACGCAGATCTTGAAAAAGACTGCTTCCGTTTCCGGTTCAACAGAAGCAATAGAGCTAGCTGGAACTCGTTCAGAAATGGCGTTTATTTGGAGCGCAGCTGCGTAGTAATACGCAGTAAAAAACATCCCGTGAATTGCTGGGAAGCCTAAGTTCTAAGGAATATGGTAATCAGCAGCCAAGCCCTTATGGGAAGGTTCACAGACTATCGATTTTTCGAGTACCCTCTAAGTAGAGGGGAAGCGCGGGACACCCTACAAATGAGGGTGATGATATAGTCGCGTCTAACTTTGAAAAAGTTAGCACCGTTTATTCGGTGGCTACGGCTTAACGATCCGTGGTTAAGAAAAAAGTTATTAAAAACAATAACTTAACGACCAAATGGCCAAGCGCAGCAAGGAAATAAAAAGAGACCTTGAGGCAACTATTGGGCAGAATAACGCTATGGTAACTGGCGCTGCTGGTACAGCAAGTCAGATGGCTGGCATTGAGTCCTACATAGCTACTAACGTGGCTTATGGCGGAACAAATGCTGGTGCAGCAAATCCTGGGTGGAATGCTGGTAACGGCACAGTCGCTGCCCCAACAGACCCAAACAATACGGGTAACTTTGTCGAGCAGAAGCTCAAAGACTTAGTAAAACTATGTTGGGACAATGGCGGTGAGCCAGACGTTCTAATCGTTGGTGGTGTAAACCGACAAAAAGTCAGTGCCTTTACTGGAATTGCATCTCTCTACAGAGATACTGCTCCTAAATTAGGCCCTGCATCCATCATTGCTTCGGCAGATGTCTACGTTAATTGAGGCGTGGTTCGGCAGTAATGCCGTTCAAAAACTATCTCGTGAACTCAGAGAACACCCTAACGTAAAGGCGAGGGCAATTCTGAGCCAAGCCCAGAAATGGGAAGGTGCAACGATCAGGATTTATCCGTACAACTCAAGTGAGTTGGAAGCGCGAGACACCCTACATATGAGGGTGATGATATGATCTCATCCGTTATGAAAGTAGCGGGGCTTGTAAAAGCCAGACAGTCTAACGAACTGATCTAAAGATAAAATGCTCAGACTTCTCCGGAAGTGGTGGAATTAAAGTTGTTGCCGACAGATTTACCCGTCCGTCAGTCGGATTGCTTTTGGAT
>Ga0209631_10006948_pt1 | contig 11502 bp, 12 predicted proteins | sample COG_08_FD_184752 | JGI IMG/M metagenome (GOLD analysis project Ga0209631, IMG submission 184752) | Pelagic Microbial community sample from North Sea - COGITO 998_met_08 (SPAdes) (version 2) | ecosystem: Environmental > Aquatic > Marine > Neritic zone/Coastal water | place: Helgoland, sampling... | reverse complement strand
CCCTCGCCGCCGGTGCTGCAAGGGCTGAGGAGGAGGAAGCCGCCGCAAAGGCCAAGGCTGACGAGGAGGAAGCTGCTGCTGCCGCCGCCGCAAAGGCCAAGGCTGATGAGGAAGCCGCCGCTGCAAAGGCCAAGGCTGATGAGGAAGCCGCCGTTGCCGCCGCCAAGGCTAAAGCTGACGAGGAGGAAGCTGCTGCTGCCGCCGCAAAGGCCAAGGCTGACGAGGAGGAAGCTGCTGCCGCCGCCAAGGCCAAGGCTGACGAGGAGGAAGCCGCCGCTACCGCCGCTGCCGCCGCCGCCGCCGCCAAGGCTGCCGAGGAGGAGGAGGAATTCGCCTCCCCGACAGCCTCCGAACCCGTCGAGGACGACGACGACGACGTCCCAATCTCAGCCGCCGCATTCGGCTCACCCGCCGTGGAACAAGCGCAGTCTCCCGAGACCTCCTCGCCGCCGAGTCAGTCCGAGGACGCACTCCTCGCGGCTGCCATCGCCAGCATCAGGAACCTACTCACCGCTCGACACGGCGCCGCGTACACCGAGGCGCAGTACGACGCCTGGGCCAGGCACATCGGCCTCTCCACCGGCGGCGCGGATTACGAAAACCCGCCCCTAAGCCACCCGCTCTTCGGCGGCGGCGCCGACAACATCTTGCTCGATAAATTCAAGTCGTCCCCGGGCGGCGGGACCCCGGGGCGGGTCAAGAGCCTGGCGCAGGTTGTCCAGGCGAGGATCGACGCCGAGCGGAGCCGCGACGGCGATGCGAAAAAGTCGGAACTTCTGGAGATGCTCGACGAGATGCTCGACGGCGCGTCAATCGCCACCTCGCCGTCCCGGTCCGAGGCGGCGAGTCTGACCCCGGAGATCGCCCGTTCCCGACGTGCCGCAGCGGTAAGGGCGGAGGCGCGCGGCGTCGAGGTTGCCAGTTCGAACCCCGGGCAAGCCGCCTCACCACCGACGTCAAAGTTCATGGCGCTCGTCAACCGGGTGCAGCAGAACCAACCGCCGCAGATGCCGCAGCAGCAGGTGAGCTTCTTTTTATTTTCGTACATACGGGCAATTAGACTGACGGTGTGTTTTTTCAACAGTTTCCGGGGTACGCGCCGTACTCGCCGCTTCCCAACGTCCCCCCGGCCTACGACCAGTACGGGAACCCCTCCCCGTACGTCACACAACAGCAGCAGTTCTTCCAGCAGCAGCAACAGCAGCAACAGTTCGGACCCTACGCCGGCTACCCCGGCTATCTACCCCAACCCACGCAACAACGAACGCCGCCGCAACTTCAGCCGCTCTCGCCGTCGGTTGACGCGTGGCTCGAGGACGAACAGTCATCGGGGGAAGACGGACAGGCGCGGCGCGACTCGCGCGGGGGTGGTGACGAGAAGGATCAGGGCGACAATGGCGGCGGTCGACCCGACGGACGCGCGTCTTCGTCGGGGGGGAAGAAGAAGAGGAGCCCGAGGCAAAGCCCCCGGGCGTCGGATGTAAATACGCCCCCGCCGCAATATTTCGGGGGATACCCGCGGCAGCAGCCGTCGCCGCCGATGTACGCCGCCCGTCCCCCCCCGCCCGGGCTGGGATCCCCCGCCGGGCCCGGCGGCGACGACGCGCGCAGGCTGGTGATCACCAGGGACCAACGGAAGGGCGGGTCGGTGATTCTCCGCGAACGCGACGAGGTTTGGTGAGTTTCTTTTTATTTTCATACGGGCAATTAGACTGACGTCATGTTTTGTTGACAGGCTCGAGCACGTGGTGGACGACGTGTTCATAATGGTCCGTCGCTTCGAAGAACGCGGCCCGCCGGAGGGTCGTAAGTTTAAGATCAAGGCGCGTGATGCGGACTTGTACGACTCGCAGGACTGGGACACGGCGAGTGATGACGGGTCGATGTCGATAAGGTCCTCCGAGGCGGACGCCACCGCGAGGTTGTAGATAGCAAGCAGAGCCGAGAGCACTTTAAATTTACATTTTTTACAGGCGAGAATCGAACAGAAACAGAATCTCCTCGGACGCGCCATCATTCATTGTTTCCCGCGCTAACACCGGTCGGCACGCGCTCCCGCACGCGTCGTTCCGTGCCCCACCGAGGCTCGCATCGCGCGTATCCCGTTCGTTCAGCCTCGCCGAGCGCCATCATGCCCTGCCAGGCGGCCATCGATCTCGCCAACCTCGCCATCCAGGCTGACATTGCGAGGGACGTCGACAAGGCGATCTCGTTGTACACGCGCGCTGCCGATGAGCTCGAGAAGGCGGCCAAGACCTTCCCGGACGAGGCGGCCGAGATGCGCGCCAAGGCGAAGGAGTACCGCGACCGCGCGCAGGTCCTCGCGCAGGCGGCGCAGGCTGACAAGATCGCCGCGATGGCATCCGGGGCGCAGGCTCTTCAGCAGGCTGGAACCGTCGCGCATCAAGGCCAAGTCGCGGTGAAGACTGCGGGTGGAACCTCGACGATGGTGGGCGCCGCGGCCGTGGGCGGCATCGCGGGAGCCATGCTCCTCGGACCCATGACCGCCGTCGCCGCCGCGGGAGCCGCGGCGTACGCCACCACGCGGACGGACACAGCCGGCGACGTGGCGAGGAGCACGGGCGTCGCCGCGGCGACGACGGCGACATCCTTGAAAAAGTTCAACGATCAGCATGACATCACGGGGAAGACACGCGACGCGGCGGTCGCGGCGGCGGCGAAGGCGAAGGAGGTGAACGACAAGTACGGCATAACCACAAAGGCCAAGGCGGCGGCCACCACCGCGTACAACAAGGCTGCGGAGATTGAGAACAAACACGGGGTGACGTCGAAAGTCGGCGGAGCTATCGCCGGCGGTCTCGCGAGTTTCACCAAGGCGATGGGGGGCTCGGACTCGAAGGCTGGCGCGAAGGCCTTACCTTCCGTGCCCAAGTGAGTGAGATGCAGTAGCATTCGTCGGAATAGTAGCGTTCGCGATCGTTTGTTGTGGTATGGAAGCCTACGATGATAACAAAGAGTTCTAAGAGTGACGGCGACGTGAATCAATCTCCGGCTCTGAATCCATCCCGCTCTGGGATCCCCCCACCCCCCGGGTCTTCCGTCTCGCGCCCCCCCGTGCGGGAGTCAGTACTTCAGACTCCGCCGTTACCTGGCGCGCCCGCGTCCTCTCCCGCGCCCACGCCCGCGTCCCCTGGCCCCGACGCCGCCGCCCGCGCCGCCCGGCTTGCCCGCCCCGGGTTTAGCCTTGATCTTCGGCGCGTCGTCCACGAGGAGGGTGTCCAGGTTCAGCGAGTCGGGTAGGATGTAGTAGCGGATGTTGTTGCCGCGCACGCTGAGGTGGTCCATGCTGACCGGGTTCTTGCCCTTCAGCGTCATCTTCACGTTCTTCAGGTGCGTGTTCATGCTGATGTCGACGCCTGTTGGTGGGGTGGTCGGGGGGAGGGTGGGGGGCGCGCGGGGGTTAGTTAGGGTTGATGAATGGGTGGATGAATGTCGGATTGGTGGAAACACGGGCGCGGCCGGCAACCCGGGTTCGATGCGGTTCGCGACGCGCGGGATGCGCCGTGCGCTGGTGCACGTACCCATGATGGTACCGGCGATGACGGTCCCGTTCTTGAGCTCGATGGTGACCGACTCATGGCTGAGCTTCTGGAGGAACCTGACGAGCTTCATCTTCGCGCTTCCTGTACCACGCCCGTGCGGTACTTTCCACCCAGTGACGGATTACCCCTTCGGATCTACCCGCGCGGCGGTGTGCGTGCGGTCGAGGTGGCGCGCGTCGAGTCGACGAACGATCCGTGCGTGTCCGCGAGGTGTCTCTCGCGTGCGGTCTCGCTCGAGACGCGGCGCGGGTGTGCGTCTCACGCGCGTTCTCCGGCTCGCGTTTGAAGCTTTCCGTCGGGTTTTCACAGTCTCAGTCCCTCGGCTCACTGGCTGGCGCCCACGACTCATCGGCACAGCCAGGTCACCTGTGTTTCTCGTCTGTTTCCCCCGCGCGGGCACAACGAGGAGCACGAAGGGGGGACGCGAGGAGGGTCGTGCGAGGGTCGTTTCGGGGCATCCAGGGTGGAGCGATGACCGCGCTCGTGGTCGCATCCAGGGCGTCGATGGCCGCGTCCACGAGCGGAAGGATGGGGGGCGACCCACGTTCGCATGGGCGCATCGATGGTTGGGCGAATCGACGCAAATCGCACGATCGACACCCGGTGCGCACGTGGGCGGGGCCCCGGCGGTCCAAGCGCGGCCCGTCCGATTCCTACTCCGAGACGTGGGACGGCGAGAAGTACGACATGACGACGATGGGCATGTGGGACGTACCGTCCATCGAAGGACCGTCGTGCATCCGCCTTCCCCCCATCGAAGCCGCGACCGTGTCGGAACTCGAGGCGCTCTACGCGCAAGCCAAGAACACCTACTTCAGCGGACAACCCGTGGTGGACGACGCCATGTTCGACAACATCGAGCGCAGGCTACGGTACCTCGGAAGCGACGCCGCGGTCAAGTACCCCCGATGCAGTCGCCGAGACATGAGAGTCTACTCGGATGCTTCGTCCGATCTCGAGCAGATGGACGCGCTCGCGGGGACCTGGCTCTTCTTCGCCGCGCTCGGGGTGGGCATGGTGGCGGTGGACTTTGGCGAGGCGATACGCGAGGGCATCGGCGCCGTCGCGGGCGGAGGCGTGGCCCACAATGCGGCTTATGGGTCGTTCAGGCCGCCGGTCATCGGCCTCCTCGGAATCTTCCTCGCCAACGGCGGACTGGAGCGGTTCGGTCGGCTGCGCGCGGGTCAGACCGTCGCCATGAAGGGCGACTGCCCGAGCTGCGGCGAGGAGGTGTACGCGTTCATGCCGGGGAACGCGCCGACCGCGAGGGTGGAGTGTGAGTGCCACGTGTGCGAACGCCGGCTGGCGTTCACGGCTGAGGTAAGTTTATTTTAACACTCGTATGGGCAATTTTACTGACGTCGTGTTTTGTTTACAGGTGGCGAGCGCGGAGAACGCCAGGTGGCGGAGGGTGGCGACCGGGCGGATCTACCTCGTGGGCGGCGGGGGTGGTGACGGCGGGGAGTACAGGGACGGCGTGGGCGGTCCCCCGCGGTGGCCGCCGGAACGGAAGGAGGGAAAGGAGGGCGTCGGACCGCGCCGCGAGCGATGAGCTCGCGTTTATTTTTTTCCATTTTTTTAAAACGAGAAAGGCTCGTTCGTTGTTACAACCGACTCACTCACATCCAAGTCACTTACGTCCAAGTCACTTACGTCCAAGTCATTTACATCCAAGTCACTTAGGTATCGTCGTCACTGCCCGCCCTTGTCATCGTCTGAGGATTTGAACAGCTTGAAGTAGGCGACGAGTAAGATGGCTCCGAAGAGCATGGCGATTATTCCGTAGAGCATCGCCTTGTTCGCCAGCGCCCGCCGCCCCATCGCCTGCAGTATCTTCCGACTCCTCCCGATGTTATCGTCCGCGCCGTGTATGTGCTCCCGCGCGCTCGTGATCGTCTCGCGCTGCCTGTGCAGGTCCTGGAGGATCGACACGCCGAGGTCCTCCGTCTCAAGCAGCGTCCGCTTGCCGTCGCGGATCCTGGACACAAAACACGACGTCGTCAGTCTAATTGCGCGTACGTACGAGAAATAAAAGTTAAAAAGAGTTAAAAAGAAGCTCACCTGTCGCCCGTGCGGTCCAGCGTTTGCGTCGCGTGCATCATGCGGTCGCGCTGCGATGACGACGTCGGGGCGCCGACATCGTCGAGCTCGGCGCCCGCGAGGAGCTGCGAGCGGTTGTTCGCCTCGTTCGCGGCGCGCGACGCCAGCTGCGATTCGCGCTTGAGCCTCGCGAGTTCAACCTTGTAATCCCGTAGCTTGTTCAGCATCGGGTTCTTCTGCGCGGGGTTCTGCTGGGAGCGTGCCTCGAGGTCCATGCGGCGGATGAGCGCCTCGGCCTCGGCGACGTCCGACTCGGTCTCGCCGATCCTCTGAACCTTGGCATCTGAACGGGACGGGTGGAGGGGTTGGGGTCAGGGATCTGGACGACGGACACGTGTCTTTATTTTTTCAGTTTTTTCTCGGGGCGACGGCCGGGTCACGGGAGGGACGCGAGGGCCCTGGACGCACCTCCGCCGAGGTTAGGCAGCGACGAGGTGCTCCGCGCGATGGACGCGGTGAACTCGAGGAATTCCTTCTCGTACGCGTCGAAGATCTGCGGGAGAGGGTGGTAGGGTGGGAGTTCAGCATCGTCAGCACGCACGTCTTCGGAGAGGAGGGGACGTGAAATCGCATCGACGAGGGGGAGCGGGGGAGACGGGCGGCCGCGGGGGCACGCGACGCGGGTCGGTCGTCGCGAGAGCGAAGACGCGGGTACGAACCTGGCTCATGGTGGAAACCTCCACCTTTCGCCCTGAGGTGTCTCGCGGGTCGCTCCGCGTTGTGGTGCGCGCCGAGCGGTGGGCACACGCCTTTTAAAAAAATATTTCGAACAAAATGTCAACTCTCAGAAGTGACGACGTTCCCGAGCCAGACAGAGATCGGGGCACGCGCGGAGGAGCGCCCTGGATCGGTGGGTCGGCATGAAGAGCTTCACCAACATGTTCGCGGACCTCCTCAACGACGGCAGGCCGGGGCGCTCGTCCTCCTCCACCTCCTCCTCGTCCGCCGCCGCCGCTCAACAAGCGCGCGGCGGGAGGTCGACGACGGGATCCCGCTCCGCGTCCACCGCCTGGGAGTCCTTCGACGAGCCTTCGTCGTCGTCGTCGTCGGGGTTCGCCGCGCCCACCCCCGCGACGACGCACCCGGGTTTCCCCGCGCCCATCCGGGGCGTCGCGAGGCCCGAGGACGGCGTCCACCCGCTCACGCGCGAGTGGGCCGACCGCATCGGCAACCGCGCGGTCCGCGACGCCTTTCTCGAACATCCCATCGGAGACTACACCGAGTCGCACAAACTGAACGTGTGGACCGGGAGCTGGAACACGAACGGGAAGCGCCCGCCGCCGAACCTGGACATCTCCCAATGGCTCGACGTGGACGCCAGCCAACCCGACATCGTGGTCGTGGGGTTCCAGGAGATCGTGCCGCTCACCCCAGGGAAGGTGCTCGCCGTGGAGGATGAAAAGGCGACGAAAGAATGGGAAGCAATCATCGAACGAGCGCTTCACAAAGGAGATTCATCGCCCGGACCTCCCCACGCTTCTTCATCCGTCGGCGGGGGAGACTCCGCCGGTGGATGGGCCAGCTTCGACGACGCCGCGGGGGGAGCATGGGCGTCGTTCGACGCGGCGCGGCCGACAGGGAACCAAGGGCGCGTCGTTCAGGACGGCGAAACCAAAATCGAACCGAACTCATCCAACCGGCGGTTCACTCGACTGGCGTGTAAGCAGCTCGTCGGCGTGTACATCACCGTCTGGGTCACGCAGGAGGCTGCCGCGCACGTCCGTGACGTCCGCGTCGCGACCGTGTCCACGGGGTTTAACCTGGGCGTGGGCGCGTTGCAGGTGGCGACGCTGGGCAACAAAGGGGGCGCCGCCGTTTGGATGCGGATGTACAACACCCCGGCGCTCTTCGTGTGTTCGCACCTCAGCGCCGGGAGTAAACCTGAGGATGCGTCGAAGCGTTCGCAGGATTATCACGACATCGTCAGTAAGCTCTCGTTCCCGGCGCCGCAGATGGCGAGTAGCGACGGGACGGCGGAGCGGGCGGCTTCCGTGAAGGACGCGTTCGCGTCGGTTTGGATCGGGGACTTGAACTACCGGCTCAACTTACCGGACGAAACGGTTCGTTCCGCGATACAAACCGGCGGCGCCGGAGTACAAACGTTACTGAGCGCGGATCAGCTGGTGTTGGAGCAGGCGGCTGGAAGGGCGTTCGTGGGGTGGACCGAGGCGCCCGTGACGTTTCTGCCCACGTACAAGTATCGACCCGGTACGAACCAATTCAGCGGCGGCGGCGACGCCGACGACGAAGACGACGGTTCAGATCCGGCTGGCGACGCGATCAAGGTTAGTAAAAAGGAGGAGAAGAAGAAGCGCACGCCCGCGTGGTGCGACCGGATTTTGTGGCGCGGGTGGGACATCCAGCAGCTCTCGTACGACAGGTCCGAGCTGACGCAGTCGGACCACAAGCCGGTTCGATCGAAATTTCAAATCGTCGCGCGGGAGCTGCAACCCGAGCGTTTACAGGCGGTGCTGCTCGAGCACAGGCGCCGTTTGGACTTTCAGGAGATGGCGTCGCAACCCCGATGCACGCTGGAGAACCCCACCGTGGACGTGGGTGACTTACGGTACGGGGAACCGGTGACGCGAACGTTTCGGCTCGTCAACGTCGGGGACGTACCCGCCAGCTGGCGATTCGTTCCCCCCACCGGCGGCGCCCCCGGCGACGCCGCGCGCGTGTCCCCGGGGTGGATCACGCTCACGCCCAAAGCAGGGACGCTTCTCCCGGGCGCCGAGGTCACGATCGAGGCGACGATGCTGGTCGTCGGCGGTGGCGTCGCGGGGCCGGCCGCTGTGGCCGGGACTCACCGGGGCGACGGGGGCGACTCTTCCGACGGGGGCGCGTCGGCGACGACGAACGCGGGCCCGGACGGGGTAACAAAGAAAAGTAACAACGGCATGGACGCCGCGTCCATCTCCTCCTCCGCGAGCACCGTCGCGGAGGCTGCGCGCATCGCCGCGGCGCGTGCGGTGAATCGCGGGTTGCTCAAGGCTGTCGAGAGCGGCGGCGTGGCGTACGTGTCCGAGGAGGAACGGAGACGCTCCGGATCGGCATCTTCGTTGAACGCGTCGAGGCGTGGATCGGCGTTGGATTTAACCTCGCTCGGGAACCTCGGCAGCGCTTCTGGAAACTCTTCCGGATGGAACCTTCACGACGAACCGGGCGTGCCGATTGACGGGATACTGGTGCTGCACCTGGAAAACGGCCGGGACTTTTTCCTCACCGTCGCGGGAACGTACAGGCATTCGGTGTTTGGCAAAACCCTCGAGTCACTTCGATCCGCGGCGTTTCCACCCGACGTCCCGGAGCCGATCCGAGCGTTGGCGGATTCGCTGTTCGACTCGCGATCACCGAGTGCGCTGCGCCCGCCCGCGAGGGCGACGCTCGACGAGATGAGCGCGGTTCGCGGCGCACTGGAGCGGAGCCACGTCTCCGGCGCCACCGCCGACGTCTCGGGGATCGAACCACGAGTAGTCAGTGCCGCGTTGCTGGCGTTGTTCGCGTCCGCGCCGACGCCGCTGCTGGCGACGCCGCGGGGCTGCGCGCGTTCGATCGACGCGTCCATGAAGGCGTGGTCGTCCGCGGCTGTCGCCGCCGCGAGCGCCGCTAAACGATCCGGGACGTCGTGGACGCTGGCGTCGCCTGGGATCGCGAACTTGTTGCCGAGCGCGGCGGATGCCGAGGAGCTGGTTCGAAGTTCGGGCGGGAGCCCGGCGGTTCGAGCGACGTTCGCGCACGTCTGCGCGCTCTTGCGCTCGCTCTTCGGCGCCGGCGTCGTCGGTAATTCTAATCCTCTTAATTCTCTCGACTCGCTCGGGACGGCGGGCGGGGGAAAGAAGAACTGCGACGTGGCCCGATCCATCGCGCAGTTCGCCGAGGTTTGGTTCCCCCGGGACGACGGCGCGGACGTCGGGACGAAGATGGGACGGGTCGCGTTCATAGGCGCGGCTTGCGGATGCGACTTGAATTTTTTAGACGGGTTCGACCCGACGTCTGTCGTTTACGACGTTGACAAGGGAACGGGAATGGGAATCGTCGCGGGAGGGATTGGAAACGGCGTTCTCGGAGCCGGGGCGGCGACGCAAGACACGGGGTTCACGCCCGCGCCCGGTCCGGCGTCGAGCGGGTTCGAGGCCGCGGCGGCGGCGGCGAGCGGGTTTGTCTCGGGGACGGGAAACCTCATCGACATTTAGCTTTCGATATTTTATTTAAGACTCTACGAGTTTATATTCTACGCGAAGAACGGAGCTCCATCGTTTAGCCGCGGCGCTTGGACAGGCGCCACGCCTGCGGATCGTTGAACCTGTCGAACAGCGGCTCCAGCCGTTCCATCCGTTTCCTCTTCGAGATGTGCCTCGGATCGCACAGCTTGAAGAACCTCGGCGCCAGCTCCGCCAGCCACTTGGGTTCGATGACGCAGCACTCGCGCATGTACTCCTTCGACGTCAACACCAGCTCGTGGTACACCACCCAGTCCGGCTGTCGTTGGAACAGCGCTGAGGCGGGGTGAATGTACGTAGGGGTGTTCTCCACGACCGTCTTGTACCCTTCCTGCGGGTCCTTCTTAGCGCTGTGGAAGAAAAAGCCGGAGCAGATGGCTCGCCGAATCTTGTTAAAATTTCGCCCCGCGGAGACCACGTCGAGCTTGTACCTGTCCATGATGGTCAACAGCTGCTTCCGCACGTCCTGCGCCCTTCTCAGCGACCTCGCCTGCAGGTAGTTCTCGAAACACCACGGCGATGAAAACTTCTGCGCCTTCCAGCTCTCGTACACGGTGAGTAAAGAGAGGTGGTCGCCCTCGGGTTGGAAGAATTTAGCCTTTTTCTGATCCGCCGCGGCTTGCTTTTCCCGTGGCCGGAACCAGATGTTCTGCGCGGAGAGGCACGCGACGATGGTCAGAATCTCGTCCGAGCATCCGAGGTCACACGCCGCGATGAGCATCTTGCTCATCGGGGGTTCCAGCGGGAACTCGGCCATCTTGCGTCCCAGTCTGGTCAGCAAGCCTTCCTCGTCCAGGGCGCCCAAGTTGTAGAGCTGCTCGAGCGCCGAGATGAGAGTCTGCGGCGGCGGCGGGTCCATGAAATCAAAGTGCAACAGATCGTTGATACCCATCGCCTTCAGCGTCAGCGTCGTGGTCCCTAGGTTCGTCCGTTGAATTTCCGGAACGGACGTCGCGAGCATCTCGTTTTTGTAAGCGCTCTCGGTGTACAGCCTGAAGCATTTACCCGGGCCGGTGCGACCGGCTCGGCCCGCTCTTTGTCTGGCGGACGCTTGCGAGATGGGCGCGACGACGAGCGAGTCCATGCCAACCTTGGGGTTGAACACTTTCTGCTTGGCGAACCCCGGGTCGACGACGTAGTAGATGCCGTCGATCGTCAGGGAGGCTTCGGCGATGTTGGTGGCGACGATTACTTTGCGCGAGCCGGGCGGCGCGGCGTCAAAGATTCGCGTTTGCATCTCCGACGGGAGGGAAGAGTACACGGGGAGGATGTGGAGGTCCGGGACGGACGGTCCGAGGCCTTTCATGCGTTCGAAGAGAACCTGGCACGACGTGTCGATTTCTTCTTGGCCGGTGAGGAAGAGGAGGATGTCGCCCTCGGGTTCGGTGAGGTGGATCTGCATCACGGTGATCAGCGCCGCGTCCTGAAAGAGCAGAGCGGGGATGATGAAAAGTGAGTCTCGAGTCCAAAGTGAGTCTCGGGTCCAAAGTGAGTCTCGGGTCCAAAGTGAGTCTCGGGTTCAAAGTGAGCGTGGGGTTCAAAGTGAGTCTCGGGTTCGTTTCGTCCTCTGGGATGGGCTCGGAGACTTTAATGAACTGTTTGGTCCACATCGGCTGCTA
>Ga0209631_10006943_pt1 | contig 11507 bp, 11 predicted proteins | sample COG_08_FD_184752 | JGI IMG/M metagenome (GOLD analysis project Ga0209631, IMG submission 184752) | Pelagic Microbial community sample from North Sea - COGITO 998_met_08 (SPAdes) (version 2) | ecosystem: Environmental > Aquatic > Marine > Neritic zone/Coastal water | place: Helgoland, sampling... | reverse complement strand
GGTCGTCAAGGAGACTTCCGCCGCCATCGTCGAACCGGAGACGGACGCGAAGGAACCGGAGGGTCCCACGACGTACGCGTCCATCGCCGCGAAGATGCGCGCGGCGGCTGCGGCCAAGGCTCCCAACGTCAGCGCCAAGCCCAAGCCCGCGGCTCCACCCAAAGCCCCGGCCGCATCCTCCGCGACCGATCTCGCCCCGGCGCACAAGACGACGCACGAGAAGTTGACGCACGACCCGGTCACCGCCGTGTTCGTCCGCAACATCCCGCAGTCCGCGGACGAGGCGTCCATCGAGGCTGCCTTTGCGAAGATCGGCCCGATCGCCACCGTGACCATCCGGACCGCCAAGCGGGCTCCGGATGCCTCCGGCGACGCCGCGACGGGAAGCGACAAACCCGCGGGTCGATACGCGTTTGTGCAGTTTGAACGCGCCGAGTCGGCGCAAGCCGCGATCGAGGCGGTGATCGAGATGGACGGCAGGGCGCTGAGCGTGGAGGAGAAGAGGGAGACGAGCGGCGGGCACAGGAACCAGGGCCAGGGTGGCGGCGCCAACGGGCGCGGGAAGCTCGCCAACAACAACGCGGGCCGGGGCGGTAATCAGCGGGACGGAGGGCGCCAGCAGGGCACCCGCGGCCCCCGCCGGGACGGCGAGGGAGGTAAGAACCAGGGCCAGGGTGAGAGGCGGGCGCAGGGCGGTCCGAGGGCGCAGGGTGGCGAACGGAGGCAGCCCGCGAGGCAGCCCGCCGCGGCCAAGGCTTGAGCGCCACATTTTTTTCCACAAAAACCATAAAAATAGGGAGAGAGGGTGGGTGAGAGGGTGGTCAGAGCGCGACGTTAGGCGCGAGGGACGCGATGGGAACGGCGCCGCGCTCACGCCATGTCAAACCGACGGCTTGACGGGTCGAAGTTAAAGAGCTTGTTCCAATAATACACAACCGAGGGACTTGAGAACACTGAGGCGCCTCATCGCCATCGCTCCACTGTCATCAGATACGTTTCGCACCCGTGCCCTATCCCTGAAACAGAAAAAGGCGGTAGTTCACCCCCGGCCGCCTCTTCACACACACCTGACACACCCGGGTGTGGTCCATCTCCCGGGTTTCCCCGCGCGTTTAGTCCCGCATGGCCCCTCACGTGGCTGCGACCGTCGTGGCATCGCGCCCCGCCGGGTGCGCGGTGCCCCTCCGCGCCGCCGCGCGCGGCGCGAGGGCCCGCGGACTTTGCGCATCGTCCGTGGTGTGCGCATCTCCGCGTACGTCCCCATCGTCGTCGTCCGCGGATCACCGTCGCGCGTCGTCGTCGGTCTGCTCCGCCGCGACCGCGTCGTCCTCCACCAACGACCAGCAGACCGACAAGTCCGACAGACTCTCCTTGGACAACATCCGCGCCTCACTCATCCGCCAGGAGGATTCCATAATCTTTGGGTTGATCGAACGCGCGCAGTACCTCATCAACGCCGCGGTGTACGAGCCGGGCGGCGTGGACGTCCCGTGCTTCCACCCCGACGGCACGCGCGCCTCCATGCTCGAGTTCATGCTCCGCGAGAACGAGCAAGGCGGCGGTAAGATCCGGCGGTACACCTCACCGGACGAGCACGCCTTCTACCCCGAAGCGTTGCCGATGCTGGTCATACCGGCCATGTCCTACCCGAACCCGCTCGCGCCCGCCGCCGGCTCGATCAACATCAACGCTCGCATCATGGACATGTACGTCAACGACCTCCTCCCCGCGCTGTGCGGCGAAGAAGGCGACGACTTCAACTACGGCAGCACCGGCCTCGCGGACGTCAACTGCCTCCAATGCCTGAGCAAACGAATCCATTACGGAAAATTCGTCGCGGAGAGCAAGTTCCAGGCCAAACCCGAAGAGTTCACCGAGCTCATCGAGGCGCAGGACGCGAGTGGACTGATGGACCTGTTGACGTATAAGGAGGTGGAGGACAGGGTCGTGCGAAGGGTGACGAACAAGGCGGCGACGTACGGCCAGGACATCTCCGAGGAACTCCCGAACGATGTCCTGTCGAGTCAAGACATCGATTACAAAGTAGCGCCGGAGCGGGTGGGTGAGCTGTACAGGGAGTGGATCATGCCGATGACCAAGGATGTCCAGGTGGAGTACCTCCTCAGGCGCCTCGACCACCTGTGATGAGTAGACTACGAGTGAGTATTATGCGAATAACCGAGAGCGAGTCTTCGGTACTATCGAGACTATTATTAAGTATTCTCGCGAGCTTGCGCTAATTATGAAGTCCTGTTACATGTACGTCTAACCTACGCGAAGTGTATGCCCTTCTCGTTGAACGTCGCGAGGAGGTTGAGGAAATCATCTTGCGTCATCTTACTCGCGCGCATGTTCTCGTGCCCGTTCGTCGCCAGCACCTCCTCGAGCAGCTTGCGAACTCCGTCGGGGGTGGTCGGATCGTGAAGCTCCGCTCCCCCGAGCATGTCCACGTCCATGTCCCCCAACCCCTCCCGCGTGCCGCCCTTCTTCTTCTTCTTACCCGATTTCTTCTGGCCCATGGATGCCGCGCCGAGCATCTTAGCGGACGCGCTGATCCCCGTGCCGTTGTTCACCTGCAGCGCCTTGTACGTCTTGTAGTTGGTCCCGAGGAGCTCGAGCACGGTTTTCGTGCGAAAGATGCCGCCGAGGGTCTTGTTCTTGCGACCGAAGCACAGACGCACGAGGCCGTCCCACTCTTTAAAGTTGACCGGTATGGTGTTGAGCGGCCGCGGTTCGATGCGGACGACGCTGGAGTCCACCTTGGGCGGGGGCCTGAAGTTGTTTTTGCCCACTTTTAAGAGATGAGTGGTTCGCGCCAGGAGCTGCGTGTTCACGGAGAGTCTGCAGTACATCGGATCGCCCGCCTGGACGCACAGGCGCATGGCGAACTCGCGCTGGAACATGAGCGTCGCGGCGCGGAACATCGGTCTGTGTGACAGCAGCTTGAACACCAGCGGGGAGGAGATCTGGTACGGCACGTTCGCCACGCACACGTCGAAGTACGGCAGGTCCACCTTGAGAAAGTCGCCGGAGATTATGGTGAGGTTCTGCTGGTGCGGTGTGCCTTGCACGCGCCTCTGCAGCTCGAGCACCATGCGCGGGTCGAACTCGATGGCGATGACCTTCTTCGCGGTCTCCAGCAGCCGCATGGTGAGGTTACCGGTACCCGGACCGATCTCCAGCACCACGTCGGTGGACTTGACGCCGCCCTTCTCGATGATCGAGTTGACAATCATCGGATTCTTGAGGATGTGCTGGCCGTAGGACTTGAGGAACTGGATGCCGCCCTGCATCGAGGTCTTCTTCTGGCCCGCGCTGCTCGCGAGCTTTTTGGAGATGCCGCCGGCGACGCGGATGCCCGCGTCGAGCACCCGAGGGCCCCTCGAACCCATCGTAGGTGGTCGTTCAACGAAGGCCGCCGCCGGGCGCCGTTAAAATGTGTCGCGAGAGAAAAAGCGAGTCCGAGCAAAATGAAACTGAACTCATAAAAAGCACCCCTGCTTTCCAGTGTCTGCCCAATCCAAAACAAGGCCACGTTGGCTATGGGGTTCAGTCTGGAAATGTCCACGCAAATCAAATGCCAAATATCCCCATCCGCCAGTCTATTTACCGGAGATTCCGTCCTCCAACTCGCGGTTTGCGGCGCAGCAACCGCGAGCTGTTATCTTCATTTGCGCGGGACGAACTCCGGCCGAATCTCCCGCGAAATCGATTTCGAACGCGACTCGTATGCGCAGCAGTCACGAAACTTTAAAAATGCAAATGGCGGCGCTGGCGCGGAAATATTTTTTGCACCGAATCAATGGACGATCAGAGCGGCGCCTTTACCACCCATTCGCGCCTGCACGGACGCTCCCTGAAGCGGAGCGCGCCTAGGAACACCCACACACGTCTCTTCATCGAGTCGTCTCCCGCATCCCGCCCGTTCGGAGCCGCGACGGCCCACGCGAAGGACGCGCGTCCCGGCGAGAAGGAGAAGGCGCGAAAGGGTCACCTTTTCCCACCCGTGTTGTTGCGTCCGCGCGGCTCGGTCTCAGGGCTTGGGCCACGACAGCGACGCGCGAAGGGTCGAGCGGCGTTGAGAGGCATCGAGCGACGGTGAGTAGGCGCTGCAGCGGGCGTACGTGACGGGGCACGAGGCATCGAGGAGGTCGCGCGCGATGTCCGCCGCCGGAGGTCCCGGCGCGGGCGCGACGGCTCCCACGGGAGCCGCGCCCGCGCAGCCCACGCCGATGATTCCCGGCGTGGCGCCACCTCATGCGGGTGTCCCGCAGCCCGGTGATCCCGCCCTCGCGGCGGCGCTCGCCGCGGCGCAGTCGTTCTTCCTCGGCGCCATGGGGCACGCTGGAGGAGTTCCCGGCGCGTTTCCACCGGGGCCCGCGCCGGGTCTCTTCGCCCCGCCCGGCGCGCCGGGCGGGCCGCCGAGGCCCGGCAGCGCGGCGGCGATGTTCCCACCCGATCATCATCACCAAATGCGCCCCGGGGATGGGCCCGCGTCGCGGGGCGCCACCCCGGGCGTCGGCGGCGAAATCCCCGGCGCGACGTACAATCGCAAGGATAAGAGGTGAGTCACGCGCATGAACACACCGAGCCGCGCGTTTCCCACCCGTAATTGCCCACACGCGCGCGCGAACCCTCCCCGCCACCCGCGTACTTTTCCCGCGATCGCAGTCGTGACACACCCAAAGCGGAACCAACGCTTTCAAAAAAAAACTTTTCCACTGACCGCCGACTCCCTCCCCCTAAACCCTCGTCAACCACAGCCTCGGCTTGCTGTGCGAGAACTTTTTGCACCTGTACGGCGCCGGCCAGGAGGAGCTCATCTCCCTGGACGAGGCTGCCGCCAAGCTCGGCGTGGAGCGCCGCCGCATCTACGACATCGTCAACGTGCTCGAATCCGTCGAGGTCGTCGTTCGAAAGGCTAAGAACAAGTACACGTGGCACGGCATCTCCCGCATGCCCGCGGCGCTGGACCGCCTGTGGAAAGAAGGCGCGAAGGAGTTTGGCGAGGACCTGGTGCTCGACGGCGGCGACGACGACAAGGATTCGCCACGGGGGAAAGCCAAGCTCGCCGAGATGGAGAACGCGCGGGTCAAGACGGAGACGGTTGACACGACGGACGTCAAAACCGAACCCGGAGCGCCCGACACTCACTCCGACGACGCCGAGGTTAAGAGCGAAGGGGACGCCGAGAGCGGCGGCAGCGGCGACGCCAAGTCCTCCGGCGGGAGCAACAAGGATGACAACGTCAAGGAAGAGGCCGGCGACGACGACGAGGACGCCGCCGTCGCGGTGGCCGCTCTCGTCGACTCGGGCGCCAACTCTGTCGGACAACTGTCGGACAAAGCGAAGCCCTCCGGCGCGGGTGGCGGCACCGGCGACTGCAGGCGCGAGAAATCCCTCGGGCTACTCTCACAGAAGTTTGTCCAGCTGTTCCTGGTGTCCAGGGCGCGGGTGGTGAGCCTGGAGAGCGCGGCGCGGACCCTGCTGGGTTCGTGCGCCGACCAGGCGAAACTCAAGACGAAGGTTCGCAGGCTTTACGACATCGCCAATATTCTCAGCTCGCTCAGGCTGATCGAGAAGACGCACCTGGTGGACTCGCGCAAGCCCGCGTTCCGCTGGCTGGGCGTCGAGAAGGAGCTCGCGGCGCTTCAAGCCGCGGCGGCGGGGACCGGCGCGGGGGTGCCCGCCGCGCCCGAGCCCGCCGCCGCATCCGCGCCCTCCCCGGCGTATAACCCCCAGTGGTTCATGCCGAACGTGGGCGGCCGCGCGATGACCCCGCCGGTGCACGGCGTTGTCTCCCCGTTCGCGGCGCTTCCGGGCGGTGCGGACCTCGCGTCCATGGCGGCGGCGATGGCGGCGGGCGCGGGGGTCGGCGGCGGACCGGATCGACCGGGATCCGCGCTCGGCAAGTCCAAGCGCGGAAGCGCCTCCTCACCGCACGGCTCGCCCTCGCGCTCGGATCCCGCGGGGGGAGACCCGAACGAGATCAAGCGACCGAAGAGCGCGCTGGGCGACGTCGCGAGGGCGTCGGCGTCCAACCTATCCGCGCCGGTTGCCACCCGCGCGGGGAACGGGAACAACGCGGGCCTGGCGCCGGGGCTCGACGCGCTGAGCGCGATGGCCGAGCTCGGCGCGAACCCGGACCCGCCCAAACTCGCGGCGCCCGTCGCGACCCGACCGGCGCCCGGCGCCGTGGGTCCCGCCGGCGCCGTCCCGGGGTTCGCGCCGTCGCCAGCGTCGAGCCCGGGGTACGCGCAGATGATGGCGGCGATGGCGGCGGCGGGAATCGCGTCGCCCGCGCCGCCGCACGCCCCCGACGCCGCCGCGCATCAGCAGCAGGCGGCGACGCTCGCGATGCTCGCGCAGATGGGACCGGGCGGGATGGAGATGATGCAGGCGATGTTCCAGCAGCAGCAGCAGCAGCAGACGCAGGCTCAGGCGATGATGGCGGCGGCGGCGGCGGCGGCGAGCGGGGCGGCGGGTGGTGGTGGTCAAGCTCCCGCCGCCTCCGCCGCCGCCGCCGCGCAGGCTGCGCAGGCTTACTACCAGGCGATGGCTGCCGGCGCGTTTAAGCCACCGGTCATGCCGGGCGGCGCGGGGGCGGCGGCGTCCGCGCCCGCGGTGGGAGCCAGCGCGGCGGCGCCAGCCGGCCCCGGAGCGCTGCCCCACGGCGTCATGGGGCCGATGGGTGACTACATGCAGATGTGGAACAAGTGGGCGCAGCAGATGCCGCCGCCGGGCGGGGAAGGTAACGGCGGCGCGCAGTGAGTGACGCCGTGATGTGCCGGTGATCACGAGCGTCCTCGAGCGTCCATAAAGGGGGACGCGCGGGGGCGAGGGGCGAGGAGAGGGGATGGATTGTTCATACCGTCGAGGCGGGTGTCCATACGAACAGACTAATACAAACAGACAAATAGCCGCAGCGGCAGCGCGCGAAACACGATAGAGTCAACGGGTTGTAATCACGATGACGTCGGTTGCAATCATCGATCCGGTGCCGTGCCTTCGCCCTCGCGTAGAGAAGCGGACTCTCCTCTGTTCTCTGTAGACGTCGGCGGCATCACTTCGCGTCACTTCGTTGTTTTCATTTGTGTTCTCACTTGCTTTTGTTGACGCTGTCTTGTTGGTGGACGTGCCCGGCCGGTAAGTTCCTGCCGGACTCGTCCGCCGCGAGCTGGTGTTCCATCACGGACTTATCGTGCGTTCCCGACGGTTTGTCGAACTTGCTGGCGCCGATCAGTTCGGTCGCGGGGTTGGACCCAGGGTCGAACACGGGGCGCCAGGAGGCTTTGGCGCCGCTCGTGACGCCGTCGTGGTCCTTCTCGTTGAAGGTGTAGGCCCACATGTATACGCCTGAGAGCGCTAAGGACACGGCGACGCCCGCCGCGAGGCGGTTCGTGTGTCCGCCGCGGCGCCACCACGGATTTGGGACCACGACGCCGGCCTTGGGTCCGAGCGAGGTGCGCGCGGCGGGGTCCTCGAGGTGGCTCAGTCTCTCGGAGTTTGACGAAACGGTCGGGTCCGGCGGGGTGGGCTTGGAATTCACGAACGCGGCGCCCACGCCGAGCCGCAGCCAGCGCACGAACGCCTCGGGAGACAGCATGGCATGTGACGGATACGGATACGCGACGTCACCAGCGCGTCTTAGCTCTGCGGTGGAGATACGTGTGCTGTAACAGTCAGGTGACCCGTCCGAGAACAAGAGAAGCGTCCGAGAAGGAGAGAACTTTTGGACACGGAGGTCATCCCTTTCCCCATTCCCCATCGCGCTGCCGGTCGAGCCGCGTGCTGGGCATCCGTATTACTCGCGGTAGTCATGGGGCTGAGGTGCAGTAAGCCGGAGGGGACGTCGATCCCCGTGGATACGCGTCGGGAGTGTCGAAACTCCGTCTTATTCCCGGGACCCAAGCTTATGGTTTCACAAATATCAGAACTCAGGGCGAAACTCGAGGAAAGCGAGACCGCGTTGGCCGAGGCGAAAGCGACTATCGGGGAGTTAATATGGACTGCGTACTGTAAGTCCGAGTCCGAGTCCGAGTCCGAGTCCGAGTCCGAGTCCGAGTCCGAGTCCGAGGAAGTGACGTGCCCTGTGTGCAGCAAGACGTTTTCTGAAGGCTATTACCACCCGGCGTCGCAAAAGTTGTGGCAGCACATGGGACATGGAAAAGGGCATCGTACCATTCGACATAAGATGCGGTGGAACACCACAGGCTGGAATGGTCCGTGGGTTTCTGGTTGAGTACTTGTACGAGTACAACAACAGCTATGGGTAGACCCGTCCGTGTAAAACCAAACTTCCCGTGGTCAGTTTGTCTCCAGGTCCACGTAGTGAATCGACGGCTCCACCCTCACGATCGCCTTCTCTATCCGATCAACCTCATCCCCAACCGCGGTCACCACCTCCTCACCGTACAGCCGCAGCGCCGCGTCCATCGCACGCGGGTCCCCACTCCCGGCGCCCTCAGCCACAGCCGCCTTGAAGACACCTGTAAACAAAACACGCCGTCATTATAATTGCCCATACGGAAATAACCAAATAACCAAATAACCAAATAACCAAATAACCAAATAACCAAATAACCAAATAATCGCACCGTGTAACTGCTCCCGCTTCGCGCCGTCGCCTTGGTCCAAGTACCGCTCCACCACCTTGCTCCCGCTGAACTCAATCTCCGCCACGAACCGATACGTCCCGGGCCCGAGCTCCTCGCTCTTGGCGCGGTACACCTCCTCCACGACGGGATCCGCGCGAACCGCGTCGGTGATCCGCCGCATCTTCTCGGGACCCAGACTCCTGTGAGTGTTCAACAAAACACGACGTCAGTACAATTGCCCATACGAAGATTACCAAAATAACCAACAAAAATAACCAAAAATAACCAAAAATAACCAAAAATAACCTTACCGTCCCAACAGCAAGAGCCGGTTAGAGTTGATGAGGTACATGGCCGTCGTGCCAAGTAACCCGCCCACCGCTATGGACCCCGCCGCGTCGAACACGCTGCTGCCGAAGTGCTGCGTCGCCATGAGCGCCGCGCCCGCGATGCCGCACCCGGCGACAGCCGCGGCGTCCTCCGCGACAACCGCAACCGAAGTGGGATCGTGCCCGCTCTGTAAACAAAACACGACGTCATTCCTATTGCCCACATGAGAATTAAAATAAAGTCCTCACCTTCACAAACTCGTCCAGGGCCATACCCTTAGCCGCCGCGTTCGCCTTCAGGGCTTCGTACGCGACGTACAGGGAGTAAGAGTCGATCGCGGCGGACGCCCCCAACACGCCGATCCCCACGTATATGTGTTGCAGATCGGTGGGGTGCATGATGTTGTGCACGCCGTGCATCACGCTGACGCCGCTCCCCTGTGAATAAAACACGACGGACGTTGTCAATCCAATTGCCCGTACGAAGATGAAAATAAACTCTCACCATGAAGAAGACGCCGACGGCGCTGATGAGGGACCACACGAACCGCTCGCGTCTGTATCCGTAGTTGTACTTTGCGTCCGGGGCTTTCGCGGATGAGTTGATACCGACGCGGAGTAAGCCTTGGTTGACGATGTCCGCCACGGAGTGCACCGCCTCGGCGAGCATGGCGGATGAGCCGGTGACGCAGTACGCTCCCATCTTGCAGCAGAATATCGCGGTGTTTGAGTACATGGCGACGTTCACCGCGTGAAGCGCGCGTTTGTCGTTGGCGATGTCCACGGCGCTGCGCTTGAAGCCCTTGTCGTGGGAGTCCGCCGGGTCCGTGGTGGTGGTGGACACGGCGTTGGCGTTGGCGTTCGCGGCGGCTTTGGCGGACTGCTTCGCGGATGTGGGGAGCTTCGCGGCGAGGTGGCGTCGGGCCGACGTGTGCAGCGTGCGTGCGCGGGAAGTGGACATCGCCGTATCGCGCTCGTCGTCGTCGCGGAGGATCGGGGAGAGCGCGAAGCTGCCGGCGTGGATACTCCCGCGCGCGGTCCAATGCGACCGCGGGCCGGGGAACCACGTGGCCGCGTGATGACCCGGGGCGAGGAGCGACCCGCCGGGATTATTTTTATTTTTAACAAGACCGAGGGCGACGGGCGGCCCGCGGCCGCTCGCGCGGGCGGTGGCCGAGCCCCGCGCCGCCCCGCCCGGGGGAGACGAGAGCGCCCCCACGACGCGGCGAAGCGCCTCTCGAGCGTTTCCGCCTCTCACCATGGCCCCTCCGGCTGCGCCCTTCGCAGTGCCTAGACCTAAGTCCCAGAAACTTGGCTCTGAGCGCGGGAACTCGCTCGAGCTGACTTGGCACGAGTTTTTGTGATGATCGCACTCGGCATCGCGCGCTATCCGCTCCAATGAACGCATCGCTCGCGCCCGTCGGCCCCGCGGCGCTCGTATCGCGTCCACGGGTCCGTCCACAGCGTCGATCCGCGGCCCGCGCGGTCCTCGGCGGATCCTCCGACGGGTTCGTCGCCACCTCGAAGCGCTCGGGCGACGATGGCGATGCACCGATGGCCCCCTTCAGGGCACCCCCCAACCTGTGCAGCTCCGCCGCGTCCGAGGCCAGGAACGTCCTCCGCGTCCTGCGCGAGGGCGCCGTCGCGGGCGATCCCACGACGCCGCGCAGGGTCCGCGTCGAGCTCCCGCTGCCCCCCGCGGACATCCGCACCGACGAGATGAGATACCTCGGCCTCCACGGCCAAGCCGCGGACTGGTCCGGCGGGATGCAACAGCGCCTCCGCGTGACCAGAACGTACGTCGAGGAGAACATGCTGGACGGGTACCAGTGGGAGTACCTCGGGCTCCTGGACCGCGACGCGGACGGCATGGCGGTGTGGACATGCGGCGAGAACATGACCGTCGTGACCCACCCATCAGACGTCACCATGAAGTTCTTCCTCGACCTCGTCGACGGCCAATACGGCGAGCGAGTGGCGCGGGACGACCACGTGTTGGTCGTCGTCAACGCGTTCTGGACCGGCGCCGGCGAGAAGGTCGGGCAGCCGTGGGAGTTTGGGTTGAAGGCGAGGGCGAAGGAGGTCCTGGCGCCGGCGACGGGCGACTGGGAAAAGGCGTACGTGGCTCGGAGGGTCCGCAGCGCCGCGGGAACAGAGGGTGCGTTTATTTTGGTTATTTTTGGTTATTTTTGGTTATTTTTGGTAATCTTCGTATGCGCAATTAGACTGACGTCGTGTTTTGTGTACAGGGACGCTACGCCGAGCGTGGCCGGGTAAATGGCAGCTGTTCGACGCGGAAGGGGTGCGCGTGATCGGCGAGTGGCACGCACGCAGGGACGGCGAGCCAAGCAACCGGGAGATCGCCGAGACTCTGAACGAGGCGGCGGGCGCGACGGAGGCGGCGGGGTTTAACCGAAGCTCCTCGGATACCAGCAGAGACACCGACGTCATCACGTGAGTGTGTAATACATTATAAACTCCTCACCTCGTCATCACGTGAGAGCTAACACTTAGCGCCGTCGTGAACTTTTCATCATTTAAAATAATTCGTTCAACACTTAACCGAGGAGGTCCTCGATGA
>Ga0209631_10006937_pt1 | contig 11512 bp, 9 predicted proteins | sample COG_08_FD_184752 | JGI IMG/M metagenome (GOLD analysis project Ga0209631, IMG submission 184752) | Pelagic Microbial community sample from North Sea - COGITO 998_met_08 (SPAdes) (version 2) | ecosystem: Environmental > Aquatic > Marine > Neritic zone/Coastal water | place: Helgoland, sampling... | reverse complement strand
ACCCTGAGTGATGCTCAGCGATGGTCAGATGCTGAGGAGCTTGGTGGTCTTGGCACCATTGCCGATCAGGACATGGGTAATCTGCCTTTTGTGCAAGAAGGGCTCAAGGCATCGGGCAATCATCAGGTGCAGTTCGCGAACTACCAAGACATGCGAATTCGGCAGCATCATATTATGATTCAGCGATATATCGATGGAGAAATTTGATGTTCGCGAATGCCGCTTCTGACTTCAATTCCCTTTGGGCTAACGTCGAGGATCATTGCGAGCTCCGAGTCATCGGATCGCTCTTGATGCTGTTATGGGTCGGGGCTGTTTTCCAAACCGCTTCAGCGGATGTCCTATCTCGAGACCCTGCCAGTGCCGAGCTGCATGCGCTGTTTGAGGCCGCGTGGGAGTCCGATATGCGGGAAAGCCCGGTCTGGGCCTCTATGCTTGGCGATCGCCGATTTAACCGGTCCTGGTCTGACTTGTCCGCTGAAGGACAAGCCCGGCGCAGCGCTGCTGATGCCCGCTTTCTCAAAGGGCTTGAGCGCATTGACCAAGAATTGTTATCTCCAGATGATCTACGCAACTACGCATTGTTTGCTCAGGAATATCAAGACCGCTTGGCAGAAAGTGCGTTTCATCAGGAAAGGATCCCCATCAGTCAGCGGGGCGGCATTCAGACATTGGATGAAACTGGTAATCGGTTGCGGATGGAAACTGTCCGGGATTTTGAGGATTGGCTGGCGAGACTTGCAGCGCTCGATGGCTATATGTCGCAAACCATTGCACTCATGGAGACCGGGATTCGCAGCGGTCATGTTCCGCCAAAAGTTACGATGCAACGAGTGCCTGGGCAAATCCAGAAACAATTGGTCGACACGCCTGAGAACAGCCTGTTTTACGCGCCGTTCTCCAAGTTTCCGGAGCACTTTTCCGAGCAGGAGAAGCAGCGCCTGCAGGCTGAGGCTAAGGAGGTAATTAAGACCGTTGTTGTGCCAGCTTATCGCCGTCTAGATATCTTTTTTAACGAAACCTATCTGCCAGCCTGTCGAGACGATATCGCGGCGTCGAATCTGCCTGATGGCCGGGCATTTTATGAGCATCGGGTGAAGCGCTACACAACAACGGATATGACGCCGAATGAGGTCCACGATATTGGGCTAAAGGAAGTCAAAAGAATCCGAGCTGAGATGCGTGAGGTGATGCGCTCGGTTGAGTTTGAAGGTGACCTACAGGCTTTCTTTACATTTTTAAGGGAGGATCCACAGTTCTATTTTTCGGATCCCTCGGATCTGTTGACCGCCTACGAGGCCACTTCAAAGCAAATCGATCCCAAGTTGGTTCAGCTCTTCACCAAGTTACCGCGAATGCCCTATGGTATCGCAGTGATTCCAGAATCGATCGCTCCAGATACCACAACAGCCTACTATACCCGCCCGGCAGCTGATGGGAGTCGTCCTGGTTACTATTGGGTGAATCTTTACAATCCTATGGCGCGACCCAAGTTTGAAATTGAAGTCTTGTCGGTTCATGAAGCCGTCCCGGGGCATCACTTGCAAATTGCACTCCAGCAAGAACTCGAGGGCTTGCCCAATTTTCGGCGCTACTCCGGATTCACCGTTTTCACAGAAGGATGGGGTCTTTACAGTGAGCGTTTGGGGTATGACATTGGTCTGTACCAAGATCCTTACTCAAGATTCGGTCAGCTGTCTTACGATATGTGGCGGGCGGTTCGATTAGTGGTTGATACTGGCATGCACTACAAAGGATGGTCGCGAGATCGTGCGATCGCCTACTTCGAGGAGAATGCGCCGCGTAAAAAGCTCGATATCGTGAATGAGATCGATCGCTACATTTCCTGGCCAGGGCAAGCCCTCGCTTACAAAATTGGACAGTTAAAAATGTCTGAGCTTCGGGCGCGTGCGAGCGCTGCGCTGGGTGCAAACTTTGATTTGCGGCGTTTTCATGATCGGATGCTCTCCAATGGCGCCATTCCACTGTCACTCCTTGAAGCAGAGATTTCAGCCTGGATTGATGATGAGCAGCGACGACTGAGTGATCTGTAGTCTGCCTGAACAACTCAGACGACGCCGACTCTCCGGCTCACGGCAGTGGGTCATTAGGGTGCCTTGATTGTCAGATAATTAATCCTCATCTGATCGGCCTGAAAGGCTCAAGCAGGGGGTAGGTTTCAGTCCCACCTTGGATTCGTTAGACTTCCGTGGGATTAAAGCAACCTCTAACGGAAATCTGCGGGATTGAGGTTCAATCCGCGCTGTCCTTGGCTTCGCCCAATTGGTTCTATGAGAGGGGTTTTGTAAAAGGGTTTTTGTAAGAGGTTTTTTGTACAAGTTTTTTAACAACGATTTGTAGCAGTAAATTATGTCAGTAATGTGTACCAATCGTTTTGGTCATGGATTTCGGAGTCGATCTTGAAAGATAAAAAAAAGCCTTCAGCGGCGGACTGGGCAGCGCTAGCAAGCAAGGAGCTTAAAGGGCGTTCTCCAGAGGATTTGACCTGGCAGACGCCGGAAGGGATCCCTGTAAAACCGCTCTATACCGCCGAGGATCTTGCGGGGCTCGAACATCTCGACAGCTTGCCAGGATTTAATCCCTACGCGCGAGGTCCCAAGGCCACGATGTACGCGGGTCGTCCTTGGACCGTCCGGCAGTATGCTGGATTTTCAACGGCTGAGGCTTCTAACGAATTCTATCGAAGTAACCTTGCTGCCGGTCAGCAGGGTCTTTCGGTTGCTTTCGATTTGCCGACCCATCGAGGATACGACTCCGACCATCCCCGGGTTGTTGGGGATGTGGGTAAAGCAGGCGTTGCAATCGATTCTGTCGAAGACATGAAGATTTTGTTTGATGGAATTCCTTTGGGCGATGTGTCGGTGTCCATGACCATGAATGGCGCCGTGTTACCTGTTATGGCCAATTACATTGTGGCTGCCGAAGAGCAGGGGGTAGGACCGGCGGCGCTTGCGGGAACATTACAAAACGATATTTTGAAAGAGTTCATGGTGCGTAATACCTATATCTACCCGCCAGAACCCTCAATGCGGATCGTGGCAGATATTATTGGCTATACCGCCGAGCACATGCCTAAATTTAATTCAATTTCTATTAGCGGCTATCACATGCAGGAAGCGGGTGGGACTGCGGTTCAAGAGCTTGCCTTTACCATTGCAGATGGTATTGAGTATGTCCGCACCGCCGTTGATCGAGGCCTGGATGTTGATGCGTTTGCGCCCAGGTTGTCTTTCTTTTTTGGTATTGGCATGAACTTTTTCATGGAGATTGCGAAGTTGCGTGCTGCGCGGATTTTGTGGTCAACCCTTATGGCTGAGAAGTTTTCCCCGCAGCAAGCCAACTCGTTGGTGCTGCGAACCCATTGCCAAACCTCTGGGGTAAGCTTGACCAGTCAAGATCCCTATAACAACATTGTGCGCACGACGATCGAAGCAATGTCGGCGGTTTTGGGCGGGACCCAGTCGCTGCACACCAACTCCTTCGATGAGGCTTTGGCGCTACCAACACCGTTTTCGTCCCGTATTGCCCGTAATACCCAACTCTTGATCCAGGAAGAAACGGGCATTAAGCATGTTGTCGACCCACTCGCGGGTTCTTACTACGTCGAATCCTTGACGGCCTCGCTGGTTCATGAAGCGCGGCTGATGATTGATGAAGTTGAGGCGCTTGGGGGTATGACCAAGGCGGTTGAAAGCGGTATGCCAAAATTGAGAATTGAGGAGGCGGCAGCGCTGCGCCAAGCCCGGATTGATCAAGGCGAAGAAGTCATCGTGGGGGTCAATAAATTTCAACTGGAAGTAGAGCCGGATGTTGATGTGCTCGATATCGACAATACTGCGGTTCGCGAATCTCAGGTCGAACGCTTGAGCCGTGTCCGAGAAAGTCGGGACCAAGCAACTTGCGATGCGGCCTTAGCTGCCTTAGCGAGCGGCGCGCAAACCGAATCTGCGAATTTGCTGGCTTTGGCGGTTGAAGCAGCCCGGGCCCGAGCAACGGTGGGGGAGATCTCTGATGCGCTCGAAGCCGAGTGGGGGCGACACAAGGCGCAGTACCGCTCGATCACAGGGGTCTATAGTGCCGCCTATGAGGGTGATGAAACATTTATGGGAATCAAAGGTGAAATCAACGCATTTGCAGATCGGCACGGTCGACGTCCCCGGATGCTCGTGGTCAAAATGGGCCAGGACGGTCATGACCGAGGCGCTAAGGTCATTGCCACGGCCTTCGCTGATCTCGGGTTCGATGTTGATGTCGGGCCTATGTTTCAGACACCTGAAGAGGCAGCGCAACAAGCGATCGAAAATGATGTTCATGTGATTGGCGTGTCCTCCCAAGCGGCGGGTCATAAAACGTTAGTGCCGCAGCTGATCAAGTCTCTAGCTGCCCAAGGTGCAGAGGACATCTTGGTGATTTGTGGGGGCGTCATTCCCCCTAAAGATTACGATGACCTAAAGGCGTGCGGCGTCTCTGCTATCTTTGGTCCCGGCACTAACATTCCGGAGGCTGCCGCTTCGGTGCTCGCTTTGGTTGACTCGGCCCTCGGCGGCAACTGATGGTGTTGCAGGCCTTTAGCGATTGTTCGATTTGGCGCATGACGCCGACTCGGCACCGCTGATGCAAGCGCTCGCTCGAGAGGTCTGCGCGGGTGACCGACGCGCTCTGGCTAAGGCGATCACTTTGGTTGAGTCTACAAAGCTTACCCACCAAGATCAGGCCGCCGAGTTATTGTCCCTGGTAATGCCTAAAACAGGGGGGGCGCTTCGAGTGGGAATCTCGGGTGCACCAGGTGTCGGAAAATCAACGTTCATTGAGGTGCTGGGTAACGCGCTCACCCAACAGGGCCTAAAAACAGCCGTGCTTGCTGTGGACCCCACGTCGGCTTTAAGCGGCGGGTCGATCTTGGGTGATAAAACACGAATGCCGAGCTTGGCCGTAAACCCAGATGCGTTTGTCAGGCCATCACCCGCAGGCAGCACCCTTGGCGGTGTTACTCGGCGAACTCGGGAGACGCTGCTGCTGTGCGAAGCCGCAGGTTATGAGGTGGTGCTGATTGAAACCGTCGGTGTTGGTCAATCCGAGACGGCTGTTGCAGGAATGACAGACCTGTTCGTGCTGCTGTTGTCCCCCGGAGGTGGCGACGATTTACAGGGAATCAAACGCGGCATTATGGAGTTGGCGGATTTAGTGCTCGTCAACAAAGCCGACGGAACCCAGCAGGACTTGGCGCGCCAGACCGTTGCAGATTATCGCTCAGCGCTGCAGTTTATGCGCTCGAGGACTCAGCAATTTGCGCCCAGGGTTATGGCTTGCTCCGCCCTACAGGGAGATGGCATTGATCAAGTCTGGGACTGCTTAGCCGAGTTCAAAACGCAGCTCCAGTCGTCAGGAGAATTTGAGGCCAATCGGTCGGAACAAGCTAAAACCTGGATGTGGGCCGAGACGGCAGAGATTCTAATGGATGCCTTAAAACGTCATCCCAAGGTACAGGCACAGGTTGCCTCACTTGAGGCCGGGGTTCTTGCCGGCGAACTGCCTGCAACGGTAGCAGCGAAGCGGCTGGCGCAGATCTATCAAGCGGCCTCTAGCTCCGATACGCAGCCTTGAAGATTTCTTGAGTAAGGCTTGCGTGTTGTTCCTGCTTTACTTTTGAGCGGTCGAGCCGAGGCGATCAAAGGTGCCGTAAAGTAAAAAGTGACGGGTTTGATCCGCCACTTGCCCTGAGTGGGGAAGGCGTGGGTGAGACACTTTAATTTCAATGTGATCGGTCATGCCTTCGACCTTGGTGCGGCTAACGGCCACTTTGCCATCGTCTGGTCCTGGAATGATGAGCGATGAAATTGGATCTAAAGAACGCGTGCCCGCAATGATACCGAGATCAAACTTGGACCGATGTGGGCTTGCCTTGGCTACTCGATCAAAGGTTGTCAGTTGCTGCCCGGCGGGGCCGTAAAATTTTTTAAACAGGGGATTGTCTTTAAGACGATCCGCCACTTCGCTACCGCCATTCGGCGAGCCAAGTTGAACGATCCGGCCAGGGCGGTAGTGCTCGAGGGATTGCGCCAGGGAGCGTGCTAACAGGCCGCCCATTGAGTGTCCCACAAAGTGTATCAAGGTGCCCTCAGTGACTGTTTCGCTAATTGTCCTCGAGAGCTGCTGTTCGAGGTCTTCAAGGGCAAATCTTCTGGAATCATAGTCCAAGTTCAGGACCTCGAAACCTGATCTCTGTAGCTGCTCGGTGATAAAGCTCATAGAGCGGCTGCTTTTAGCGATGCCATGCAGGGCGATCACTGTCCCAGGTGACTCAGCAAATAAGGTGGGGGTGATGCCGAGCATCAAAAAGATCATGCAGCTGAGTCTAAGGCGCAGCGCGGTTAGACGCTGTCCACGTGAGGTTGGGTGTTGTAGATCTCTTAACCCGGGGCGCAAGGCCATCGATTTGCGGCGATCATTCATCGAGCGCGGGCTCATTGGTCGGGCATGGTTGGGTCATTAGCGATTCGGGCTTCCCATGGCTTGTTCGCGCGTTTTGACCGAATTTCAATGATTTAAGCCTTAATAAAATTTTGCTGAGCATTCAACACGTTCAATGTGTCTCTGGTCAGCTGATTCATGATCTCTGCAACAGGCTGGATCTCGTTGAAATAGGCGACACTTTGACCCGCGCCGGAATGAATCAGCGGCTCGATATCATGCTCTTCGATGGCGCCCAGCAGGTCGCCGACCAACACGTCCTGATAGGGCATTTTAAGCGGAGCAGGGGCTGACTCGGCTTCCCAGGCCTGACTCCATCCAGTCCGTATCTGGCGAAAGGTTTTCCCCGATTCTGATCGAGTAATGACCGTATCCGCACTCCCAGCCTCGAGTAATTTTTGTCGATTAACCGGGTGCATGTGGGCTTGATGTTCCTCAGAAAGTAACCAAGCGGTACCCATCCAAACGCCTTGGGCGCCCATCGCAAGCGCTGCTGCAATATGTTGACCGGTGGCCACTCCTCCAGCAACCAATACGGGAATGTCGCCAGCCGCTTCCACGATTTGAGGGACCAGAGAATAAGTGCCAATGGGGCCAGTATGCGCCCCGGCGTCGTAACCTTGCGCAACAATGATTTCTACGCCGGCCTCAATGGCCCGGGCGACGTGATGCGGGCTTCCGATGAGGGCAAGAGTGGTCATGCCCCGCTGTTTCGCTGCTTGTACAACAGGGGCGGGCGCCCCAATTCCGCAGGCAAACATGTTGACGGGTGAGTTGAGCACCGCATCAATTTGATTGGCCTCGATTTCGGAGGAACGAATGAACCGAGTTCGCATCCCAGGCCCTGAGGCCGGCGGTATCTCGTATTGCTCGATGATCTTTTGAACGAAAGCCTTATGGCCCTCGGGAATTTCGAGTTCAATGGCTTCCCGGGAGTTGTGTTCTGGCATGCCCGGCGGCAACACCAAATCAACGCCAAAAGGTTTGTCTCCGACAAGTCCACGGATCGTTGCAAGTTCATCGGTGATTTCTTCTGGAAATCGCCGGGTTGCACCGTAGACACCATAGCCCCCCGCATTGCTGATCGCGGCAACGGTTGCGATATCGTGCGCGAAACCAAAAATGGGGGTTTCGATGCCCAGTTGGTCGCAGATGGGGGACCACAGTTTTGCCATGGGGCGCTCCGGTGAAATTGCAAATGGAGTATTGAGTATAGACCAAAGGAAAGCGGCGCATCATCTGACATCGTGCTGATCTCTGCATCAATGGGGATAACGGTTCGATCGTGGTTTTTCTGGAGCGTTTGACCCGTCGCTTGTGAGCGATCTTCGAGTGGTTTCTCTAAAGGCCTTTGATAGTGATTTGGGTTGAGCCGGGTCCATCGCCTTTTCGACCCAGGGGTCTCAAAAGGTGAGTTTCTGAACATGGCTCAAGCGATCAGTCACGCCTCGGCGTTGCGTTGGCTTTGGTCGATGCTCTGTTAATGGCGGGTCTAATCCAATAACTGGGTGTTGAACTGACTTAGGCCTCGTTGATGGTAAAGACGAGAAACACCAGCCGTTGTTTGAAGGGCGATCTCGATAGCCAGCCCCTGGGCATCTGAGTTAGGATCGGGGTTCAATTCATAGTTTAAGGAAAACGCGATGTCAGTCACTGGAGATTGGGCCGTTACAATGAAGTCACCCATGGGTGCTCAAGACGCCGTGATGAGCTTGGTTGAGGACAATGGTGTTTTGTCTGGGAAGATGGCAGGCCCTCAAGGTGAGCAAGCGTTTACAGGCGGCACCGTAGAGGGCAACACGCTGGCCTGGAATATTGATATGACTCAGCCCATGCCCATGACCATTGAATGCAGCGCAACGATTGATGGCGATAGCATTTCGGGTACAGCAAAGCTGGGCGCTTTTGGTCAGGCAACGTTTGAAGGTCAGCGCAAGTAAGACTAGCTGCTCTGGGCTGCGTTTGAGCTTTATCCTCGTTTTAGATCGTTCGAGTTGGGCGGGTCAATCAAGGTCTTCCTTTAAGATAGACGTGGCGGGGTATTGAGGTGCTTACCCTGCCGCCCACAAGGGCGTCTGTCTTTTACACATCAGCTGATGCCGATTGAGTCACTGGGGCACTGCTCATCGGCTTAACAAGGTTGAGGAGATTCGAATGAATGAATTGGCTTATCCAGGTCTGGTCACGGGCCTAGGACTGCTCGTCTATTACTACACGCTGTTTGAGTCGGGCCGCGCTCGAGGGCGCTTTGAGGTTCCCGCGCCATCACATGATGGTCCCGAAGACTATCAACGCTATGTCAGAGCGCATTTGAATACGCTCGAGCATTTGGTGTTGTTTATTCCAGGACTTTGGTTATTTGCTTTTGCTGTCGACCCATTGTGGGCCGCTGGAATCGGGCTGTTCTGGCCGGTGGGCCGCCTGCTTTACGCATTAGGCTACTATCAATCGGCTGAGCGCAGAGTGCTTGGATTGCTGATCAGTATGCCGCCTTTGTATGTGTTCGTTTTGGGATCCATGATTGCAATGGTGATGGCGCTGGCTAAGGCTTAAAACCAACAAAAACTGGGTGCTGAATGTTTTGAGGCGCCCTAGGTCAAAGTGATTTGGAATCTGAAACGTGTTCTAGGTGCCATTGACGACAATGGGTCACAAAGCGAGGAGCTAAAAATGTCGACTGTTTATTTGCTCGATCCAGAGCTGATGCCTTTATTGGACATGATCGGTGATATGAAGATCAATGCAGAGGCGTTACCCAAGTTGCGAGATGCGCGGTTTAGCAGACCCATCCCCAATGATGATCCCGCTGTACGACGGGAAGAAATTTTTGTCGCAAACCCAAACGGACCCGACGTGCGGTGCCTCCTTTACCAGCCAGAAAGTGCAAATGGCACCACCGCTGGGTATCTTCACCTTCACGGCGGCGGCTATGTCATGGGGTCGCCCGAGGGGTCGATTGCGATGAATAACCTCATTGTTAAAACACTGGGCGTCACCGTTTTGTCCTCAAGCTATCGGTTGGCCCCAGAGCACTTGGCAACAGAGGCGCTCGATGATGCCTATCTTGCGCTTGGTTGGCTCCACGAGCACTCGAATGAACTCGGCATCGATCCACTTCGGATTGGTATCGGCGGCGAAAGTGCTGGCGGCGGTCTGGCTGCTGCACTGGCAATCCACGCAAGGGATCAGGGTGAATACGCGATTTGTCATCAGCATTTGACCTACCCAATGCTCGATGACCGGACTGGGACAGATGCGAGCCCTGGGGATCCTCTAACTGGAGAGTTTGTCTGGACGCGTGCGAGCAATCGCTTTGGATGGGCATCTTATCTTGGAGATCTCATGCCGGCTGCCCCCTATGTGCCTGCCCGGTTGGAGGACTTTAAAAATCTCCCGCCAACCTGGGTACATACCGTCACGATGGATCTGTTTAGAGACGAGAACATCCTGTACGCGCAAAAATTGCTGAGCGCGGGCGTGCCAACTGAGCTGATTGTGTCGAAAGGAGGGTGTCATGGTTTTCAAATGGTGCCGAACACAGGTATTGGTCGGCGCTATCAAGCAGACTTCCTTGATGCGCTCGGGCGAGGCCTTTCCGTCTCGGGATAGAGCACCGATGTGGTGCGATCTTGTTGGTTAAGCCGGATACTTGTCTGACCCAAGGCTGATGTCGCGCTGCCTTCTGTAACGCGCTGTTTGTTTTTAAGCGCGATCGTGACCTTTTAAAATGCGTTGGTCATTTTTAGAGCGCGATACCCTTTCGATCGACTTCAGCCTCGCGCTTATCCCGTCGTCGGCTGGAGACAAAACGGTGCTGGGTTCGCCACCCCTTGTCTGTTTTAACAATCTTGTCGTAGTAGCTCGCCGTTGATGTTCGGCCTTTGCCGATGAGTGCGACGATCCTAAACCGCAAGCTAACGCCGGTTTTGTCTGAATCCGCGTAAATATTCGTCATCATGTGTGTTCGTGGGTGAGCAGCCTCAGACTCCATAAAAGCTTTGATGTCCTCAAGCCCATTGCAGATGCGCGAGCCGACGCCTGTAAGATCGAATACCGCATCTTCTGTGAAGACGGCATCGAGCGCCGGCCAATTGCGATCATCGATGGCATCGCCATAACGGCCGGGCAGTTCATGAATCTCGATGCGATCCGAGGCGGTTAGAACGAAAGGGAGGTCGGGCATGGGGCTCTCCTGTTGGTATGGCGGCTTCATTGCTGGGGGCTTTGAGTTGTACATCGTCTCCCCGGGGCGATCTAAAACCTTAATGGCATTGGCCTAGGAAGTCATCTCTCTTGGATGGGCGATCGGCACGCTGCAACCGTTGGTACAGAAAATTTCATTGCGATGCTTTGACCCCACGATCGAGGTGTTTTTCTCCTAGCTTTGCTGAAGCAGAAGGCTATCGTAGTGGTCTGCTTCAGTGCATGACGTTCCTTTCGGCGGTCTCAGAGCAGTGGGCTTGTGTCATTCACAACGTGTTGGGGGCTGTTTTGCAAGTAACGATGTAGTCTCTGCTGGTGGACAGCGAACAACTTTTACGGCGGATTAGTTTTTCCTATCGCTCGCTAGTTCTCATCCGGCCCTACTACCGCAGGGCAACAAAAACGGCCATTGATCTGCATTTTTTGCTGAGTGTTCTTTTTTCCGGAGCTTTGTTTTCAGACCTATTTTCCAGATTTTTTTCAGGGCTGTTTTTTCAAAGTTGTTTTTTCAAAGCTTTTTGTTCAAGGCTTTTTGTTCAAAGCTTTTTATTCAAAGCTTTTTGCTCAGAGCTTTTGTTAAGAGATGGTTGTTAACCATTTTTTGTTAAGAACTTTTTTGTTGTGACTTTTTCTTCGCAGTCTTTTGTTAGAGGCTGTTGACGCGTAGCGCTTTACGAAGCGCAATCAGCCTTGTTCTCACTGGCTGCGGGCCCAGCCCAAGGCTTGCGGCATTGAGCAAACGAGTAAGTAACCCATCGGTTGGCGAGGATTGTTGTAAAAGAGTGCGGTGTGCTCGAGCGATCTACAAACAGGTTAT